>Ga0247841_10013769_pt1 | contig 10262 bp, 8 predicted proteins | sample LaCruzMarch2015__2_FD_192410 | JGI IMG/M metagenome (GOLD analysis project Ga0247841, IMG submission 192410) | Freshwater microbial communities from meromictic Lake La Cruz, Castile-La Mancha, Spain - LaCruzMarch2015_18m | ecosystem: Environmental > Aquatic > Freshwater > Lake | place: Spain...
CCTCCGGAATTGAGAGCCGATAATGGTATTACAGTAAATGCATTAGCTTTTGTAACGATATTCCCGGGTGTTGTCACCGAGACATCGTGAGGTCCTGGCGCGGCAGCTCCAGCTATACATATATTGGCGGTGATCTGTGTGGCGCCGTTCGCCTGGAAGCTATTAACGGTTATACCGGGTCCGAAATTGACTGACGTGACCCAGTCTAAATTGGTGCCCGTAATGACAACGGTCAACGGGCATAGCCCGGCTAAGCTCTGGTCCGGGTTGCAGGAAATAACGGTTGCTAAGATCAGCTCAAAAGCGCCAATATCATAAGCTCCAGCCTGGGGGCGTGCTATACCGCGTTGGTCGGTTGCCGGCGCACCGTCACCCGTGCCCTTATTGAAAGCGGGGCTATTGTCTGGTATGGTGCAGGTTGATGTCGGCCCGCCATTATTCTGCAGGGGTCCCAGCAGCGGATCGGTATTGCGCTGGTCGGTCGGCTCGTCGAAATAGCAGCTGTTTTCGCTGTCTATGTTGTAGCCCAGCGAATTAATTCCGGTTCCACTACCAGCGTCATAGCCGTTATTGTTGCTGGCATTGCCGGCAGTATTATTGGCCACGATGCAGTTCTTAAAACTGATAGTCTCGGTATTATCATTGGCAAACCCACCACCCCTGGAACCTGCATATGTCACCCTGTTGTTGGCAATCGTTACGTTTATAAGCACAGCCTCGCCATGGTTATAAATACCTCCGCCATTATTATCCTCAGAAGCATTGCCCGGGACTACATTTCCACTGATTGTACAGTTGGTCATATCTAAGGTTCCGATATTGTCTATACCTCCGCCCTCAACATCAGCAGTATTGCCGCTGACAGTACAGCCTGCCATATGAAGTGTCCCATGGTTATATATGCCACCACCCCGATAGGCTGCATTATTTATGATGGCACAGTCGTTTAGAAAAACTGTATGGTGCCACGCAATGTAAATTCCACCGCCGGACAGGTCGCATGAACAGCCGCCATTTCTGATAGTAAAGCCTGAGATCGTATTTATCTGTTCGTCACTGGATACAGCAACCGCCGAGTAGTTCTGACCTGCGGCGTCAATGATGGTAACCAGGGCGCCCGCGCCACTCAGGGTCAAATTTTTATCTAAATGGACGATATTGTGTAAATCACCTACAGGCTGGTCATAAACCCCTGCAGCCACGTAGACGGTCCCACCTGGGCATGCAATATTTATGCCGGACTGTATGTGCTTCTTGGCAGTGGCCCATGAAAGTCCGTTTCCACCATCATTGGGACGTGAAGCATCAACATAGGCTGTTGCGGTTACACACCCATCACCGGCTTTCACTGTACCTATTAGGAAAGGCGATAGAACCAGAGTCAGTACCAGCGCCACTACAAGTAGTATGGCAGAAATTCTCACCGCTATAGACATCTGAACCTCCCGCAAATCCAAGTTGACCAGCCGGATGCCTGTACTGCTACGCAAGCACAATCAAACTTATTAAACCTCTATTAGGGTATCACAGGCGAAACACATTGTAAAGGTAAGGCCGACTACTATCTTCCAAGTTAGCCCGTGCGCTGCCTGCGCCATAGCATGACCAGCCCGAGGATGAATACTAATGCTATGAGGACGGCGCTGAATATAAGTATCGAATCATTCCCCGTGATCATTTCTACCTTGAAGCTGCCGGCAGGCACGCCGTCCACGTAGACGGTGTAATCACCCGGCTCGCTGCGGGATACGTTGAAGGTCAATTTCGATGAACTGCCGCTGTTAACAGTTACTCCCTGAGTAGATTCAACCTGCCCGTTTACATACAGTGTGACCTTCTTTGCGCCGTTGACTGTGCTTTTATTGGTTATGTCCGCAGTCACCGTGACGGGTGTGCCGGGTGTAACCGCCTTGGTCGACAGGCTGGCGCTTTGAACTACGATACTGGCAAGCGGAACGGGTGGAGTATTTCCAGGTGTTCCTCCACCCCCAGTACCGGAGGAACCAGACCCCCCGGAATTGAGAGCCGATAATGGTATTACAGTAAATGCATTAGCTTTGGTAATGGTATTCCAGGGTGTTGTCACCGAGATATCGCGAGGTCCTGGCGCGGCAGCTCCAGCTATACATATATTGGCGGTGATTTGTGTGGGGCTGTTCGCCTGGAAGCTATTAACGGTTATGCCGGGTCCGAAATTGACTGACGTGACCCAGTCTAAATTGGTGCCCGTAATGACAACGGTCAACGGGCATAGCCCGGCTAAGCTCTGGTCGGGGCTGCAGGCAATAATGGTTGGCGTTGCTATCAGTTCATAAGCGCCGATATCATAAGCTCCAGCCTGAGGGCGTGTTATACCACGCTGGTCAGTGTCGGTACCACCAGTTCCCCTGTTGTAGGCGGGACTGCCGGCTGTTATGGCGCAGGTGGATGTCGGCCCGCCGTTGTTCTGAAGGGGTCCGAGTAGCGGATCGGTGTTGATCTGGTCGGTCGGCTCGTCGAAATAACAGCTGTTTTCGCTGTCTATATTGTAGCCCCCCGAAACGACCACGCCACTGCTGTATCCATTATTAGTTGAAGCGTCGGTTGCCGTATTATTGGCCACTATGCAGTTATTGAAGTAAGCCGTTTGTTGTGCATAGTTGGCGAAACCTCCTCCCTTCGCTGTCTCATCCGTTGCGGAGTTGCCGGTGATGGTGCAGTTAAGAAGGTGCATTTCTGTCCCGCAGTATATTCCTCCGCCGTCTCCGTCTATGGCTGTATTGCCGCTTATGGTGCAGTTGGTGAGATCGAGAGTGGCAGCGGGATGGCCCTCGCCGCCGGGGAAGTACATATATATCCCGCCACCCTGTCCATAGGCAGCGTTATTGGCAACCGTACACCTGTTCATAGTAAGCTGGCCCGAATTGTATATACCACCGCCGTCCCGCCCATGGTTGTCAATGATCGAGCAGTCCTCGATAGTGACCGTGTGCCAATCTGTAATCCAGATTCCACCCCCATCTGGATGGGTCCGCGAGCCGTTGAACATCCCGGGCCTGACATCCGGAAAAGAGATGCCTACACCGGCTAGATAAGATGAGAAGGTCGGCAGTAGGGCGTCTTCATAATTCGGGCCGCGACAGTTGCGAACGGTGAAGCCCCTTATAGTGTTTACTTGCCCATCGTGGCTGGTTATCGAGATTCCCCTGTATAAATTCTGACCGTCGATAATCGTTTTCGGTGCTCCGGCCCCGATTAGGGTCAAGTCTTCGTCGAGATGGACGATGTCCCATCCATCGCTGTCTGCAGGTTGGTTATAGACTCCTTCAGCTACATAGACGGTCCCACCATGACATACAGCGTTTATGCCAGCCTGTATAGTTTTCTTGGCATGGGTCCATGATAGACCGTCTCCGGAATCGTTGGGACGTGAAGCATCAACGTAGACCGTTGCTGCTACACAGTCATCCACGGCTTTTATCGTACCTGTCAGGACAGGTGACAAAATCACAGCTACTACCAGTGTCAGTACAAGCAGCACAGCAGATATTCTCGTCAATTTCAACGTATAATCCCCCTCCAAATTAAATTGACCTGACCGAACTGGTGATTTTATGCAACCTCGATAATGCCTTTCAGGTTGCCGTGAGCATATTATAGGCGATATGAGTTGTAAAGAGAAGGTCTACTGCTGTTGATAAAAGCCTGAAACCCGGATCTCATTGCGATTATTGTGATTCCTTGTTCTTGAACAGGGCTGAAATCACCTTGAACTCGGGAGTCCCTGCCCTCTTCAGCAATTGGAAGGAAGCTATTTCGGTAGTGGTTATGACGGCGCCGGCGGCCCCCATGTATGTCAGAGCCTTTTTCCAGTCGGTCTTATACCTTGAGCAGATTGCATCGCTAATCACGTGGACGAAGTAACCCTGTACCAACAGGTCTACCACCGACTGCAGCACGCAGACGTGCGATTCGATGCCGGCTACCAGGACGTACTTTCTATTCAGGGCAGGAAAAGTCTTTTGAAAAACCGGGTCGCCACAGCAACTGAAGCTCAGCTTATCGATGGGCCGATATTGCTCCTTCAACCTGGCCTTAACAGGTTCCACGGTATTGCCGAGGCCCTTGCTGTACTGCTCGGTGACGACCACCGGGACTTTCATGGTTTCGCAAGATGAGACCATCAGGTTTACGTTGTTCTCGCATATCGTGTAGACGTCCTTATTCATGGCTGCCGCCAGATTGCTCTGAAAATCGATCAGCAGGAAGACCGCGTTGGCCGCATCCATCCTGTATCTATCCATAACTTTAAAGACCTCCTCGATAGTCGATGATACCTGCTGATATTACAGAGGAACCGCAGGCGCTGTCAAAATCGCTTTATTTGCCCGTTCAGCCGAATTTGAGATATTATTCGTAAAGGGTAGAACAACAATTAATTTCAGATGGGAGAATCGAGGAGAGGCCAATATGAAGATTGAGCACGTAGACGGGAAAAACGCGGGAAAGCTGATGCTGTATGCGTTGAGCACATGCATCTGGTGCAGAAAGACCAGGCAGTTGCTGACGGACCTGGGCGTGGAATACGATTATTTGTACGTCGACCTGCTGCAGGGGCAGGAGAGGGACCAGGCCATTGCATTAATCGAGAAATGGAATCCGGATGGCTCATTCCCGACGCTGGTGCTTAATGAAAGTAAGTGCATCGTCGGTTTCAAGGAGAAAGAGATCAAAGAGGCCCTCAAACTGTGAGCGCCGGTGCCCCTGACCAGGTTGAAAAAGCGTACCAGAAGTGTAAGAAGGACGCCGAGGCCGGCGGATACCGAATTAATCCGGACGGGGACTTCGCCCGCGGCTTGATAAACGGCCTGCTGGTAAATGAGGATAGATATGGATACCCATCCTGTCCCTGCCGCCTGGCCAGCGGGAAAAAGGAAGAAGACCTGGATATCATATGCCCCTGCGATTACCGGGACCAGGACGTGGTGGAGTTCGGCGCCTGCTACTGTGCCCTATACGTATCCCAGGAGGTGCTGGACGGCAAACAGGAGTTGACCTCTATACCGGAGAGGAGGCCACCACGATCACTGCGCAATAAGGTGACTGGCGCAGGCCCAACCGGATCCCTTCAGGTGCCGCTGCCGGTCTGGCGCTGCAAAGTGTGCGGCTACCTTTGCGCCCGCGACGGCCCGCCCGAGATATGCCCCATTTGTAAAGCCAAGAAGGAAAGGTTCGAGAGGTTCCTTTAGCTACGAATGTTTGCTCTGCTCTTTGCGCTTTAATACATAGTAGACCACGATAAGCGCAATGCCGAGCAGCAAGAGTATTCCGCCGTATATCATAACGATATTGGTGAAATCTCCGGCCATACGCAGCAGCCAATCATGAATCAGTGCAGGCAGGTTAAACTGCGATACGGCCGATCTGGCTAAACCGCCGGCGGGCAGGATGAAGATAAACTGCAGGGCCCCGCAGATTGAGAAGATCAGGCCCAATTCACCGGCAATAAATCTCGGCCTGCGTGCTATCAGTTTGATGGCGATGATCAGGGCCAGTATGAGTACGATCAGCGGTATAAAGCTGATCATGATGAATATAACGCTATCTTGCAATGTTGCCAGTTGCTCAAGCATATCGAAAAAGCCATTGATCTGCTTGACATCGATACTTTTCTGGATCGAATCTGCGTTTATGCCGAGCGCTTGAAGCAAAGGGCTAAGTCCGGGTAGATTCAAAACAGCCTGGATTTTCGATCCCAAATTGTCCACCAGCGGCCTCTCTGCTGCCACCGTATCCAACAGCTTGCCCTTCTGCAGCCTGTCCAATATAAAGGCGTAAGTGTTGCGGATCGAGGACCGCATCAGCTCTTTAATCTGTGGCTCAAAATTGATGATGACAAGCTCTAAGGATTTGGCCAGCACCGGATTTTTAGGAGCCAGGTCCCGGTTGAGCCAGTCATTGGTTAAGGCCGGGACATCGATGTCGTCTACATAGGAAGCCATGCAGTCGGGATTGAATACGGTTTGATGGAGCGCCAGTATCGGGCCGAATGCAATTAGTGAAAGAAAAAGCAGTATCCCCAGCACAACGAGCAACACCTTTTTCCCCGCAGACACGTCCGGCGCTTCCGTGAAATAGCTGATAAAACGGCCCTTCATCTTTTTACCTCCCTATGTGCCCTTTAAAGACACGTGATATAAGTTCAGATTGTATCACCTGCATGACATATTGCCAATGCAGCCGGTTGATAACGTACGATACTTACGATAATATAGTACGGCCGCAACGCGACCGTATTATATTAGGGAAAAACACCGGCATGATAACCGCCGTCCCCCGGCGTCTGCTCTTGCTATGAAAACACTGAGGAAAAAATACGAACTGCACCGGCTTGCCTGGCTGCAAAGGCAGGGCTCCGTCTATTTCCCCTTCTGGGACATGGTTTTCAAATATCCGCCGCTGGCCGGTTTTAACGCCCTTTTAAAGCTGAAGGCCGAACTTTTTAATAGCTGCATCATACACACAATAGGAGACAGCCATGTCATGCCCTTTATTTACCGCTGTCCCTTCCTGGTGCACCACATTTCGCAGGCAACAGCCCACAATTTGATCAAGGCGGGCAGCTTTACAAGATCGTCGGAATACCTTGCCCTCTTCCTCACGAAGGTAGATAAAAAAAGGGATGTCGTGGTTTTAGTCTTTGGGGAGATCGATGCCCGGGTGCACATCTATTTACAGTACGGGAAGAGCGGCAAAACATTGAGCATCGAAACGCTGATCGATAGTACCGTTGCAAGGTACGGCCTCGCCATACAGCGCATCAAGGACGAGGGTTATGCCGTTTGTATTCACGGCATACCGCCGGCGGCCAGCAAGGAGTTCATCACGGCCCTGCCTTTTGCGGGCAAGGCCAGGGAGAGGAGCGAGATATCCAGGATATTCAACCAGAAGCTCAAGGCCTTTTGCCAGGGCATAGATGTCCCGTATATAGATATTCAGTCGATCGCGTCTGACAGCAAAGGCTTTATCAAGAAGCATTACCTGGCCGATGAAGTCCACTGCAACAGCAGAATCGTGCCCTTCACACGCAAGACCATAGCAGCAGCCTTCGGGTCAATCAAGAAGTTCTAATAGCGCTGTATTGATAAAAGAAGGGGACGGGCCCCTACTTTGCAAAAGGCGCCGTCCCCTTAATGTCATCGATGTCAGCTCTTGATGCCGGCAATCCGTTTAGCCATATTCTTGCGGGATTCGATATCGTACTGAGTGGTGATGGCTATGCTCTCCATGACGGGAGAACCGCCGCCGTGAAACCCGCCGACCTGCGCGATGCCGCCGGTGGCAGAGCAGAGTATGTCGCCCACGTGCATCCATAGTTTGATGGCATCCTCGACTTTGATATCCGGATTGCGCATGGTGTACTTCTCAAGGAGCGCTTTGGTCTCGGGATTGAGGAAGTCGCCCTCGTGCGGGAAGGTGGCGGGGATTCCGCCCGCTATATCGCAAAGGATCTCCGCCTCGCGGTAGACAGCTTCGCCGGTAAGGCAGCGTCCCACATTGCAGTATATCGAGTTGGGTATGTAGCTGCCCGGGCCGTATGGCATGAAGCCCATGCCCGGTATATAGACCTCGGGCTTGCCCATTTCCGAAGCGGTGAAGCCGGCAGCATAGCCGAGCTCGGATATCATGATCAGTTCGGCCAGCTTATCTCTAACATGGCCGGCCTTCTGGACGCCGTTATATTCCGCGGCCAGTGCTACTGTGCCCAGCATGAGGTCGCCGATGGCCGGCTTGCAGCCGGAGTAGCTGTGCCGGTGGAAGAGGGCGAAAAGCAGCGCGCCCACAGCGCCGTGGGTGGTCTCGCCGGCCACGAACACCCTCTCCCAGGGGATAAACACCTTATCGAAGATGGTGTATGAGTCGGTAGCGCCCTGCATAAAGCCTTTTTTGTAATGCGTGCGCTCCCTCAGGTTGTGGATGGTCACGACCTGCTTGATACCCTCCCAATCAGCCGGTATGGCGAAGGCTACCGCCCAGTCTTTTTCCTCGGGCAGTAGTGCCCTTGTAGGGACAACTACGATCTCGTCGGCTGTAGACGCTTCGGAGTTGTGCACCTTGCAACCCTGTACCACGATGCCGTCACTCTTCCTTTCGATGATATGCAGGTAAAGATCGGGATCCTTCTGCTGGCTGGGCCTCTTCATCCTGTCGCCCTTTACATCCGTCTGTGCGCAGCATCCGACCAGGTCGTTAGTCTGAAAGTGCTCTATCCACTTGAGGAAATTCTTATGGTACTCGGTAGCGCCCTTGTTCTGCTTGTCCGCTTCGAATGAGATGGCATTGCAGGCGTTAGATCCGTCTATGCCCATGCAGCGCTGTATGCATCCACCCACCTGCTGGCAGAGCGCGCGAGTCATATCCTGCTTCTTATGCAGGTCCTCCTTGCTCTGATGGATGTGCGTGAAGCGGTTGATGGTATTGCCCGTGATATGGCTCTTGGCCAGGACAAGATCCTGAAATTTGGGGTCCTGGGCGAAGTCGTATGTTGAGCCAATGGTGTTGATGGTGTTCATCTGCAGCTCATCTGTGCGGTCGATCAGGTGGCCGTCGTAATACACGTTGCGGCGCATCTTGCCCAGCCTGTCGATGAACTGTTTCTTGGTGCTGAGGGTGGTTTTTGCTTTACTGCCCGTAGTCATGATTCCTCCTATCGTTTAAATTATTGTTTGAGCTGTTTTCGATCTGTCGAGTTGTAACAGAACCAGTTTGACCTGCTCCCCAATATAGCGATCGATGGTATAATATTTTTTCAGGTACCAGCCGCGATTGGCCCAGGCGTTGGCCATCGCTACTATATTGTGCGCTGCGAGCTTGGCATCGCCGGTGACGAACTCGCCCTGGTCCACCCCCCGCTGTATGAGCTTCTCGAAATACTCCACCACACGGCTCTCTGCCTCGTATACTATGCGCCGCTCACTCAAGGTTAACGACAGCATGATATGGTTGACGAAGTTATGGAAGTCGCGGTAGGTGTCCACGATATCGAGATATATGCGTATCGATTGACTGAGCAGTTCTATGGAGGTTTTATCCTGCATACCGTCATCGAAGCGGCTGAGGGTCTGTCCCGTGAGATCCGATGTAAAATTGATGATCAAGTACAGGATATCCTGCTTGGCCCCTATATAGTGATACAGGCCGCCGGTGCTCATGCCCAGGGCTGTCGCCAACTCGCGCGTGCTGATGTTGTTGTAACCCCTCCGGGCTATTAACTCGGTGGCTACCTTCACGATATGGCTGCGCCGCTGCTTCACCAGCTCTGTGTCATGACTGAAGGTGCGTACTTTCCTCATCCTGCAGACCGAGCGCTCTGTCGTTACGCTCATATAATATCATAAAGGCCGACGTCAGACAAAAGCGGAAATTATACGGAAGCCTGATGTATAATTAGCTGGCTGTACGGCTTAAGAGGATATTCGGAGGTTTATTCATATGGGAAAGACGATGGAGATACGGAATTATGTCGGGGGCAAATGGTGCGCGTCGAAATCCAGCGAGGTACAGGACGTTGTTAATCCGGCCACAGCTGAGGTCATGGGGAAAGTCACCTTTTCCACCGCCGACGAAGTCAGCAGTGCCATAGATGCAGCCACCGAAGCTTTGCCATCCTGGCGCAGAACCCCGGCAACGGAACGTGTGCAGCACCTTTTCAAACTGAAGAACGTGCTTGAGGAGCAGTTCGAGGACCTGTCGAGCACTATCACCATGGAGTGCGGCAAAACCCTGGAGGAGGCGCGTGGTGAAACGCGCCGCCTGATCGAGAACGTGGAAGGCGCCTGTGGCATACCACAGTTGCTACAGGGTTACAACTCAGAGGATATCGCGCAGGGAATTGACGAAATCGTGATCAGGCAGCCCGTGGGCGTATGCGCCGTTATAGCTCCCTTCAATTTCCCGGGCATGGTGCCCTTCTGGTTTCTGCCATACGCCGTTGCCTGCGGCAATACTTATATTGTGAAACCCTCTGAAAAAGTGCCGTGCACGCTGCAGAAGATATTCGGCCTTGTGGAGAAGGCCGGGTTCCCCCCCGGCGTGCTTAACCTGGTAAACGGCGCCAAGGACGTGGTGGATGGCATCTTAGATAATCCAGCCGTGCGCGCTGTGAGCTTCGTGGGTTCAACGGCGGTGGCCAAATACGTATACAGCCGTGCCACGGCAGCCGGCAAGCGGGCTCAGTGCCAGGGTGGGGCCAAAAACCCCATCGTTATCATGCCCGACGCGGA
>Ga0247841_10013770_pt1 | contig 10262 bp, 8 predicted proteins | sample LaCruzMarch2015__2_FD_192410 | JGI IMG/M metagenome (GOLD analysis project Ga0247841, IMG submission 192410) | Freshwater microbial communities from meromictic Lake La Cruz, Castile-La Mancha, Spain - LaCruzMarch2015_18m | ecosystem: Environmental > Aquatic > Freshwater > Lake | place: Spain...
ATGTACGTAATAATGGTGGAGGCGTAGTTGGTGCTGTGGTGCAGGTAGCGGAAAGCCTTTTAAAACAGGATAGTATGATTTTTTACACACAGGATAAAAAGGGCAATCGTGACGATTTTGTATCAAAAGGTAGTGGAGTGGATTTGCCAATGGTTCTTTTGATAAATGAAGGCTCGGCAAGTGCTTCGGAAATTCTTGCAGGTGCGCTTCGTGATAATAAAAAGGCAACATTAGTTGGAAATAAGTCCTTCGGCAAGGGGCTTGTGCAACAGCCTGCTATGTTAAAGGATGGAAGCGTTATAAAAGTGACTATCGAAAAATATTTCACCCCAAGTGGCGAGGATATAAACAAACAAGGCATAAAACCAGATGTTGAAGTGAATTTAGTAACCGAAAAAGATGAACAATTGCAAAAAGCTATTGAAATTTTAAGCAAATAATATAGAATAAATTAAACACCCCTTAGCATATATAATTATAATGGGGGTGTTTTTTTGAACAGTACATATATTATGGGCGTAATAGCAGATGATGCACAGCGGAAAATAAAACTAAAATGGTATGAGTTTTGGAAAAGGGACAAGGCTGAGGTTTTTTATATAGAAAAGTACGATTTGGTCTTGGTAACTGCGTATCTTTCACAGAATATTGAAAAAATATTCAAAAAAGAGGGGGTCGAAAAAGCAGTATATACAAAAGAAGTTGCTACCCGAAATCCAATTACAGATATTGAATTTACAGACGGCAGAAGCCTTTTTAAAAAACTATTGCCAGATATAACAAAAAAGGTAATTAAAATAGCTGGAATAGACAAGCAAAACAGCCTACTTGCAATTATTGATAATCAGTTAGATGGTGAAATTGAAACACTAATTGAAAAATTATATGGAGATTTCAAGCATATAATTTTAATAACTGATAATACAGTAAGGGCAAGGGAAATATCAAAAAAAGCATTAGATGAATATGGGCTTACAATGGAAATATCAAGTATAAATTCAAGGGCAAATTGCGACATAGCCATTAAAATTGGAGGGGGCAATCCAAAATTACCTAAACATACCATTTTAATTGATGCAAGTTGTGAGCATAATAAAACAAATAAAAATGTGACAATAAATTGGGTGGATTTATCCAAAACGATAGACCTACCATTTATATTCGACAGTTTAGAGGTAACTGAATGTATGGAAAAAGTTTGTGGAATAGAGTTTAATTACAAATTAAGCGAATTTAAGTTTAATGGAAAATTAGTTAGTGCATCTAAGCTTGTTAAAAAGAAATGAAAATTATTGACAACTTAATAGGTATTGTATATAATAATATGATAAATTAATATAACTAATATAATGTAAGTAACATATTTAAAAGGAGTTGGGAAGAATGGCAGTAGCGAAACAGGTTGTTCTAACATGTGAGGGCTTGGAAAGGTTAGAAAAAGAACTTGAAACCTTAAAAACTGTAAAACGCAAAGACATTGCAGAAAAAATAAAGCAAGCACGTGAATTTGGTGATTTATCAGAAAATTCTGAATACGACGAAGCTAAAAATGAACAAGCACAGGTAGAAAGCAGAATAGTACATTTGGAAAATATGCTAAAAGGTGCAAAAATAATAGATGAAGATGATGTAACGACAGACGTAATATCACTTGGCTCAAAAGTAAAGGTATTAGACGTTGAGTATAACGAAGAAGTGGTTTATAATATCGTAGGTTCAACCGAGGCAGACCCATCTGCATTTAAAATTTCAGACGGTTCACCAGTTGGAAGTATGTTAATAGGCAAAAAGGTAGGAGATTCAGTAGACGTTACTGTGCCTGCTGGAATTATCACGTTTAAAATTTTAGAGATAAATAAATAGGGGGTACCAAGGTGGGCGAGGATACAAAAGAGATAATAATCGAGGAACTGGATATAAATGAAATTTTGCGTGTGCGAAGGGAAAAACTTGCAGAGCTTGTAAGCGTTGGTGCAGACCCATACCACATTACAAAATATAACACCACCCACTGTGCAAAACAGATATTAGATAATTATGCGGAGCATGAGGGCAAGGTTGTTCATATTGCAGGGCGTATAATGTCAAAACGTGGCATGGGAAAGGCAACATTTTGTGACATAGCAGACAGAGATGCGAAAATACAGCTATATATCAAAAAAGACGAGGTTGGAGAAGACACCTATGCTGGTATAAAAAAGCTTGACGTTGGCGATATTGCAGGGGTTAGTGGAGAGGTTTTCACAACACACAAGGGTGAAATTTCTATTAAGGTTAAGGAGTTTACTCTTCTTGCTAAATCCTTGCAACCACTTCCGGAAAAGTTTCACGGTTTAAAGGACCCAGATTTGCGATACCGTCAGCGTTATGTTGATTTAATAGTAAATCCAGAGGTTAAGGATACATTTATCAAGCGTAGCAAAATAGTAACAGCAATGCGTCATTTCTTTGATAAGAGGGACTTTTTAGAGGTTGACACCCCTGTACTTAACACAATTGCAGGAGGGGCTGCAGCAAGACCATTTATAACTCACCACAATACACTTGGAATTGATATGTATTTAAGGATAGCAACAGAGCTTCACTTGAAGCGTCTTATAGTTGGTGGAATGGAAAGAGTATATGAAATTGGCAGAATTTTCAGAAACGAAGGAATGGACACACGCCACAACCCAGAATTTACAACGGTTGAGGTTTATGAAGCGTATGCAGATTATAACGATATGATGAACCTTACCGAAGATATGGTATGCTATATAGCCGAAGAAGTTTTAGGGACACTCCAAATTACATATCAAGGTGAGGAGGTAAACCTAACACCACCATGGACAAGAATTACAATGGTCGATGCTGTTAAAAAGTATGCAGGTGTAGATTTTGAAGGGGCAACAACTGATGAGGACGCACGCAAATTAGCAGATAGTATAGGTGTTCATACACAATCAACTGATTCATGGGGTGTGGCTTTAAACACAGTTTTTGAGGAAAAGGTAGAGGGCAACTTAGTTCAGCCAACATTTATAATTCACTATCCTGTTGAGGTGTCGCCACTTGCAAAAAGGATGCCGAGTAACCCAAAAATGACAGAGAGGTTTGAACTTTTTATTACACGTCGTGAGCTTGCCAATGCATTTTCCGAGCTTAATGACCCATTAGACCAACGAAGTCGTTTCGAGGCACAGGTTGCACAGCGTGCAGCAGGAGATGAAGAAGCAAATATGATGGACGAGGACTTTTTGCTATCCCTTGAATATGGAATGCCGCCAACGGGCGGTATGGGGCTTGGTGTTGATAGGTTAGTAATGCTTTTAACTGACAGTCCATCAATTCGTGATGTATTGTTGTTCCCAACGATGAAACCGAGGTTATAGAAATGGAGAAATTCAAGTTCAGTTCCAAAAAAGATAAAAAGTGGTTAGAAAATTATTGGTTTTATTATAGAATCCACACAATAGTAGGAATAATATCTGCAATTGTGCTTATTTTTTCACTTGTAGAATGTGCAAATAAGGTATATCCTGACCTAAGCTCAAGCTATATTGGCGAAAAAACATTTAGCGAGGAAATTTCAACTAAAATAGAACAAACCTTTGTAGAATATATTGATGATGCGACTAAAAATGGCACAAAAGATGTATCGTTTACTGCAATAACAGTATCAAAAGAAGCAAAGTCTGAGCAAGATATGGCTATGATTCAAAAGGCTCAATTAGAGATTGCAGCAGGTGAATCCTATCTTTATATAATGGATAAGGCATATTTTGAGCAATATGCAAAGGAAGGGTTGTTTTTAAACATTGCAGACAAATTAGGTAAAAGTGGTGAAATTTTTGGTGTTCCACTAAATAATAGTGCTGTTTTTTCCTCTCTTGGACTTAAAAGTAATATGGATTTGTACGCAGGGGTTAGGGTGATAACCTTAGGTAATCAGAAAAAAGAAAAGGAAATCGCAGGCCAAAATAACGCTATAAAAGTAATAATAAAATTAGCTGAATAAAATAATAAAAATAATCATAAAATAAATAAATAAAAAGTTATTGACAAAAGCTTATCAGACGTGCTATAATTTACCTCGTGTTTAAAACAACATTTTGTAAATGCGTGGGCTTATAGCTCAGCTGGTTAGAGCGCTCGCCTGATAAGCGTGAGGTCGGTGGTTCGAGCCCACTTAAGCCCACCACGTATTACTTTATTTTGCTGTTTTGAATATATTCCTTGATAGCTCAGTTGGTAGAGCATGCGGCTGTTAACCGCAGGGTCGTTGGTTCGAGTCCAACTCGAGGAGCCATAAAGACGTATTTCTTATTGAAATACGTCTTTGTTTTTGGCATTTTACAAAAAAACTATGGAAATTTATTCATAATAATGTTATAATTATTTATTATAGTGCCAAGCTTATATATGGCAGGATGGAGGCTTATTATGGAAGAGAAAATTTTGCGTTTATTAGAACAGGACAGTACATTAGAGCATAAGCAAATAGCCATAATGTTAAACATTACTATAGAAGAGGTTGAGGCAGAAATAGCCAAAATGTTTGAAAAAGGTATTTTGCTTAAATATAAGGCGTTAATTAATTGGGAAAAAACTGATCGAGAGCTTGTAATGGCTCAAATAGAGCTTCGTGTTACCCCTCAGCGTGGCGAGGGATTTGATAAGGTTGCCGAGCGTATATATCAATACCCAGAGGTTAAAAACGTATATTTAATGTCTGGCGGATATGATATAAGCGTTATGATAGAGGGTAGAACAATGAAGGAGGTTGCACTATTCGTTGCAGAAAAGCTTGCACCAATGGAATTTGTTGTATCAACAAAAACTCACTTTGTGTTAAAAAAATACAAAGAGGAGGGCGTAATTTTCGACGAGCAGTCAAAAGTTATGCTGTCCGACGTTGTAACGGATATGAAACCATCTGGCATCAGAAAATTTTTCGATGTAGTAGCACAAATGCCTGATGCAATTTCGCTTGGAGTTGGCGAGCCTGATTTTGTCACCCCTTGGCACATTCGAGATGCAGGCATCTATTCTCTTGAAAAAGGGCATACATATTACACCTCTAACAGTGGGTTAATTCAGCTTCGTGAGGAAATTTGCAAATATTTGAACCGTAGATTTAATATAAGATATGAATCAAACGAGGTGTTAGTTACAGTTGGTGGAAGCGAAGCGATTGACCTATGCGTTCGCTCGATTATTTCAAATGGTGATGAAGTTTTAATACCAGAGCCAAGCTTTGTTTGCTACACTCCGTGTACACAGCTTGCAGGGGGAGTTCCAGTTCCTATTATAACAAGGGCAGAGGACGAATTTAAGCTAACACCAGAGGCACTTAAAAATGCAATCACCCCACGCACAAAGCTACTTATACTGCCATTTCCAAATAATCCAACTGGTGCTGTTATGACGCGTGAGGATTTAGAAAAAATTGCAGATGTGCTAAGAGATACAAATATAATGGTGCTATCAGACGAAATATATGCTGAACTAACATATAATGGCAGGCACGTTTCCTTCGCAGAAATAGATGGAATGAAGGAGCGGACAGTTTTAGTAAGTGGCTTTTCAAAGGCATTTGCTATGACAGGGTGGAGGCTTGGCTATGCGTGTGGACACCCAGATATTATTTCAGCGATGACGAAAATTCACCAATATGCAATAATGAGCAGTCCAACAACAAGCCAGTATGCAGCTATCGAGGCGATGAAAAATGGCGATGAGGACGTTGCAAAGATGGCTTCGGAATACAATTATCGTCGCAGAGTAATATTAGAAGGCGTGAGGCAGATTGGGCTTTCCTGTTTTGAACCGTATGGGGCGTTCTATGTTTTCCCTAATATCACAAGCACAGGGCTTTCATCTAATGAATTTTGCGAGCTTTTACTTAAAGAGCAAAAGGTTGCAGTTGTGCCAGGCACTGCCTTTGGTGAAAGTGGCGAGGGGTTTATACGATGTTCATACGCATATTCAATAAATTCGATTAACGAGGCACTAAGTCGTATTGAAAAATTTGTTAAAAAGTATAGGTGAATTTATGGTATCGTTGATAAAATGTAACGATTATGATTATAATAAAGTAAAAAAAGCCATTGAAAATTCCTTTGAAAATTTAGGTGGCGTTGAAAAATATGTTCAAAATGGTACCAAGGTCTTATTAAAAGCAAACCTTTTAATGAAAAAAACACCTGAAACTGCAACAACAACTAACCCTATTTTTGTGCAGGCACTTGCAGAAATTTTAATAAAAGCAGGTGGAATTGTTACCATAGCAGACAGCCCAGGTGGACCATATACAGTAAATATGTTAAAAGGCGTGTATGATGCAAGTGGTATGAACGAGGTTGCAAAAAAAACAGGTGCAACCTTAAATTACGACGTGTCTTTTAATTCGCAAAGCTGTGCAAACGGCTTGGTATCAAGGAGCTTTCAAATTATTAAGCCAGTTATAGATGCAGATATTATTATTTCAGTTGCAAAGCTAAAAACACATATGTTTGCAACATATACAGGTGCAGTTAAAAATTTGTTTGGCGTAATTCCTGGCACATATAAAGCTGAATATCACCTTAGAATGCCAACGATTGAGCGATTTAGCGAAATGCTTGTAGATTTATGCGAATATGTTTCCCCAACCCTTTCGTTTATTGACGGAATAATAGGTATGGAGGGGGCAGGGCCATCCGCTGGGAATCCTCGAAAAATAGGTGTGGTAATAGCAGGTGAAAACCCACATAATGCAGATGTTGTTGCATGTAAAATAATAGGCCTTGAAATTGACGATGTACCAACTTTAAAATCGGCAAGCAAAAGAGGATTAATCACTGATTTTAAAATTATTGGTGATGAAATAATTGCAATAAATGATTTTGATATACCAAAAAAGGAAAAGAGAAATATAGTTTTCAAAATGCTTCCGTGGGTTGCAAAAATGTTTAGTGCAAGACCAACAGTGGTAGAGAAAAACTGTATTGGCTGTGCCGATTGTGCTAAAAGCTGTCCTGCAAAAGCAATAACAATGGTAAACAAAAAACCACATTTTGATTATAATAAATGTTTCAGATGTTATTGCTGTCAGGAGCTTTGCCCAAAGGCAACAATAATAGTAAAACGCAACAAGTGGATGTTAAAGTAATAATAAAACCCCTACTTTAAGAATAAAATTAAAGTAGAGGTGATAAAAAATGAGAAATAAAGCAATTGTTATTACTCTTGTTTTTGCGGGAATACTAATGCTAACAATAATAACGGCATCAGTTGTGCCACTAAACAGCCAATCGATAGCCGCAAGATACGTTGAAAAGCTTGGCTGGAAAATCGACCGAAACCCAATAGAAACAGCAGATGTAAATATCCCTGCTCAGTTTGACGATGTGTACAATAATTATAACTCGCTTCAAAAGGACGCAGGGTTTAATTTAGAGGATTACAAAGGTAAAACGGTAACACGCTATACTTTTTCAATTAAGAATTATTATGGTGAAACAGGCGTTAGGGCAAATGTTCTAATGAATAATGACAAGGTAATAGGTGGCGACATAATGACCGTAGCAATAGACGGATTTATGGTGCCATTAAAATCGAGATGAAAGCTGTTTGAAAGAAAATCACTTTCAAACTACCTTTGCTCCGTAGGAATTTATTGCACAGGCGAAATTTTCGTAGCAAAAATCGCTCCGAAACGCCTATATGCAAAGTACCATTTTAACGCCTTATTAGGCTCACGATAAGTGCGTGGTACAACTTTAATTAAATTTTGTGAGCCTGAAAGGCTAATGGTACTTATAATGCCTATGAAAATTGAACGATTAGATAAAATCCTTGCTAATATGGGCTATGGCACACGCAAGGAAGTAAAATTACTTGTGCGAACTGGTGTTGTTAAAATAGATGGCGAGGTTGTAAAAAAGTCAGACATAAAGGTTAAACCTGACGCAGCAATTATAACAGTAAATGATAAACAGGTAGTATATAAGGAATTTATATATTTAATGCTTAACAAGCCACAAGGATATATAAGTGCAACAAATGATAAAATGCACCCAACGGTTATAGACCTTGTGCCGGATGAATTTGTACATTATGAGACCTTTCCAGTTGGCAGGCTGGATATTGATACAGAGGGGCTACTTTTACTAACAAATGATGGCAACCTTGCACATAACCTGCTTTCGCCTAAAAAGCACGTACCAAAAACATATTTTGCACAGGTTTTATATGAGGTATCTGATGACGATATTACTGCCTTTGAACAGGGAATTATCTTAGATGACGATTATAAAACCTTACCAGCAAAATTACAAAAAGCAGATGATGGCTACCTTGTAACAATATACGAGGGTAAATTCCATCAAATAAAGCGAATGTTCGAGGGTGTGGGCAACAAGGTAACATACCTAAAACGAATTAAAATGGGTGGTCTGCCACTTGACGAGGCATTAGAGCTTGGCGAAATGCGTGAAATTACCAAGGAGGAAATGGATAAGCTATGGATATAAATAAAAGGCTTTGCGAGGAATTTAATATAAAATTATGGCAGGTAGAAAACACAGTTACACTAATCGACGAGGGGAACACGATACCATTTATTTCTCGTTATCGTAAGGAAGCAACAGGCGAGCTTGACGACCAGCTACTGCGGGAGTTATCCGACCGCCTTACATATTTGCGTGGCGTAGAGGCACGAAAAGAAGAAGTAAAACGAATGATAGACGAGCAAGGCAAATTAACCGACGAGCTTGCACAGTTAATCGACAAGGCAGAAAAGCTAACAGAGATTGAGGATATTTACAGGCCATATCGCCCAAAAAGGCGTACAAGGGCAACGATTGCAAAAGAAAAAGGTTTAGAGCCACTTTCGGAAATAATTATAGCTCAAACATTATATGAGGGAAATATTGACGAAATATGTGCACCTTTTATTGACAAGGAAAAAGATGTAAGCACAACCGAACAAGCACTTGCAGGTGCTATGGATATAATTGCAGAAGGGGTATCTGATAATGCGGATTATCGCAAATTTATCCGTGAATATACCCTGCGTAATGGCACAATTTCCTCTAAAACAACAGGAAAAGAAGAAACAGAGAAAAAACGTGATGTATATCAAATGTATCACGAATATTCCGAGCCACTTAAAAAAGTAGTTCGCCACAGAATTCTTGCACTTAACCGAGGGGAAGCTGAGGAGTTTTTATCTGTTAAAATAGAGGTTGATGATGAGGCGATACTGCAATACCTAAACAAACAGCTTGTCCCACAAAAACGCAGTATAACAAGCGAATATGTCGAAATAGCGGCAGCAGATTCCTACAAAAGATTAATTCAAACAAGCATTGAAAATGAACTGCGTAATTATTTAACCGACGATGCACAAGAGGGTGCAATGAAGATTTTTTCTGAAAATTTAAAAAATCTTTTGCTCCAACCACCAATTAAGGATAAAGTAGTATTAGGCTTTGACCCAGCGTACAGGACAGGCTGTAAAATTGCTGTAGTTGACGGAACAGGTCGTGTACTCGATACAACTGTAATATTTCCAACACCACCTGTAAGCAAGATTGACGAATCAAAGGCAACACTTAAAAAGTTAATTGAAAAGCACAATATAGAGCTTATTTCAATAGGAAATGGAACTGCATCTAAGGAAAGCGAAATATTCGTTGCTGATTTAATAAAAGAGGTTAAAAGCAAGGTGTTCTACCTTGTTGTGAGTGAATCTGGTGCATCGGTATATTCTGCATCAAAGCTTGCTGCAGAGGAATTTCCTGATTTTGATGTATCAAAACGTAGTGCCATTTCAATAGCAAGACGTGTTCAAGACCCACTTGCCGAGCTTGTGAAAATTGACCCAAAGGCAATAGGCGTTGGTCAGTATCAGCACGATATGAACCAAAAACGCTTGGGCGAGGCATTAGGTGGAGTTGTGGAGGATTGTGTAAATAGTGTAGGCGTTGATTTAAATACAGCCTCACCGTCGCTCCTTTCATATATTTCTGGAATAAGCAGTGCAGTTGCAAAGAATATTGTAGTTTATCGTGAGCAAGAGGGGAAATTTAAAAACAGGAAACAGCTTACAAAGGTAACGAAATTAGGTGCAAAGGCGTTCGAGCAATGTGCAGGGTTTTTGCGTATAACAGATGGAGAGAGCATTTTGGATAACACTTCTGTTCACCCAGAGTCATACCCTGCGGCAAAGAAAATGCTTGAAATAATGGGTTATTCATTAGATGACGTTAAAAATAATAGATTAGATGGGCTAAAAG
>Ga0247841_10013773_pt1 | contig 10261 bp, 9 predicted proteins | sample LaCruzMarch2015__2_FD_192410 | JGI IMG/M metagenome (GOLD analysis project Ga0247841, IMG submission 192410) | Freshwater microbial communities from meromictic Lake La Cruz, Castile-La Mancha, Spain - LaCruzMarch2015_18m | ecosystem: Environmental > Aquatic > Freshwater > Lake | place: Spain...
TTTTGTTCTCTATCTTTTGATTTAATTATAGATAAAAATCCTTTTTTTTTATATTCAATTAAATAATTTGTTTCATCTAATAGTTTTTTATGTTCTTCCAATATTAAATTTTCATCTAATTTTTTACTTAAAAAATTTTTAGTTGAACTTGAGAAACTATCAAATAATGATGATATTTTATTATCATTATTTTGTTCTGATAATTCATTTTCGTCTAATTTTTGATTCGAAAGGCATACTCTACCTGGTAATAAACATGTCTGTTTTGCATTTAAAAATAATGGAGGAGAGGAACATTGCACCCGACCAAAAAGTGATGGTACATAATCATTTTTATTATTAGTTATTTTTCGTTTTTTACCTAAAATACTATTTTGTAATTCATCAATATCCATTTTAATTTTTTCTAATTCTTTAGAATATGTCATATTATTATCTTCTTCCATCTTAGATATATATTTTTACTATTTTTTAATCAATTGATGATAAAATTATAATCATTTTTTATTTTTTTGAACTCATTCTAATAAGAGTATCTCTAACAGAGTCTTTAATATTTTTTACATTTGGATATAATGATACAAGCTTAGTAGTATCTAAATAATTATTTGATCTTCCTGAATCTAATATTGCTCTTTGCTCTTCTACGGAAAAATTTTTCCATGCAAATTCTGGATCTACTATTTCTTTATACATTTCTAATATTTCATTATGAGTAATTAATCCGGGATTAGTCATATTTACCGTTCCAGTAACATTATTTTTAGCCATATCAATCATAATTGGTATTAATTCATCTAAAACTGACATTGAATTTGGTACTGAACATATTTTTGGATAATTTGTTATTTTAGTTATAAAATTTCTACTATTAAATTCATCTGTAATCGGCATTCTAATTCTAATATTTAAAGTTTTACTATCAATTAAATGCATTAATTGATCAGTATATCCTTTAACAATTGAATATGATGATCCAAAAAAATTAGGCAATGATTCTTCAGTAAAACCATTTACTTCTTGACCAATTAGATGATCCTTATCAAATTCAAATATACAGCCTGTTCCTAGATAAGAATTATGAAAATTATACTTATTTGCTAATTGAGCTAATATTATTGGACCAAATAAATTATCTCTAACATTTTCTACTAATTTACCGGGTTGTTCTAAATAATCAATAGTACCATAAACTTTATTATTATATTCTCCATGTGTTCTACCAATAGTTGATATAACATGTGTAGGTTGAACTATTTTAATCTCTTGTTCTAAATCATTAATATTATCTACTCTAGAAACTCCAATAACAACATCATTACCTTCATCTTGTAAATATTTTAAAAATTTCTGACCAATCCATCCTTTTGTACCATATAATAAAAATTTCATTTATAATTATATTTGATATAATTATAAATATAAATAAACGAAATATTAAATTTATATATATTCATATAAACTTATATTCATATAAACTTATATTCATATAAACTTATATTCATATAAACTTATGTATATATAAAAATTTATATTAATTCTTTTAATCCTTCAATAAAATCTTTTTCTATTATCCAGCCTAGATTTTTAACTTTTTCATTACTTATATAATATCTTTTATCATTAAATGGTCTATCTTTTACAAATTCAATATAAGAATCGTAATCATTAGTTTTTTTTATTAATTCTATTAAAATTTTTGCTATTTCTAATACAGTATATTCCTTATCTTCATCACTTCCAATATTATATATTTCACCAATCTTTCCATTCTCAAGTATTAAATCTAAAGCTTTTGCAACATCTAAAGCATGAAGGAATGCTCTAACATTTGTTCCATTACCTTGTATAGTTACTTTTTTATTATTTTTTAATAAATCAATAAATCTTGGAATTAATTTTTCTGGATATTGATTAGGACCATATACATTATTACCTCTTGTAATAATAATTGGCATTTTAAAAGAATATCTATATGAATTAGCTATTAGTTCTGCACCAGCTTTTGTAGCAGCATAAGGATTAGTTGGACATAATATAGATTGTTCATTCTTCTTTTCTTCGTCATCAGATAATAAAGATTCTCCATAAACTTCATCTGTTGAAATATGAATAAATTTAGTAATTTTATTGTATTTTCTACAACATTCTAATAAAGTGTGTGTACCTAATATATTATCATTTGTATATCTTAATGAATCTTCAAAAGAATCTTGTACGTGTGATTGTGCAGCAAAATGTATAACAGTATCTACATTATATGAAATTAAAATATGATTTAATAAATCATATGAACATAAATTTCCTTTAATTAAATGATATCTATCTGATTTTCTTATATCTTCATCTATATTATTTTCGTTGGCACAATAATACATTGCATCTAAATTTATAATATTAATATCATTATGTTTTCTATAATAATAATTAATAAAATTAGACCCAATAAAACCACACCCTCCAGTTATTAATAAATTCTTTGCCATATAAAAATATATTTTTTTATTTTAATTTTTTTTAAACGCATTTATTAATTTTATTATTTAACAAGTATAAAATTATATATTTTTAAGCTTTTATTAAGTATATTTTATATGATTAATTATTATCTTTATAAATTATTTAATCCAGATTTAAATAATTTAAATAATAATCAATTATTATTTCATTGGAAATCTAATTGTAATGTTAAAAATATAATATATTCTATTGATACATTTTTTAAAATATATCCTTATTTTAATGTAGATTTTTATAGATTAAATAATTCTGATTTAAATTTAACTGATAATATTGATTTAATGGTTCATTGGCATCTTTATGGTAAAAAAGAGAATAGAATTTGTTCAGAAATAAATAACGAAGAAGATAATATAAATTATGAAATAAATAGGGAAGATAATATAAATTATAAAATAAATAGATTGGAATTAAATAAAGAATTTAAATCAATTACATATGTAATAATATCGAATAATATAAATGAAATTAATACTAAATTAGAATGGATAAATAATTTTGCAGAAGATAATTGGTATATTATATTAATATTAAACGGAATAAATTATGATAATAATATAATAGATTTTTTTAAAATTAAAATAATTTCAATTTATTTATTACCAATTGAAAAATATAATTTAGTAGAGTGCTATATAATTAATAGTATTAAAACTGATTATTATTCATTTAATGATTCATTTCCGAATATTAATAAAATTAGTTTAAAAGAGGAAAATATTATTAATATTGAAAAGAACGATTTAATATATTATGGAATTAATTTAAAAATTCCTATAATAGGAATATATATTTATTACGATAAAATTATACCATCTAATAATTTTATTATAAAAAGTTTATCTAGAATTAATTATCATAAAATGAATATTATTTTATTTAAAGATATAAATATCGATTTAAATATTGATTTAGATAAATTATTACTAAATATTAATTATTATATATTAAATAATAATGAAATATCAATTGATAAATTTATTAATAATTGTGATTATTTAATTACCAATAATTTAGAAACAAATATTAATTATTCACATTTAATCAAAATTTTTTATCCTTCTTTTGAAAAATCTAATATCTTAAAAAATAGTATTATAGTTAATGATATAATTAGTGATGAATACTATAAAAATAGTATATTAATTACTGAATTTGGTAATTATATTTTAAATAATAATAAATTATATAAAACTTCTAGTTTATCAAAAAATAAGTTATATGTAAGTTTTGCTAATTTAAATAAATATGAATATAATATTACATTTGAAAATAATGATATTACAATAGTTTATTCTAAATATTCAGATACTGAATATGGTATAATTAAAAACAAAGATGACTATTATGTTAAATTTTATAATAAATATTATTTAACTGATTTAAATTATATATACAATAATTTACCAATAAATCTAGATGTAATTTATATTGAAGAATCTAGTCAAAATATAAATAATTTTGGATATATTTTAAATTTTAAGATTCATATAATTTTTATTATTAATGATAAAGATAATAATAATTATTTAAATATTTCCTATTTTTTAAATGATAATTATAATAATTTTAATATTATAATATATATTAATAATATAGAATTTAAAAATGACTATTATGATTCTATTGAAAATTTATCTAATGTAAAAATATTTTATAATTATGATAATAAAGAAAAATCAGATATTGATATTTTATTAGACTTATTAAATATATTAGAAAAACATTCTTTAGTAATGATTATTAAAGATAATTATTTAATAGAATCTAATATTTTATTAGAAAATATTAATATGTTATTTATTTGTAAAAAATTATTTTTAAATGATTTTTACAATAATATTTTAATTTTTAAAAAAGAATTATTAATAGATCTTTCACATGAAAATAAATATTCATCTTTAGAAGAATATTTAAATAATTATAATGATTTGAATGATATAAATGATATAAATGATATAAATAATATAAATGATATTAATGAAATAAATAATATAAATGATATTAATGAAATAAATAATATAAATGATATTAATGATTTAGATTATTATATATCATTATTTAAAAATAATTATATTAATTACAATATTTACTTAGATAATATTTTAGTTGATATTAAAAATAATAATTTAGATATTCAATATATTACATTTATTAATGAGAATAGAAATATAAATGATTGGTATAATATAAATAATATAAATAATATAAATAATATAAATAATATAAATAATATAAATAATATAGAGAATAAAAATATTCAAATAAATATAATTGAAATAAATAGTAAAAAAAGTGAGATAAATTTTACTAAAAATATTAATTATTTTTATTTAGATAGTACAAGTTTACCTAATAGTTATAAATTTAATACTGTATTTGCATATAATTTAATAATTAAATTATTTTTAAAATATACATTTGAATATAAATATGTTCAATTTGAAAATTATAATTCTCATATAGATAAAAATATAATTTATGATATTGGTGGATTTGATACTAAATTAAATTATAATTATAAACTTGAACTTTATAAAAATACTAATAAATCAGATAATTGTAAAATATTATTTAATTATTTTAAAAATAGAGATATTATTGATTATAATATTTGGAATAAAATAAAAACTGTTGTAATAAATTTAGACGAAAGAGAAGATCGATTATATAATGTTTGGAAAGAATGTAATAAAATAGATTTATTTAATTTTGAACGTTCTCTGCAATTAAAATAAATGATTATAATCAGCATAAATTAATCGATAACAATAAAGCATGGAAAAAAAATAATATAGAATATTTAAAAGGTGCATCTGGATGTAAATTAAGTCATTTAGAAGTTTTAAAAAAATATAAAGATTCTGATGAAGAGTATTTAATGATTTTAGAAGATGATGTAATATTCGAGAATAACACATTAATATATTTAAATTTAGCACTTATCGATTTAAAGGATAAAGATTGGAATATATTATATTTGGCAAGTAATTTAAAAGAGAAAGAAGATGCAATTAGAGTAGATTATAATCTATTGGAAATTAAAAGTGGTCTTACAACAACTGCACAAATATTTAAAAAATCAAAAATAGATAGTATTATTAAATTGATTGAAGATTCTGATATAGAGATAGATAATACATATAATTTATTAGATAATAAATATTGTGTTTATCCAATGTGTGTATATCAATATGATTCATATAGCGATATTAATAAAAAAAATATGGATTATGGTATGTTTCATAAAAAATTTAAATATTCTATAAACATTTAGTTTAAAAAAAATGTGTTATATTAATATATATTATGGATATAGAAAAAAATATTGCACTTATTAATGATTTTTTTGAAAAAAAACCTACCAAAGATATATATGAAAAATGTTTAATAGAATTAATAACTGAAAAAAATAATATTATTTCAAATAAAGAATATGATAAAAATTTAACAGATAAAATAGATAATGTAATTGAAAGTATTCAACTATATTTGAGTATAGCTTCAAAATAAAAAATCTATAGTAAATTTTTAATATTTTTTAATAATTTACTATATAATGAATCATTATCCCAATCAAAATTAAAAATATTATTATAATATTTATTACTAAATGAACTCCATAAATGTAAAGTTATTAATTTTTCATTTATATTCTCGTCTTTCTCAAATATTTTATCTGTTTCATCATAAGATGGATAATAAAAATATTCTTTTTCTAAAATTTTTATATTATTTTCATATGGATCTATACTTTTAAATATAAGATGTGGTAAATGAACAGATGCTTTACACCAATCATTTGAATTAAAATAGTATTCATATTTTTCCATCCATTTTTTAATAAAAATATTATTTTTTTTAGATAATAAAATAGCATTACAATATAATGTTATATTTTCTTTACCATAATTTTCAGATTGAATTCCAATTACAAAATCGTATTTTAATAAATCTTTATAAGATCGATAAGTAATAGTATCAATATCCATATAAATTCCACCATATTTCAATAGCATCTCCAATCGTATTTTATCCGCTTTATGAGCATATTTAATTATCTTTTTTTTACCCCAATGTAAATTATCAGCATTAATATAATTTAATTGAATAAAATCTCTTACTTTCTCCCACCAAAAACCATATGGCTCATATTGATAATGAAAAAATATTATATATGGTTTATTTATTAAATGATTGGATAAAATAGATACATAATATACAAATGGGAATTCTGTAGTTTGTTTTTCTAATCCATAAATATAATGAATTATATTTGGAATATCTAATAAATTTTCATATTGATATATTTTATAAATTATATTAATCAGTTTATTAAATTGATTATCTTCTCTATTTTCATTTTCTATTTTTAAAATATTTTTAATAGATATATCATTATAAATATTTTCATCTATTTTTAATAAATTTATAAAAAAATCTTCATCACTATTACATAAAAAATTATGATTACCAGTAGCATTAGGTAAACCACCACTATTTCTACAAATTACTGGTAATCCATAAGACATGGCTTCAAGAATAACAGTTGCTCCAGCTTCTGATTTAGATGGATGTAATAGAATTTCGTTATTTTCATATATTATTTGTATTTTAGAAGGATGAATAACATTATGATAAAATATTGTTTTAGATTTTTTAATTTTATTTTCAAAAAGAATTTGATATTTTTTATCAAGTAAACCATAAAAATTAAATATATAATTATTATTATATTCTGTAAATTTAACTAATTCATCTAAGAAGGTTAATGGTACTTTATATTTATCTATTCGACCAACAATTGCTACATTAATTTTATTATTCATAGTATTCATAATATTTCTTTTAAAAATTAAATTATTATTTTTAATATCAGGTATTTTGACACCAATATTATTGTATATTTTTATATGATTATTCCAACTAATATGGGAATTATAATCTTTATATAATTCAATTGAATAATAATAATTATAGAATGTTATATCGTCTTGATGAATTGGAACACCATGACTTATTCTAATGATATTATTATATGGTATATTATTAAATGCTTGTATAGAATAATCTATATCAAACCAATATAGCTGATGATCTAATATAATATCAAAATTAAATAAATATTTATTCAACTCATAATAAGATTTATATAAAATAATTTTAGAATTACAACTAAATAATGTTTTATTAGGATAATTCGCATTAATAAATAATGTTTCTTCAAATATATTATTATATTTATTAAAATTAGATAAATAAGATTCGCCACCACCTATTTCAAAAAAATGAACAAAAATATGTGCTAATCTTGGTTTATTATTTTGATTTAGAATATTTTGATTTAGAATATTTTGATTTAGAATATTTTGATTTAGAATATTTTGATTTAGAATATTTTGATTTAGAATATTATTATTTAAATGATAATGCACTAATATTTCAATATTAGATAAATTTTTAAGTGAAATATTTGATTCAATATAAGATTTAATATTAAAATCAGAATATCTTTTAAAAAAAGATTCAATAGTAGTTATTCTATTGAATGTCTTTTTATCATTTAAATATTCTTCAAATAATTTTATTTTATCTAAATTTTTTAAATCAGGATTAAATGATAGATATATTTTAATATCATTCATATAAATATATATATATGAATGATATATGAACTAGAATAAATAATCTTATAAAAATTAAATATAATCACATTTAATTGCTATATATTCATCTTTTTCATTAATTATTATTTTATATGGTTTTCCACAACCATATATTAAATTATTTTTAATATAATATTCACATAAATCATTTGGAGCATGTGGATCAATTTGTTTGTTTGATTTAATAATAACACCGTGTCTAAATATACAACAATTTAATTTCTCTATCATAATGTAATAATTACAATAAGGACATTGAATAATTATATTATTATCTTTATCCATACTATATAATTTATATTAAATACATAGAGAATAATTATAGATATTTAAAAATTATAATCATTCCAATCCTTCCAATCATTCCAATCTACAACTTTTTTTCCGTCATTATATGTAACCAAATAATCTAAATATTCAATTACTTTATAAATTTTTAAAATTTGTTCTAATATATTATTATCGTTATAAATTTTATTTGGATATAATATTTCTTTTATATCTTCCATAAAAAAATCTCCATTAAATAAACTTAAAACATCTAATTCAATATGATTAGAATTAGAATATGTTATTGATATTCCACTATATGTAAATTCATTAATTGGATTATGAATATCATATATTATTAAATTATCACTTTTTCTTTTTACGTCAATCATAAATATTTTCTCTATAATATCTGGTTCAGATAATATATAATTATTTATTATTAATGGATTATTTTTGATTTTATTATAAAAAGAAATAAATTCTGTTTCTATTTCACTATTCATATAGTATTATAATTAAAATATGTTTTTAAATTTAACTTAAAATTATATTAATATTATTATATATAAATGATCTTAATTACTACTTATTATAAATCTAAAAATGAAGCTAGACAAAAAGAAATTGATGAATGTTTGAAAAAAAATTATGAGAATAAATATATTCAAAAAATATATTTATTAAATAATCAATTATATAATCTTGATTATAAGGGTAATAAAATTATTCAATATATTATATCAAAAGATACAGATTATATTTTAAAATATAATGATGCTATAAATTTTATAAATAAAAATATAAAAAATAAAATATGTATTTTATCAAATAGTGATATATATTTTGATAATACATTATCAAAAATTAATGATAAGAATATAAAAGATACCTTTTTTGCTTTATTAAGATATGATGAAGATGAAAATGGTAATAAGAAAATATTTACTAGACATGATATACCAAGAGATGATTCACAAGATAGTTGGATATTTAAATCTCCATTAAATATAGACTTAAATAAATTAGATTTTTCTTTTAGAACATTAGGATGCGATAGTATATTTTCAACAATTGTACATGATTCTAATATAAATGTATCGAATCCATCATATGATATAATCATAACTCATCTACATAAAACAGAATATAGGACATATAATGATGATAATAGAATACATGGTAAATACTGTTTAGTAAAACCTTGTCATTTAGATGAAAAAAAGGACGTTTCTTTTATAGAATATTAAAAAAATCATAGTTAAATTAATTATATTTTTAATTTATAAATTTAATAATATATATATTATATGAATACAAATCAAATTTATGATGATGTATCAGAATACAAATCAAATTTATGATGTATTATCAAATATTAAAGACATATTATTAAAAGAACATTCTTTAGTAGAAATAAAAAATATTGACGAATTAAAGCTAAATAAATTTTACACTGATATAAATATTTTATATAAAGAATTAAGTAAAATTAAAAATAATAATATATTAAAACAAGGATTTATAGATAAACATATAGATGAATTAAGAAAAATAAAAAATTTTTTATTAGAGAGAAAAGATGCTCGTTCAAGATCAATTCATGATAAAATTTTTACTAGTATATTAAAAATGGATAAATATATACCTTTAGGAATCACACAAGTATTTGAAGATTTTATAAAAGGAATAACTTATTTCAGTAATGAAATCGAAAATAAAAAAAAAATTCCAATTTATCATCGTGCTGCAAGTTGTGGTAATTCATCAGAAGATTTTAAAAAAAAATATCTACAATGTTATAA
>Ga0247841_10013774_pt1 | contig 10258 bp, 5 predicted proteins | sample LaCruzMarch2015__2_FD_192410 | JGI IMG/M metagenome (GOLD analysis project Ga0247841, IMG submission 192410) | Freshwater microbial communities from meromictic Lake La Cruz, Castile-La Mancha, Spain - LaCruzMarch2015_18m | ecosystem: Environmental > Aquatic > Freshwater > Lake | place: Spain...
CCCCCCCCCCCCAACCAGATTATTCTTAACTTTTTTGCTTGCATCACTCCATCTTTCTATGTAATAACCCGACTTCAAGCGAGGTTATTACGTAGAAACCATCTAATATGGAACGTCATCCAAACCACCGGTTTGAGATTAGATTACGTCAATTTTATTACAGAGAAATTTTCAGTGAGAATTCTCCTGCTATATCTGGTTCCGTCCGAACACCTGCAAATTCACCGGTTTCAGCAAGGTCTGGGAACGATGGCGGCTGTCTTAAAGCAGGCCGGACATTCGGTCCAGCTTGTTTATATATCCAAATTCGCCCCATTGTATTACAAAATACTGAACGGCGATTTTTCGCCGGATATTGTCGGAATATCGGTCGCAACGCACGCATTTCCACTGGCATGCAAGATTGCAAAGTGGTTCGCCGACAACACCAAGTTGCCGGTTGTCCTTGGCGGCATTCACCCAACCGTTTGCCCGGAGGAGTCCATTGAAGCCGAAGGTGTGTTTGCCATATGTCGCGGCGAAGGCGAATATCCAATGAACGAACTGTGCGAGGCGCTTGCGCATGAAGGCGGCGACCCATCTCGCATCGCCAACCTGTGGGTCAAGCACGGCGGCAAGATAACCCGCAACGAGATGCGTCCGCTTATCTCGAACCTTGACGTGCTCCCCTACGCCGACCGCGAGGTGTTTCATTTCGAAAAATTATTGGCCACGTTTTATGAAGCCGAATTCATGGGAAGCCGCGGATGTCCCTTTCAGTGCGCCTATTGCGTCAACCATACCCTGATGGAATTGTATCGCGGCAAGGGGACTTACGTGCGGCAGCGCTCCGTGGACAACCTGCTCGAAGAAGTCAGACAGGTCATCGCTCGATATTCCGGAATCGCTATCATCGGCTTTCATGACGATACGTTCACGCTCAATAAATTCTGGTTGCAGGACTTTGCTCGAAAATATCCCCATAAAATCGATTTGCCGTTCTGGTGCAATGCCACGGCAGAATCCATAACTGAAGCAACCGCCGGACTACTGAAAGCGGCCGGCTGTTACGAGGTGCGGATCGGTGTTGAAAGCGGCAATGACCGTATCCGCACGAATATTTTATCAAAACCCGTGTCGCGTGATAGCATCGTCGCGGCGTTCAGCCGCCTGCACGCGGTTGGTATTGAACCATTTGCTTTCAACATGCTGGGCCTGCCCTATGAAACCCCCGAAACTATGGAGGAGACCATGCGTTTAAACCAGTTGATCCGGCCCCGGCATACGTTCTGTTCTGTTTTTTATCCATTTCCCGGCACAAAGGCATATCGTGAATGCAAGGAAAACGGATGGCTCACGTCGAAAAACGTCTCCAGTTATTTTGAATCGGATTATGTGCTGAATCAGCCGACCGTGACCCGCGAACAGGTCTTGAGGTATTACTCCATCTTCAAGGACCTGGTGCGCTGGCCCCGCTTTGCCGGCATCATCAAACTGCTGCACCGCATCCCGGTGACCCGCCGGAAATCTGTATGGAATCTATGCCGCCGGATATACGCCAAATCAAACGAAGCCTTGGTAAACATTAGGACACGCAATAAGCGGACCGCATAAAAAATGGGTGACGGGAAATCCCGTCACGGATTCAGGGAGTAGTTCCATGAGCATACGTGCGAAGCAAATCGGCCTGATGGTTTTCAGCGTAGCGCTGTTCTTCTTGATCGGCGAGATCGCTTCACGCTACTGGCTGAAGCATTGGGCTACGAAAGATCAGTATCACGAGTTTGCCATTTATACGGACATTCCCGCGAAGGAGTGGGCACTGTCGCCACACCATTATCAGATTTATTACCCGACCCCGAACTACCGGCTGGACGGGAACGCGCACAACTCCATGGGTTATCGCGGACCGGAGATCAGCCGCGTCAAACCGCCGGGCGTCTTTAGGATAGCCCTCCTGGGTGGATCCAGCACTTACGATACGGCCATTCCCGACAATAACCAGACGTTCGCGGCAAAGTTGCAGGACGTGCTCGGGAACACTTGCCACGCCAGTCATATCGAGATAATTAATGCCGGTGTGCCTGGGTACACCTCGTGGGAAAGCCTGATCAACCTCGAGTTCCACGTACTGGATTTGAGCCCGGACCTTGTCATCTACTCCGAGGCCGTCAACGACGTCCATGCGCGCTTCGTCCTCCCGTCGGCTTATCGCTCCGACAATGGCGGCCTGCGCCAATGGTGGGCCACGCCGCCGATTCCGGCCTGGGAACGCAGTTGCTTCCTGCGGATCCTGGCCCGCGGGGCAAAAAGGAGCCGCCAGGTCGAACTGGAAGACGTCTCCATAGCGCCGACGGCCGTCTATATGTTCAACCGGGCAAAAGCCGATAATTCCATCCTGATGGGTGTATTGGCAACGAACACACCGGCCTTCTTTGAACGCAATTTGAACAACATGGCGGCGATCGCGAAGGCGCATCACATCGGTATCATGTTTGCGACCTGGGCGCACTGTCCGGCTTGGCACGACTACGCTTCAATCACGGCCTATACCCACGGCATCGACGAAAACAACGACGTCATACGCAAGGTGGCTGAACGCAACGGCGCGCCGCTGTTCGATTTTGCGGCAGTGATGCCGACCGACAAAGTTTACTGGTCTGATGGCCGGCACTCGAACGAAAAGGGCGCACAAAAAAAGGCGGAACTCTTCGCCGCGTTCATTAACCGGCAGCACCTGGTAACAAAGAACGCGGCCACGAACACGCCGCCACCCTGAGCCGGCATTCGATCATCCCGCAAGCCCCGTGATACGTTGGCGTTTCTCTCGCCGTGACTTCTTTCTGACAACCGTCACTTCGCTCGGCTCCGGAAACGCTGGCCCTTTGTCAGGGGTATCCGCTCCTCTTCATGACGCCGCATGCTCTGTTCATCGACGGATTCAGGTTGAGAAGCTTTTACCTTATTTTTCAGCGGACATGACAACAAGTTTGGCCTTTTTTATTTTGTTTTATTTTGTTTTGTGCTTGCTTCCGTCGGATTGAATATTATCATCTTTAACCAATAGTCAACGGTGGCCTCATGGTGGAGCTACCTTCCGAGTAGTTACCGGTTGCAATGAGATCAATACCCGAGACGTTCCCTTGCGCAGTTGACCGGCCCGGAGCGGAGCGTCCCGCATTCCTCCGCCGCGATTTTCTGCTGCCGCTTTTTCCGGTCTTGCTGCATCTTGCGTTCGTCAGGCTGATGCTGCACAACTATCCCATAAGTATCAAGGTCGACCCCGGGCTGAATTGCTGGGACTTCTTCTGGCAACTGCTTCCAGCCGATTTTCTTAAAACCGACTTGTTGCGCAGCTTGTGGAACCTGCACTCCCAACCGCCGCTTTACAATCTCCTGGGCGCGCTCGTCATGCGGCTGAATCCGGCGGGCAACTGCCTGGAAACCCTGTATGTGCTGAACGTGGCCATGGGCGCCACCCTCTGTGGCCTGTTATATTTCCCGGCACAGGCGCTGCTCCGCCGCCGCTGGCTGAGCCTGGCGCTTTGTAGCGTTGCGGCCTTGCATCCGTCGCTGCTCTTGTATGAAGCCTATGCCCTTTATGATGTGCTGACGGCCTTCCTGATCGTGGCGACGCTGGCATGTGTGGCCTTTTTCTGCCGGAAGCATCGGCTACGCTGGCTCACCGGCTTCATTGTTGGGCTGAATCTGCTGGTCCTGACGCGGACCATCTTTCATCCCGTAATCCTCGGACCCGCCCTGCTGCTGGTGTGTATCTGGGCCGATACCCGGTGGCGCCGAATGCTTATCCTGGCGCTGCTGATCAGCCTGCCAACCGCCGCCTGGTGCACAAAGAATTACGTGAAATTCGGGTTCTGGGGCACGACGAGCTGGACGGGCATGAATCTCTGGAGAATCGCCGCAAAAGATTATCCGGATGCGGAGCGCGGGGATCTGGTTAAAGCCGGGCTGCTGAATGCCATGGTTGCCACCGAGAGCGACTTTCGATGGCCGCGCGACTTCGTCGCGTACGGCTTCAACGCCACCTCATCCGTCCCGGCCCTTAATGGCAACGACTTCAACAACATCAACATCCCTGCGGCCAGTCGTGTTTACCAGTCCAACGCCTTGCGGCTGATCCGGCATGATCCCCGACGCTACTTGCACACCATCAGGCGGGCTTTCCTGCGCTTTTGCAGGCCGTCATTCGAATTTGGCCACATGGACATGAATGCCCGCGAGATACCTGGCTACCTGCGTTTCTGGCGGAGCCTGCATGGCCGCCAACCGCGCTGGCTTGCGCCGACACCGCAACCCGAATATGGATCGGTCTGGATGGTTCTGTACATCGGGGCCCTGGTGCTCTTCATGCTGAGGACCCTCCACGCTTGGCTGTTTCGCAAGCAACCGCTGCTTGCCATCATCCGAAGCCGGCCGGTGGAATTCACCCTGGCCTATTTCTGCATCTGGGTCATATTTGTCGGGAGCACTTGTGAAATCGGTGAAAATCATCGTTTCAAGTTCATCGTGGAACTTCCCGGTTACGTTTTTGTTGCCTCCATGATAATGTGGGCTTTTCAGGGCGTGGCCGGGTGGATACACGTAAAGCCCAAAGCAATGTGTGGACAAGTCGGCGGCGAATAACTTAACTACTCACAAGGTGACTGTTGAAAAACTGCTTCTCCGGTCATTCAGCCTGCCCGCCATAGCTTCTTGGCGACGGCGGGAGCGGAACGATGAATCTTAAAATCACAGATTTGGGCCATTGTAGAGATCCCTCGACTTCGCTCGGGATGACAATCATTGACGGCAACGAGTTTTTAAATGGCTTCGTATGGGGGTTGGATGTATGGGCGTAAAAACTTTACTCCGCACACGCGCACACCCATACTCCCGCATTTAGGTTACGGGGCGTTGCTAAAGCCGCCGGTGACGGTGAGCATGGTAGGCCACTGAACACCTGTAGTTAACAATGAAAACCATCAGTACCATTTTTTCTTTCCGCGTCTTGCTTATTTTTGCTTATCTGCTTGCGCTGGGGCTTCGCCTCTACCTTTATTGGGTGGGCGGACACACCATTCCAGTTACCACGGATGAGGCGCAGACCGTACTGCAGGCGCTCGACATTCGCGCTGGAAAATGGCCATTGCTGTTTATGGCACAGCCTTACATGTTCCCGATGGAGGCTTATTGGATGGCTCCCTTGGTGGACCTGTTACCCCGAACAGCCCTGGGCATGCGGGCACTGGTGCTGATCGAAGGCTTCGTTTTCGTAGGACTTTCGCTGATGATCTTGCGCACGATGGGCGGTTGGCGCCAGGTTTGGCCCGGTATTCTCCTCGTTTTGTTTCCCTCGGTGTATCTGGTCATGAACCAGACCGCCTATTCCCAGCCTACCTACAACTCCGCCTTCATCCTGTCCCTGGCAGCTGCATGGTTTGTCATGCGTTTGGATGGAGTTCCCCGGCGCAAGGATTTCGGGTTGGCTGTCGCCGGGGGCTTCTTTGCGCTAATGGCCTTCAGCAATGCCCTGACGTCCCTGGCGCTGATTGTTCCGCTGGCTCTGGTGGCCGCATGGAATTCCGTGGGGAGGGGGCGGTGGTTACGTCTTCCGGGCTACGTCTTGGGCGGGGCGCTCGGCTCGATTCCCTACCTTGCCGCCCTCTGGAAATTTCCCGGCGCCAACGAATCGGTGACCGCCACCTTCGGATGGTCCGAGGCCTTCGGGCGTCTCTGGATTCCCGCCGTGGCGCGGACGCTGCCGGTGACCTTTGGCTGGCGGGCCTGCCTGTTCCCCGACAACAGCCAGCAATTGGATTGGGGTGGCTGGGGATATGCGGCCTTTCCCTATGTTTTCATTTTTTTGCTGGTGCTGGCGGCCGGTGTGGCGCTTGCGCTGCTTTGGCGAAAATTTCGGGAGAAACAACATCTTTCCCTGGGCACAATGGAATGGGCGTTGGGCGCGACCATTCTCAGCCTGATGCTATTCGCGCTGAGCCGGCGCGCGGATGACTGCGCCTACCGCTACCTTGCCCCGGTGGTGGTCGTTTTCCCCTTTCTCATGCTTGGCTTGTATCGGGCCCTACCCCGCTCGGGGCGCCTGTTCACGGGTGGGCTGGCGCTTGTTTTCGTCCTGTACAACATAGCCACTGCGGCACGGCTGTCTCGGGAGTGGCGACAACCCGACTTCGCCCGCAACATTATTGCCGCGCCCGACCTCAAGCCCGCCCTCGCTGTGCTTCGCGTGCATGGCATCGGACATGCGGTGGCCTCGCACTGGGCGGCCTACCGGATCGGCTTCGAGGCTGACGGCGCGGTTGTTTGCAGCCAGCCGTCCAACGAGCGTTTTCCCGGCTGGCCCCTGCCCTACAAGGCGGAGGTGGATGCCTCCACCAACGTGGCCTATGTGCTGATGGAGAAAATCCGCTTTCTCAAACCCAGCGTCTTTGAGCGGCATCTGCGCACGATGGGGGTGGAGGCGGAAATGACCAATGCCGGCGACTTCCGCGTCTATTATAATTTTCGCGCGCCGGCGTTTAACCGGGAGATCCGCGTGGCGGCGGAGCGGGTTCGCGTGGCGGTTGGCGAAAATCAGGAGCAGGCGGCCAGGATGATGGATGGCCATAGCGGCACATTCTGGCGTAGTGCGAAGCTCCAGTACGAAGGTCTGTGGGTGGAATTCACCTTTGACCAGCCCATTAACCTCGGACACCTGATTCTGCAATACGGAAACTATGATCACGATCGCGCCCCAGCCCTGCGCATTAAGCTTCGTACGGATGCTGGTTGGGAAACGCCGACCAACGCCTTGCCTGTTGATCTGGATAAGTTTGTCTGGCTGAACGGCCATCCGGTCTACGGTTACGCCCAGCAAACCTTTCCCATCGGGGTGACCTCGGTGCAGGGGGTGCGCCTGGAAGTCGCCAAGCCCAATCCGCGCATGTGCTGGACCCTGCCCGAGGTGATATTTTACGAGGTTAAGGCTTCGGAAATTCCATAACAAAGATTTTTTACCACGGATAACACGGATGGGCACGGATATTGGAAGGCAGGGATGAGCCTCTTTGGTTTTCCCGCCATAGGCGGGCCTGCCTAAGGCATGATAATATTTGGTTCTTCATCCGTGAAATCAGTGTAATCCGCGGTTGATTTTCTCTTGGTTGCGGACAAGGTCGCGTTAGATATTCACTTCGATTTCTTTCCGCCGCGCGACAGCAGCCGTAGCGCCCAGCCGCGTTCTCCCGGGGACAATAGCCAAAACCATGCCAGCAGGCTGAAGGCGGCCAGACCGAGCGCGGCCGCCGGGATGCGAATGCCCAACGAGGGCAGCCAACCGATGCCGGGTAGCAGGCACAGGCCGAGTCCCAGCATGCCCCCCGTTCTAAAGACGGCGGATCGCGCTGCGGGCACGAAGCGCAGGGCGAGCGGAAACAGGACAAACACATCCATCAGTCCACGCAACCCCCAGGTAGCCGCCATGCCGTAGAGGCCCCAACGGCTGGTCGCCCACCAGGCCAGCGCAATGAATAGTGGAAGCTCCAGCAGGTGCCAGCGGGCGGAGAGATCGGGACGGCTCGCGCTTTGCAGGAGGGAAAAGGCCAGATAGGACATGGCATAGACGAAAATCCCCGCGGTCAGCAGACGCAAAACACCAGAGCCCTCACGGGCGAAATCTGCGCCCAGCCAAAGATACAGGAATTCCGGGGCAATGGTGTAGAGCGCGAGCACGGCCGGGAAGAGCACGAGCAGCAGGAGTTTCAACGCTTTCCCAAAGAGGGCATCCGCTTCGGGTGAGTGCCGCGCGAGGTGCATGGTCATCGGCGGGAAGAGGGCGGAAACCAGGGCTCGCGGCAGAATGAGCATTTTCACCACGATCTCGGCCGGGTTGGTATAGTAGGCCACAGCGGCGAGGGTCAGCACGGACCCCACAATGAAACGATCGACGTGAATCATCAGCGGCAAGGCAACGTTGGAAACCGTCATCCAGCCGCCGAAGGTCAGCAGGGGGCGGACCATGCCGCTATCCCATTTTACATTCGTCCTGAGCGCGGGAATGAGCTTCAGGCAGCAGAACAAAAAGATCAGCAGTTCCACCACCCGTACGCCAATCAGCACGGTGACGACCCAGACCAGGCTGTTGCTGAAGGGCAGCACCGCCAGGGGGGCGGCAAAGGTGGCAATCCCCAGGGGAATTCGGATGAGGTTAATGAGGCGGAATCGTTGATGTGTCTCCAGCATGCCGATCAGACCCGTAACCACGACCGTGAAGGGCAGGCCCAAGCTGACGACCAGAAAAGACCGACGGGTTTCTTCTTGCAGGCTCGGCGGAATATGTAAGCCGCTGGTAGCCAGCCATCCGCTCCCGCCGGCAAGCAAAAGCGCGCCGCAAACACCAAAGGCGGTCATCATGAGTAAGGCGGTCCAAAAGACGTTGGGCAGTTGGTGGCGGCGATCGAGCCCCAGATATTCCGCCGTCATTTTGGTCATGGCCCGGCCCATGCCCAAATCGAGAATGCTGAAATAGCCCACCAGCATCCATACCAGCATCAGCGCGCCGAAGCGCTCGGTGCCGAGCCCCTTGATGAACAGCGGGATGGAAAAGAAGGCCACCAGCATCGGCACGCACAGGCCAAACAGGTTCCAACCCGTAAAACCGAGTATGCGCGAAGAGGTCGGAATGGAAGTTGCGGCCTCGCACTCTGCATCGGAGTTGGGGAGGGGCAGGCTCATGGTGTGTTGGGAGCGGTTGGCAGCAAGATGGGACCTAACTCAAGCCCGTGCGAGGCGCGATTGGGCTTGCGCCCAAAGAACCAGGTTCTTTTCTTTCCTGGAAGGCAGAAAATCAACGGATGCTTCAGCCGCATCAGTTGGTGCGGCGGATCGCCGGGGCGCACGGCGCGCGCACCCCAGAGCCGATCGGCGAACGCGGTGTGGTAGCCGGTTTCCTTAGCCAGCCTTACGGCCGCCTTGCCGGCAATCGCCCAAGGGAAGCACATGTGGTGAATTGGTTTGCCGAGTTCGGCTTCCAGCAGCGCGCGCGCGCGCGCCAGTTCCTCGCGTATGGCCGCGTTGCGCTCCGGCTCCGATTCCCACTGTCCAGGACGAGCTTGGGCCACGCAGGCGCGGAGTTCCGCTTGCCAGGCCGCCCGCTGGAAAAACGATGCGCCGCCGTTAGCCTGCACATGACGGATACAGCCGGCAAAAGCATCCGGCGCGATCCAACGTCGGACATCGGAAAGGCGCGCGCGGGTTGCGTAGAGCGGGGCGCCGAGATCTTCGCTTGCGGCAAACCGCAGGCCATCCGGAGCATCCACCAGCGGGATCATATGCGGATGTTCCCGGTGGCAGGGTTGGATGAAGCCGGTCGCCTCGTCCGATGCGAACACCCGGGCATGACGCAAGGAATGGGCCTGAATATCGATGTGGCCGCTCTCATGCATGGCGCGGAGTTCGCTCCAGGTGGCAAAGAGCCTTTCCGTGCGGTCGAGCGCAATCCCGGCGCCGGGGATATCCGAGCCACCCCATTGGCGGCGCAGAGCGGGCGCCGAGGGGACCCGGTCCGGGCTGACATAGGCGATTGCCTGAAGATTGTATTTTTGAAGGAGTGGAGCCGCGCATACCCATAAGCTGCTCCAGGCGTCATCGAAGCAGAGCGCCACCGACCTGGGACCGGGATGCACGCCGCGCAGGACATATGCGGCAATCTGATCCGAAGTCACCGTGCGGTAACCGTTTTCCGCCAGGTATTGAAAATAGGGTTCGAGGGCTTTGGCGTGTGCCTCATGGAAATGAAAAACGGGGAGCCATTGGCCAAGCCCGCCGCCAAACAGAAAGCGCGGATAGCGCCCCGCCGCCAGATCGAGCATGCCACGAAACGGGCTTTTGCGCTCTTGAAACGGGATGGAATCAAAAAGCATATTTGACACCTACGCCGTAGGCAATGTGTTCCAGCGTGAAGGTGAACGGCTCGGGATTGTGCGAGTCGTAAATGTACTCGCCATCCACATCCACATTTACATACCTTATGTAGAGATTTGCGGAAAAGTTACCGGTAATGGCCACATCGCAGCCGCCGGCCAGGTAGGGGGAGGTGGAATTCTCGAGGTCAAACCGACGGTACCCATTCTGCGACCAGGTTGGGTCCGGATCGAATGAATTCCAGTATGCGGCCAGACCGAATTCCCCGAAGGGCGTGAAGCGTGTCTTGTTGGGATAAGCGGCCAACAGGTACAACATCAAGTTATACATCTGGATATCGCCGTCGCCGCCGCCATCGGTA
>Ga0247841_10013775_pt1 | contig 10258 bp, 4 predicted proteins | sample LaCruzMarch2015__2_FD_192410 | JGI IMG/M metagenome (GOLD analysis project Ga0247841, IMG submission 192410) | Freshwater microbial communities from meromictic Lake La Cruz, Castile-La Mancha, Spain - LaCruzMarch2015_18m | ecosystem: Environmental > Aquatic > Freshwater > Lake | place: Spain...
ATTTCAATGCACCGGACAAATTCGGGCTTTGTGTCGTCGCCCCAAGCGGCGGAATCGGATATTCCGTTGAAAAAATCGGCCTCGACTGCATGGAGTTCACCGTGCGCAACGCGGACACCAAGGAGCGTACCTGCGAACTGGCGGCAAAGTCGCCTTTCGGGGAGGACCGGCAAAAAGTGACCGTCAAGCCCCTCGCGGCGGCCCCGGCAAGCTTGAAGGTAACGGGCGCGAAGAATGACTTGCCGCTTTCCCTGGAGATGAGGGATGACCAGTCAAATCAGATCAAAACCGCCCTCGTGCCTTATGTGGTTAACAAGATGCTCGCCTTGAGCCCATCGCTTTATTATTTCCCCGAAGGCGCTGGAAGGATTTCAGTTGGAATCAAGAACCTGCTTAAAAACGCGGTCAAGATCGAAGTCAGTGTGACCGGCCCCAGTTCCTCCACACCGGTCCGCAAGCTCACCCTCCCGTCCGGGGAAAAATTCTTCGACCTTGACGCCAAGGGCATGCAGCCGGGCCGGTATGCGATCTGCGCCAGGGCCGTGGACGCGCAGGAAAAAGCCCTGGAGTCAGACGAACAAGTGTTCATTATTCTCAAGGCAGGGAATCCAGCGCCGCTTCCCGAAAATCAGAAATTCGAGCTGGACGGCCAAATGATAAAAATGAACGGCAACTTGTTTTTTCCATTCATGGTCAGCGATTCGCCGAAAGAAGGAAATGCCTCGCCGTTGGTCATCGACAGCTTCAACGTGAAGTACGGCAATGTAGGGGTCCGCCCAAACGCGGCCTTATTAGGATCTTGCGGTTATCCAGCCAAGCTGAGCAGGGAGGGCGGCACGCATTTCGTGGTGCCCGCCAAAGACCAGGTCTTCGAACGCATGAAAACGGGGATCGAAAAGGGCGGAACCGCAAATTTTCTGTGCCGCCGCATCCAGTACGAGGCGGCAATACCGCTGTTCCGCCAAACGGAAGGTGCTAAAGGCCTGGAGAGCGTCTCCCCGAAGGAGGAATATACCGCATGCCGCAATTTTTTGAAAAAGACGTTCCCGGATCTGCTGTTGTCCATCCAAAATGACCGGGCCAAAAGCCTGCCGGACTTTGTGGGGTGTGCGGACATGATCGAAGTGGCCACGCCGTCATCCTACTCTAAAAAGCTCATTCGCAACTTTGCGGCCGACCTGGCCGAGGCCAGGGCGACAGTCGGCGACAAGCCCCTGCTGCTGTGGATCGGCGCTTCCATACCGTCCGCCGATTTCCGGAGCGCGGAAAACCTGCGGGCCGCAACCTGGCTCGCCCTTTTCGGCGGGGCTGACGGGATCATCTACCACACAGGGCACGACGACATTCCATTGAGCAGAACGCGCCTGTGGTCGGTGTTCAAGGGCCTGTCACAGGAAGTCGAGACGCTCTATCCTGTCGCCGCAATGGGAAAAATGGCCGACGCCGGACTCGTCACCTGCAACTACGCACCATGCATCAATCTCTCCGTCAGAAAATTCCAGGGGGCCATCTATGTAATTGCGATAAACCAGGCAACCGGAACAATCAAGGCCCGGATAAAAATTAACGACTTGGCAAGACTGGACTTGGAAGACACCTGCGAGGCCCTTTTTGAAGGGCGCTCAATCAAAATGAATAACGGGCAGTTCGAAGACGAGTTCACCCTGTTCGAGCCCCACGCCTACCAAGTTAAATTAAAACAGTGAAGACCCCGCGTCAAGTTTACCCACCGAAGTTCACCCGTCTGCGGCGATACGTCACCGTAGGCGACCAAGACCACAGGACTTCCTGACGAAGAAGGCAAAGAAAAATTACTATCCCGACACCTATTAACTTGTAAAGACAGAAACATTGTTTTACGATTTCCATGTTTGGCAACGCATCATGCAAAGCACAGTTGGAGAAACAAACCATGTTCGTTGATATTCATTGTCATGTGTGCCGGAAGGTGGGACCGCCGCGGGGCAAGTACCAGGCGTTTGCCACGCCGGATCAGTTATTGGCCATCTATGACCACCTCGGCGTCGAGCGCGGCGTAATATTGCCGGTGGGGATGCTGGAATGTCACAATCAAACTCAGTCCAACGAAGAGGCCCTGGAAATCTGGGAGCAGTACCCGGAGCGTTTCATCCCGTTTTGCTACATTGACCCGCGCGCCATCAGTAACAGCGTGGATGCGCCCCTGGGAGACCTGATGCGGTATTACAAGACCAAAGGCTGTCGGGGGATCGGGGAAATCTGCGCCAATCTGCCGTTTCTTAATCCGCTGGTGCAGAACCTGTTCCGTAATGCGGAGGCCGCCGAATTACCGTTGACCTTTCATATATCCACGCGCTTCGATCACGATTATGGCATCTATGACGACCCCGGCTTGCCGCAATTGGAAACGTCGTTACAGCGTTTTCCGAAGCTGAAGTTTTTTGGACACTCCCCGCCGTTCTGGGCCGAGATAGCGACTTTGGAAACCGTGGCCAGCCGCGCCGACTATCCCACGACACCGGTCAAGGAAGAAGGCGCCCTACCCAAGCTGATGCGCAAATATGACAACCTGTATGGCGACCTCTCCGCTGGCAGTGGCTGCAACGCCCTGACACGCGACCCTGAGTATGCCGCACGGTTCCTGACGGAATTCCAGGATCGCCTGCTGTTCGGGATGGATATCTGCACGCCGCCACCGGTCACGGCCCCTTATTCACTGATCGATTTTCTGCTCGACCTGCGAAAACGCACAAAAATCAGCGAGGCCGTCTTCCAGAAAGTGGCCCGCGAAAACGCCATCCGCGTACTGGGCCTGAACCGGTAAGTTGCGCTTAATCCTGAACAAGCCACACCAAGAAATAGCCGGGTCAGCGGACCTTGCGCAAGGATCGTTTGCCCGGCGCGCGGCCGGATCCGAGCCCGGGTCCGGGCCCGGGGTTCAGCGCGTTTTTCAGCTCGAACAATTGGTCGCGCAACATGGCCGCACGCTCGAATTCCAGCGCTTCGGCGGCCTCCAGCATTTCCCGCTCGATATCCTGGATCGCCTCGTGAATATCAAATTCTTCGTCCGCTGCGTGTAAAACCCGGCGCTCGATGGCCTCGCCTTCCTGCCGGAACACCAGGCCTGCCTGGATGCTTTTTTGAATGCTCCGCGGTGTGATGGCATGTTGCTGGTTGTAGGCCCCTTGCAGACGGCGGCGGTCCTCCATAACAGCCAGCGCGCGGCGCATGGAGTCGGTTACCCGATCCGCATACATGATCACCTGGCCGGTCACATGCCGCGCCGCGCGGCCGGCCGTCTGGATCAGCGCCGTTTCCGACCGCAAGAAGCCCTCCTTGTCCGCATCGAGGATCGCCACGAGCGACACCTCCGGCAAGTCAAGTCCTTCGCGCAGGAGATTAATACCCACCAGGCAGTCCACCTCGCCCTGGCGCAGGCCGCGGAGCACCTCCACGCGCTCAATGGCGTCAATATCCGAATGCAGGTAGGTAACACGCAGGCCGACCTCGGTGAGATAATCGCTCAGGTCCTCGGCCGTCTTCTTGGTCAGCGTCGTCACCAGCACCCGCTCGTGGCGCGCGGCCCGCGCGCGCACTTCCTCGATCAGGTCGTCAACCTGCCCTTTCAACGGACGCACGGCGACGACCGGATCCAGGAGGCCCGTAGGCCGGATGATTTGCGGCACCGGCGCAGGCGAAACTTCGAGTTCATACGGGCCCGGCGTGGCCGACATGCAAATGATTTGACCGGTACGGTCAATAAACTCGTTAAACGCCAGCGGCCGATTGTCGCGCGCCGAGGGCAGGCGGAATCCGTGCTCGATGAGCACGTTCTTGCGCGCCTGGTCGCCGTTAAACATCCCGCGCAGTTGCGGCAGGGTGACATGGGACTCGTCCAGGACGGTCAGGAACTCGCCGGGAAAATAATCCAGCAACGTTGCAGGCGGTTCGCCCGCGCTCCGGGCGCTGAGGTGCCGGGAATAATTTTCAATGCCCGAACAGTAGCCCATTTCGCGCAGCATTTCCAAGTCGTACATCGTGCGCTGTTGAATGCGCTGCGCCTCCACCAGCTTCTGGTTGGCCTCGAACCAGGCAACGCGTTCTTCCATCTCGGCGCGGATGCGCGGCAGGGCAATTTCGATGCGACCGGCCGGCATCACAAAATGCTTGGCCGGCGAAATGATCAGGGCCGCCAGCCCCCCCTGCGCGGCGCCGGTTAGAGTGTCAATGCGCTCCAGGCTTTCCACCTCATCCCCGAAGAACTGCACGCGCACGCCGGCGGTGGAATATGACGGGAACACATCGAGGGTATCGCCGCGCACGCGAAACGTACCGGGCTGCGGCTCGTAATCGTTGCGGGTGTATTGGATATCCACGAGCCGGCGTAAAAGGCCGTCGCGATCCAGGCGTTCGCCCCGTTTGATGGTTACGAGCATCTCGCGGTAATCCTCGGGCGAGCCCAGGCCGTAAATGCACGAGACGGAGGCCACGATGATAACATCGCTCCGGTTCATCAGCGAATTGGTGGCCGAGAGCCGCAAGCGCTCAATATCTTCATTAATGGAGGCATCCTTCTCAATATAGGTGTCGGTCTGCGGGATGTAGGCCTCCGGCTGATAGTAATCGTAGTAACTGACAAAATACTCCACGGCGTTTTCGGGGAAATAGGCCTTCAGCTCCTGAAAGAGCTGGGCCGCCAGGGTCTTGTTGTGCGAAACGATCAGCGCGGGCTTGCCCCACCGGGCAATCACGTTGGCAATCGTGAAGGTCTTGCCCGAACCCGTCACGCCTTCCAGGGTCTGGAAGCGCTCTCCCGCCGCCAGGCCGCGGAACAGGGTTTCCATGGCCTGCGGCTGATCGCCCGCCGGCGCATACGGTGCCTTGAGTGAAAAAAGAGCAGACATTGCAAAAAGAGGTCAGAGGGAAAGAGTTGTTCTTGTTTGAGCGATTTTAAGGATTACTTCGCTTGTCTTGTTTGTTGGTCGCAAGCCATTTCACGCACGTTTCCCAGGCCGCGACTTGTTCCGGCATATAGTAAAGGCCGTTTTTGCGTTCTTCAGGCGGCAAGTTTTTCCGGTTGGTTTGGAACGCCACCGTCGGATAAACATAGATGATGGAGGCCCCATCCTTAACGAGTTGCTTGAACAGATTTATGATATCAGCAGGGTCCTTTCCTGCCGATTCTCCGTAACTACCCAGTTGAATCATGCCACCCCATTTTTTGCCATTTCGTTTCGCCGCCGCCTTGATCTTTTGATAGTTCACCCCACCCGCATAACCACAGACCAGATAATCCAGATGCTTCACCTTCGCCAGCTTTTCCAAATCAATTCCCAGTTCTTTGGTATACCACGAAGGGGGTTGGGAAATAACACAGCCTTGCCACTTCGGATTCTTTCCCCAGACATCATAGGCCACGGTGGTTATTCCATCAATCCATTGCACATACAATTCCGTCCGCCACTCGTACCAATACTTCCAGAGCGGACTTTTCGGCCATTTGTTATCGGCCACCAAACGATCCTGGTTTGATTCCCCGATTTTAATTGCAGGCAACCCCATGTTACAATTCGTTCCCGGTTTGACTTCGATTGTCGTTACGGGAAATTTGGCGGTTTTGGCTCCCGGGAAGCCTTTGCCTGCCAGAAACTTCTGAAATGCGGCCAGCGACGCCTTGGAATAGGTCGGACTGGTCCAGTAGGTGCTGATGGGTTTACACCAAAACTCCTCGCCGGACGCCGCCATGACCACTTCATCGATGATAAAAATTTCCACCGGCCCAACTTTTTCGAACAGGCCACGGCAGCGATTGGTAAATGCCGCGCGGGCTTTTTCATTTCCAAAATCCCAACCGGGCGTCTTTTCATATTCAAACGCGTAGTTTTCCTTGTTAAGAACCTGGCCGACAAATTCCGGAGTGTTGGTCACCGGATCGGACGGAAGCAAATTGGGCCAGGAAATCGAGTAGTGGACGTCGATGTCATTGGTATGCAGCAAATTTATAAGCCGTTGGCTGGTATTTATCCGTGGCGTGCTTTCCGGCAGTCCCGGGCCACCCCATGACGGCGGACTGGCATCCCATGAACCGGTAAAACCCTTTCCGGAAATGTCCTGGATGATCTGTTGTTCCAGGGGCAGATTTTCCTTCTCATAGTCAAAAACAGCCCCAAGCACCGAAATAATCACGATCTTCGATTGGCCTTGTCTTTCCGCGGATATTCCCTCCTGCCCAAAAGCCCACGAAACAAGACACCAAGCGATGACTCCAGAAAAGAAATGGTTCGATCCTTTCATAAACGGATTCTTTCCAATGATCCTGCCTTCTGCCTTTATTTCACTTCCAGCATACGTTCCAAGGCCTTGCGGGCGTTCACGCGCAGCGGCTCGCTCACGCGCACGATCTGATCCCCCGGCCACTGCTCCAGTAGGGCCAGAAGCTTGGCTTCCGTCGTCAGGATCATATTCCGGCAGACCGATTGCCGCAGCGGCACGATCGTCAGCCGCCCGTGATGCGCCCGCGCCAACCGATCCACCAGGTGAAACTCCGTGCCAATGACCACGGTTGAGCCCTCCGGCGCCGCCTCAACGTATCGAATGATTTGCGAGGTGGAGCCGTGGGCATCCGCCAGGAGGGTGGCGGCCACAGGCGTTTCCGGATGCACGATGATTTTCGCACCCGGATACTGCCGGCGAGCCGACGTTATATTGTCCACCGTGAAGGTATGGACATGGCAATATCCTTTCCAGACCAGCACCCGTGCGCGGGCGATTCCATCCACACCCACCCCACCCCATTTTTTTCCGGGATCATAAACCGCCACCGCCTCGTCCGGCAATCCCAGGTCGCGGGCCGTATTCGCCCCAAGGTGCTCATCGGGGATGAATAGAATGCGCTTGCCCTGGTCTAAAACCCACTGAAACACCTTGGCCGCGTTGCTCGACGTGCAGGTACTGCCGCCATGTTCGCCGCAAAAAGCTTTGACGGCGGCGGAACTGTTCACATAGACCACCGGGACCCAACCGGCCGGCGCGGAGTTCGCCGGACAACTTTGCCGTTCTATCGAACGGCCGCCACAACGGATGCTGGTGTAGTGGCGGTTCGGTAGAACCGCAGGATTGTCCTCCGGAGGCGGATCCGCCTTTGGCGGAAAATTCCTTGGCATCCCGTTGATTGTCACCTCATGGATCTCCTTCCAAACCTGCTGCACCTCGCGCAAAGGCGCCATGTCGGCCATGGGACAGCCGGCATGGATATCCGGCATGTAAACCGTCTGGTGCGGAGAGCGCAGGATATCCGCCGATTCCGCCATGAAATGCACGCCGCAGAAAACAATGCGCTCGGCTTTCCTTTCAGCGGCGGCGCGGCGCGCCAATTCCAGCGAATCGCCGGTCACATCCGCATGCTGGAGCACATCATCCTGCTGATAATAGTGCCCCAGGATGAAGAGCTTTTGGCCCCATTGCTTCCGAATTGTTTCGATGGCTGCGCTTGTGTTCATGCCAATCGTTCCGGCGTTACAACAGTGTTGTGGCTGGTTAAAACAGCCACCCTTGGCGGAAAGAACTGCAACCGGATTATCCGCCGCCCGTCATCGCCACCGTTATGGCGGGCAAACTGGCGGGCAAATCCATGCCGGCATTCTCGCAAATCAGGTCGGGTTGCACAAGAATTTATAGCGGCGCGTCGCGGGTCGCCCCCGTAAAAACAGCGTGTTTCCTTGACATAACCGCGCTAAATATGTGTAATGCTTTTGCCTTTCAGCGTAGCTTTGCTTATTGAAAATCACGCGCGGCTGAAGACCGCCTTGTAAAGCGAATAAAATGAAAAAGTCAGCCACCAAATATGGATTATGTTGCGTCGCCATTTTCATGGCAACCCAGTTATTCGCTTTCAGGGCCGATGATACCATTACCTCAGCCGCCATGGGCACTGCGCCAGCGACATTTAAAAGAGCCGCCCCGCAAATAATGCCGACCGCTGAACAGAAAGAGGCCGTCAATGAGTTGGATAATGCGCAGGTGGAATGGGACGCGAAAACCGGCGCGCCGGCTTCAATCCGAAGCCAAGCATTGTCCGCCAAAAATCTCGGCGGCAAGAATCCTGCCTTTAGTCTAAAGAACGATTTCGCGTTTGACGCCGTGGCCGTCATGGATCGGCTGACCCGCGCCTACAAGATCCGCGATGCTGCCGCCGAATTCCAGGCGTTCAAAACCGAAGTCGATGAGCTTGGATTCCATCACGTGCGACTCAACCAGATGTATCAGGGACGCCGCGTCGTGGGCGGCCAGCTTAACGTGCATTTCGACAAGTCCGGCAAAGCCTATCAGGTCAACGGCCGCTATGTGCCCGACATTACGGTCGCGACGGAAGCGGTAATTGACCAGGAATCCGCCATCGAATCCGCGCGCCAAGACCTGCTCCAAGCGACGGGCAAGGCGGGGCACCTCAAAGGCGCGGTTGAACTTGTCATCTACGCGCGGGACGTTTCGCCGCGATTGGCCTATGAACTGACGCTGGTATATGAAAACGAAAAGGCCGGGCCGGGCAACTGGCATTACTGGATTGACGCGCGCGACGGCTCCGTCATCAACCGCTACAATGATATCCGCAAGATCGATGCCGCCATCTCGGGCAACCTGAATTCCGGCGAAGGCGGCGACGCGGTTAGCGTAACGGGGGAGAACAGCGGCTATTATTATCTGCGCTACACCACCCGGCATTGGGAAATATACGATTACCCCAACAGCCGAATCGCCCGCAACAGCACGGCAACCTGGCCGGCCGACACAGCGGGCCGCTCGGAAATGTCGGCCGCCTATAATTTCAATCTCATTCAAGCCTATTATTACGGGATCCACCATCTCAACAGTTTTGACAACTCCGGCAAACTGGCGGTGGCCAATCTTCACTATCACGCAAGCAGTGACGACTACGACAATGCCTTTTGGGATCCGGACTCACAGCAGTTTTATTTTTATCCGGGCAACATTTATGCCGAACTCACGGTGCTTGATGTCTGCGGCCATGAATTCACCCACGCGGTCACGGAGCACTCCGCCAACCTGGTGTACCAGAATGAATCCGGCGCGTTGAACGAGTCGTTTTCCGATATTTTCGGCACGGTGATTGAATTTGTCAACCAGCCGGATGGGCGCGGCAGTTATCCGGCCCGCACGGCCGGCTGTGCCGACTGGCTGCTGGGCGAAGACAGCACCTACCCATCTTATGTGGCCATTCGTGACATGCGCAATCCCCAGAGTTGCAACAACCCGAGCAGATACCACGGGACAGACTGGTATTATGGCAGCGGCGACCACGGCGGGGTTCATTATAATAGCGGCGTTCAAAACCATTTTTTTTATTTGCTCTGTGAGGGCGGCAGCGGCACCAACGATGGCATCAGCTACAATCTAACCGGCCTGGGCGTTACCAATGCGAACCTGATCGCTTACCGGGCTCTCACCGTTTATTGCAACGAAAACACCGATTATGCCGCCGTGCGTACGGCATGGATTTCCGCAGCGATTGATTTAAACTTGTCCTGGGTCAGTGCCGTCCAAGCGGCATGGGCGGCGGTGGGTGTTACGGACACGCTTCAATTCAGCTCATCTTCCGCCAGCGTGACTGAGAATACGGGGAGCGTGACGCTGACCATTACGCGCTTCAGCGGCAGTTTCGGTACGGCCAGCGTGAATTATGCGACGGCAAACGGCACGGCCCTGGCAGGCACGGATTACACGGCGACATCCGGAACCGTCCAATGGACGGCGAGTGATTCCGCCAACAAAACGATTGCAATTCCAATCCTCAAAAACCCCAACACCCAAGTCAGCCGGGCATTCACCGTAACCCTGAGTGGCGCCTCCGGTGCGCGCTTGGGCAGCACGTACCAGGCGACCGTGACGATTACGGATCGGTATCATAATGACTACGATGGCGACGGGAGGACCGACCTGGCCGTTTACCGGGACGGTTATTGGCGCATCTACTTGATGGCGGGCAGTGTTATCTCTGGCGGCTGGGGCGGGCCGAATTCCACCCCAGTGTCAGGGGACTATGACGGCGACGGCAGATCCGACCTCGCCGTGTACCATAACGGCAATTGGTCCATCTACACGATGGCAGGTAGAGTTATCACTGGCGGATGGGGCACGGCCGGCTGGACCACCGTGCCAGGGGACTATGACGGCGACGGCAAGGCCGATCTGGCTGTGTACCATAACGGCTTTTGGTCCATCTACTCGTTGGCCAACGGAATCATCTTTAACAACAAAGGCG
>Ga0247841_10013776_pt1 | contig 10258 bp, 10 predicted proteins | sample LaCruzMarch2015__2_FD_192410 | JGI IMG/M metagenome (GOLD analysis project Ga0247841, IMG submission 192410) | Freshwater microbial communities from meromictic Lake La Cruz, Castile-La Mancha, Spain - LaCruzMarch2015_18m | ecosystem: Environmental > Aquatic > Freshwater > Lake | place: Spain...
GAAGAGTATGCAAAACGAACTGACCCTCAGGGGCGTGCATACTTTTGGCTGACTGGCTATTTTAAAAATCACGAACCCGAAGCACACGACACCGACGAATGGGCTTTGGCAAACGGATATATTTCGGTAGTGCCTTCAAAAATTGATTTAACCGATTATAACATGGTTAAATCGTTGCATAATTGGGAGTTGTAGATAGACTATACGGTCAAAGGTCTAAAGTCAAAAGACTATAATATGTAATTTAGACATTAGACTTTTGACATCAGACTTTTGACATTAGACATAAAGAAAATGAAATTTGAGATTGACAAGTTTAATAATTTTTGGTATGGATTTGTACCCGGACTTTTTTTGCCTCCATTATTTATATGGCTGTATCTGAATCAGTTTTCGCCTTTTGGAATTGACTTTATCGACACCATTAAATTACTATATCCGAGCACTTTATTAGGAAAAATACTATTGCTTTCGGCATTCCCAAATTTAGCGTTGTTGTTTGTATTTTACAAAACGGATACATTTAAGCTGGCTTCGGGAGTGTTGTCAGGTGGAATGCCTTATCTTATCAGCAGTTTTTTTATGCTCTAAAAAACTAACCTCTTTGGCGTTCTAACAAAATCATCATCATCAATCCCAATAAAATTCGCTCTTCCTCGCCGGTTTCAAATTCGGCTAATTTTTCGATGGTGAAAATGCGTCCAAAAAACGACGTTTCCTTTTTTAAACGTACCACAGGGGTACCATTCGGACGGGTTACAATATAAGAAGGATGAAAAAGATAACCTGTCAACAAGCCCAAAAAAGGAATTTCGCCAAGCATTGAATCAAAAACTTTAGCCCACGGATTTTCTTCACGAACAGCTAAATCGAGTTGTTGCTTGTCGTCGTAAATTTCGTAATGTGCTTTCCAAAGCGATGCCCAACCTTTGCGCACAATGCGCCCTATATCGTAACTCTGACGGTTTGTGAACGTATATGTAGCCGTAAAATCAATCCAGCGATTGGCACGGATGGTATACATCAATTCCGAACGGCTTTCGTTGTTAAACACCTGAACCTCTTCAATTAATTTCAATAATTTTTGACGAACATACACGATGGTATTTCCAGCAGCATCTTGCGCCACAAAGTCGTTGCTTAATGTTCCAATTTTAAATGTAAGTTTTACAGGAAATTGATTTGCATTCATATTATAAGTAAAATTAAATGTTTTTTATCTAACTCGCAGTTTTTGACCTAATTGCAATAGTTTTTTCTCTTTTATACCATTTAATCGGCAAAGATTTTTAACACTTGTACCATTTCGAGCCGCAATACTTCCCAAATTATCGCCTTTACGCACGGTATAATATTTTGCTTGGGTTTGGGCTTTTTTAGCCTGAGCTACAGCCCTTTGATAGTGGAATGATTTAGCTTTTGTAATCAAATAGGTATCGCTATGAACTTTACCGGTGTAAAAATTTATTAAACTTGCCGGATTAAATGCATTTCCTAAATATCGAATTTCGAAATGTAGATGTGGTCCTGTGGAGCGCCCTGTATTGCCTGCTAAAGCAATTAATTCCCCACTTTTCACATTTTGGTCTAACTGAACTAACACTTGCGAAAGATGCGAATAAACGGTTTCGAGACCATTTTCGTGACGAATAACCACATAATGCCCATAGCCACGCGCCTCATAATCGATAATTCGAATGCGTCCCGAAAAAGCAGACACAACCGTATCGCCAATACTTACACGCAAATCGGTTCCATAATGATAACGATAGCGTCGCGGCCCAAAATCGGACGTAATCATGCCCGGAACCGGAACTGAAAAATTTCGACAATCAATTTTAACTGAATCGGGTAAACTATCGATTGGAATTTTGTATGGATTTAGCCTCTCGGATGTCCAAATATTATTATAAATGTCGTCGGCCGGATGATTTTCCATCAAATCATCCGTACGGTCGTTCAACATATCTTTGTAGATATTGGTAGTATCTTTTTTGGGAAGAAGTGAAATATTGGTGTGCTGTGCATGAAGTCCCGAAAAGGAAATAAAGAGTAAAAGCGTTGTAAATAGAAAATTTCGGAATAAATGCATCTTTAATGAGTTAATGAGCTGAAATCAAATTTTTCTGTTTTAAATAAAACTGAAAACTATTAATAAAAATTGTTGCAAGCCTGTAAAAAGGCTGTGAACTATAAACTATTTACTATAAACTATAGTTTAAAATTCGTCGTTTGCGTAAAGAAAACTCAGATTATTTTGTTTATAATCAAAAATTTCTTCGGGTTTAAAGAAACGATTGAGTTCAATTTCGGCTGTTTCGTGCGAATCGGAAGTATGAATAATATTTTCCTGAATGCTAACACTAAAATCGCCACGTATTGTGCCTTGAGTTGCTTCTCGCCCGTTAGTTTTGCCAGCCATTTGATGTACAATATGCACAGCATCAATACCTTTGAGGCAAATTACAATAACAGGTGTTATCATCATTCCCTCTTTTATTCTTTTAAAAAAAGGTTTTTGTACCAAATGCGAATAATGTTCAGCAAGTATTTCATCGGTAAGCTGAATCATTTTTATACCACAAATTTGTAATCCTTTACGTTCGAAACGGCTGATTACTTCGCCAACTAATTCGCGTTGAATGGTTCCGGGTTTGATAATAACGAGAGTTGTTTCCATAAAATTACATATTTATGCAGAATGAATAAAAAATCATCTTTCAAAAATAGGTAAAAATGCTTAGAGGTCAAAAAAAGTTCGAGTTTTTTAACTAATTACACCCCAATTTAATAAGTTGGTTTTGAGTTTGCGTAGTTGTTGTAGAAGTACCTGATTTTCGGATTTGGCCAAGGTGGGGTCATCTTCGAGCACTTCCATTGCAGTATTTCTGGCAATTTCTAACATTTTGCCATCTTGAGCCAAGTTGGCAATTTTCAATTCGAAAGGCATGCCACTTTGTGTCGTTCCTTCCATGTCGCCGGGGCCACGCAATTGAAGGTCGGCTTCCGAAATTTCAAAACCATCGTTGGTGCGCACCATAATTTCCATTCGCTTTCGAGTTTCGGTGGCCAACTTGTATCCTGTGAGCAGAATACAATACGATTGGTCTGCACCGCGCCCTACCCTACCCCGCAATTGATGTAGCTGCGACAATCCAAACCGTTCAGCATTTTCAATAATCATTACCGAAGCATTTGGCACATTTACACCAACTTCAATAACGGTTGTAGCCACCATAATCTGCGCTTCGCCCGAAACAAAGCGTTGCATTTGAAACTCTTTTTCGGCCGCTTTCAGTTTGCCGTGTACTTTACTAACTTTGTACTGAGGAAATGTTTCGGTAATATAATTATAACCGTTTTCCAAATCCTGCAAATCCATTTTTTCCGATTCCTGAATAAGCGGATACACGATATAAACTTGTCGACCTTGATTTACTTGCTTGGCAATGAATTGGTTAAGACTTTGACGTTTACTTTCGTAATAATGATATGTTTCAATTGGTTTACGTCCCGGCGGTAATTCATCGATAACCGACACGCGTAAATCACCATATAAAGTCATAGCCAGCGTACGTGGAATTGGCGTAGCAGTCATAACCAGAATATGTGGCGGTTGGATATTTTTTTTCCAAAGTCTGGAACGTTGCTCCACACCAAACCGATGTTGTTCGTCGATAACCACAAAACCCAAATTTTGAAACTGAACCGTATCTTCGATTAAAGCGTGTGTACCAATCAGGATTTTCAATTCGCCGGAACGTAGTTTATCGTGAAGTGCTTCTCGTGCCTTCGGTCGAGTCGACCCAGTGAGCAGTTCAACTTGTACTCCCATATCGCCCAAAAATTCTTTTACCGTAATAAAATGCTGATTAGCAAGAATTTCGGTTGGTGCCATTAATGCAGCCTGATACCCATTATCTACGGCAATAAGCATGGACATAAGCGCCACAAGCGTTTTTCCGCTGCCCACATCGCCTTGAAGCAAACGATTCATTTGTCGTCCACTTCCCACATCGGTGCGTATTTCGCGAAGTACACGTTTTTGAGCACCGGTAAGTTCGAATGGTAGATAATCTTTGTAAAATGTGTTGAAACTTTCACCTACTTTACCAAATATAAAGCCTTTGAAATTCTGTTCGCGCCATTTGGTTTGGCGTAAAATGCTGAGTTGAATATAAAATAGCTCCTCAAACTTCAAACGTTGACGGGCCTTATTCAGCGCATGAGCATTTTTTGGAAAATGTACATTAACAAGCGACTCGGTCAGATTCATCAACGCAAAACGCTGAAGAATGTAAGCCGGCAAAGTATCCGAAATGCCCGATTTAACCTGACTCAATAATGGAAATATAATTTTCTGAATTGTTTTCGAATTCAAAAAACCAGACTTCATTTTTTCGGTTGTATTGTAAAATGGCTGTAAACCCATTTCTTCAACTGGCGGTAAAGCCGAAGTCAATTCGATATCGGGATGGACGATATTATATTTACCATTAAACGGTGTAGGTTTACCAAAAATCACATACTCAACACCCGTTTTATATTTTTCGAGAATAAATTTCACGCCTTTAAACCACACCAATTCTATGGTATCTTTTCCATCAGTAAATTGTGCCGAAAGCCGCATTTGATGCCCTTCGCCAATTTTATCAAAACGCACAAAATGCCCTTTTACTTGTATGAAAGGCATATTTCCGTTTATTTCGTGAATATAATAAAAGCGGCTGCGATCAACGTATTTGTAAGGATAATAACGTACCAAATCCTCCGCCGTAAGCAATCCCAATTCGGAAGCAAAAAGTGCCGCCTTTTTAGGTCCTACGCCCTGCAAATAAGTGATATTTTGCATGGACAATTCCATTGTACGTTTTATATTTGTTTAAAATTACTATTTTGCAAATTTACAATCTTTGTTTGATTTATCAAAAAAAATGAGTTTTGTAACATTCCAGCTGCTTTTTTATATCAGTTTGGTTTAAATATCTTAAAAATGGATTTTGATTGGGTTCTATTTAGTACATTTGTGCCACAAAAAAGAAAAATCATTATTTTATGAATACAAAATTGCAGGAACTTACCGACAAAATTTACCTCGAAGGTGTTGAAAAAGGGAACGAAGAGGCAAAAACCATAGTTGCAAAAGCCACAGCTGAGGCAGAGGAAATAAAGGCGCAGGCAGAGGCTCAGGCTCAGAAAATAATTGCTGAAGCACAGGCTAAATCGGCTGAATTGACCAAAAACACACAATCGGAATTAAAACTGTTTGCTCAACAAGCAGTAAATGCTTTAAAATCTGAAATAACCGACTTAATTTGTGGATCCATTGTTTCGGCTTCGGTAAAAGCGGCAACTGCCGACAAAGCATTTATGCAAAAAACCATACTCAGCTTGGTGCAGGAATGGGGTAAAAATCAATCAATTGCCATCGAAGCAAATGATGCTAAAGCACTGACTGACTACTTTTTGGCAAATGCAAAAGAACTTTTGAACAAAGGAGTAAAAATTACCGAAGCAAACGGAGTAAAAGCCGACTTTGCAATTACTCCCGAAAAAGAAGGTTACAAAATTACCTTTGGCGATGCTGAGTTCATTGCTTACTTCAAAGAATTTTTACGTCCCAAATTAGTAGAAATGCTCTTTTAGAAAGTCGGCGGACAATAGACTACGGACAACAGAAAGTTAAAACGCTACAAATAACAACTAATAACGCAAAGCTTAGTAAAGGCGTAGCCAAATAAATATTTAATAACGTGCGAAGCACCAAATAACGGCGAAGCCTAATAACGCTGAAAGCATACAAATGAATTACTACTGCCTTATTGCGGGATTACCCGATATACAAGCCGAAGATTTAAAAATAAGCACTTCGTTGTTCGAACTCAAAAACGAATTGTTGGAGCAATTGTCAGCTGCGGATGCTGATTTATTGAAACTTATTTTTGCAAAATACGACAATGCTAATTTTTTGGCTTTTCTCAACAATAAAGATGCCGATTTAAATAAACTTGGAAACCTCAACACCGCTGATTGGGAACAATTAATAGCTCTTTTACAAGAAGTTGAAAACCCAAAAGACGGCAGATTGCTTCCCTATTTTCAAGCATTTTATCAAACAGTAGGCAGCGAAAAAGCAACTGATGTAAGCATTTCGAGCGAAGACCAGTTAGCGAGTTTGTACTATGAATATGCGATGAAGAATAGCAACAAGTTTTTGAGTGCATGGTACGAATTTAATTTGAATATCAACAACATACTTACTGCAACTGCTTGTCGGAAACATGGTTTTGACCAGCGACAATTGGTAATTGGTAGCAACGAAATTGCCATTGCCATAAAAAACAGCAATGCACGCGATTTTGGTTTAGCCGGCATTTTTGACCAATTAGATGTGGTGTTGCGTATTGCCGAAGAAAATGATTTGCTTGAACGCGAAAAAAAGATAGATGCTTTGAAATGGACATGGTTAGATGAAAATACTTTTTTCAGTTATTTTTCGATTGAAAAGGTATTAGCTTATGTACTTAAAATAGAAATGTTAGAACGCTGGAAACCACTTTCGGTAGAAAATGGAACGCAAATTTTCCGCGAATTACTTTTGGGAATGAAAGAAGGGGTGAAATTTGAAACAGTCTAATTTTGAGGTCGCAAATTGCGACCTCAAACTAATAACCTTATTATCAATTGTTTTTAAATGATGGAAATTGTAGCTGTTCAAAATAAAATTTATAACATTCGAAATAAGCAAGTAATGCTTGATTTTGACTTAGCTGAGATGTATCAAACTGAAACTAAGAATCTTAACTTAAGTGTCAAAAGAAATATTAAACGATTTCCTTTGGATTTTATGTTTCAACTGAATAATGAAGAGTGGGATAGTTTGAGGTTGCAAATTGAAACCTCAAAAAGAGGAGGACGAAGATATTTACCTTTTGCATTTACTGAGCAAGGTGTAGCTATGTTGTCGGGCTTATTAAACACAGATACTGCTATTCAAGTAAATATAGCAATTATGAGGGCATTTGTAGCAATTCGACATTTTGCTTTGGGATACGCAGAATTGAATAAAAAATTGGAAGAATATATGGTTGATAATGATATGAGAATAGCTGAAATTCTCGATATTATAACAGAAATGAACACAATAAAGAGTAAACCATTGAATCCAATAGGATATACTGTAAAAATAGAAAAATAAACAATTATATAGTCATAACTAATTTGCAATTAGCATATTATATAGACAAATTGGCACACTAAATATTATGTCAACAAAAGGAAAAGTTAAAGGAATTATTTCGAACTTAGTAACGGTGGAAGTAGATGGCCCCGTTTCGCAAAACGAAATTGCGTATATCGAGTTGGGCGCTCAAAAACTGATGGCCGAAGTACTAAAAGTGGTAGGCAAAAACGTTTTCGTGCAAGTTTTCGAAAGTACACGCGGCTTGAAAGTAGGCAACGATGTAGAATTTATGGGGCATTTGCTCGAAGTTACGCTTGGCCCGGGATTGCTTTCGCGGAACTACGATGGCTTGCAGAACGACCTCGACAAACTAACCGGAATATTTTTGCAACGTGGCGAATACAATTATCCGCTTGATACAGAGAAACTTTGGAGCTTTAAACCGATTGCTAAAACTGGTGATAAAGTAGAAGCCGGAATTTGGTTGGGCGAAGTGGACGAAAACTTTCAGCCACACAAAATTATGGTTCCATTCAAAATGGAAGGTTTTTATACTGTAAAATCAATTGTTGCTGCTGGCGAATTTAAAATTCTCGATACAATAGCTGTCATTGTAGATGCCGACGGTAAGGAACATGCCATAACTATGGTGCAAAAATGGCCGGTTAAGAAAGCCATTACCATACACACCGAAAAACCACGTCCGTTTAAACTGCTCGAAACCGGCGTTCGAACCATTGATACTGCTAACCCAATTGTTGAAGGCGGAACAGGATTTATCCCCGGCCCATTCGGAACAGGAAAAACAGTTATGCAACACGCCATTTCGAAACAAGCCGAAGCCGACATAGTCATCATTGCAGCTTGTGGCGAACGCGCCAACGAGGTGGTGGAAATATTTGTTGAATTTCCTGAGTTAGAAGACCCACACACAGGTCGAAAATTGATGGAACGCACCATTATTATTGCCAATACTTCGAATATGCCCGTTGCGTCGCGTGAAGCTTCGGTTTATACTGCCATGACTATTTCGGAATATTACCGTGCCATGGGATTACGTGTGTTAATGATGGCAGATTCTACTTCGCGTTGGGCACAGGCACTTCGTGAAATGAGTAACCGCATGGAAGAACTTCCGGGTCAGGATGCATTCCCTATGGACTTATCGGCAATTATCGCAACATTCTATAGCCGAGCAGGTTATGTATATTTAAAAAACGGACAAACAGGCTCTATCACCTTCATTGGAACAGTTTCGCCGGCAGGTGGTAACCTGAAAGAGCCCGTAACTGAAGGTACTAAAAAAGCAGCTCGCTGTTTCTTTGCACTGGAGCAAGCCCGTGCCGACCGTAAACGTTATCCGGCTGTAAATCCGATTGATAGCTATTCAAAATACATCGAATATCCTGAATTTGAAGAATATATTTCGAAACGCATTTCGCCAAACTGGACAAGTATGGTAAATGACATGAAAACCATATTGCAGCGCGGAAAAGAAGTACAGGAACAAATCAATATTTTGGGCGACGATGGCGTTCCTGTTGATTACCACATTACATTCTGGAAATCGGAAGTGATTGACTTTGTGATACTTCAACAAGATGCATTTGATAAAATTGATGCCGTTACGCCACTTGAGCGACAGGAATTTATGCTGAATTCAGTGATGGATATTTGCCATGCAGATTTTGACTTCAATGGATTTGTTGATGTAATGGATTATTTCAAACGCATAATAAATGTTTGTAAACAAATGAATTACTCTAAATTCCATTCGGAAGATTTTGAAAAATTCGTGAATGAATTACAAGTAGTATTGGCAGAAAGAAAAAGGGTCTGACGCGCAGCGGCTGACACATTTTCTTTCTGTATGTTTAAAATCAGGTCTGACGCGCAGCGGTTGACCTGTGTAAGCTTAAAAATGGGTCAGCTGCTATGCGACAGACTTTAAATGTTAAAACGGGTCAGCCGCTATGCGTCAGGCCCAAAAAAATAAAGAAAAATGGATTTTATTGAAAATAATATTTATCATGTTTATAATCAGGGGAATAATCAGCAAAACATATTCTTCAATTATGATAATCAAAAATTATTTCTTGATAAAATAAGAAAACATATTTTACCTTATGCCGATGTTTTGGCTTGGTGTCTTATGTCAAACCATTTTCATTTAATGATATATGCAAATAGAATTCAAGCAATAGAGTCAGCCGCTACGCGTCAGACTCTAACAGATACAAATGAGTCTGACGCGAAGCGGCTGACTCTATCAAAGGCAGGAAATTTATATACACATTGTTCAAAAGACAATACATTAAATTTTTCTATTGGAATGATGTTAAGTTCATATACTCAACTTATTAATAGACAACAAAAAAGAACTGGTTCATTATTTCGGAATAATACAAAGTCAGAATGTGTTACTGAATATAAAGGAATATCACCATCGTTTATAAATGTTTCCGACGGGACTTTGTTAAATATACATTTAAGCGAAAAGGAATATCCAAAAGCATGTTTTGACTACATTCACAACAATCCGGTTAAAGCTGGTTTAGTAAAAAAAACTGAGGATTGGGAATTTTCATCTTTTAGAGATGTATATGGTCTGCGGAATGGAAATTTAATAAATAGGGATAGAATTGAAGAATTTGGTTTGAGATAATTGAATAAGGGTCAGCCGCTACGCGTCAGAACCACCAACAAAACGAGTCTGACGCAAAGCGGCTGACTTAAATTTACAAAGAAACAAATGGGTCAGCCGCTTCGCGAATAACCTACTAATAGTAAGAAACAAACGGGTCAGCCGCTGCGCGTCAGACCCTTAAATATAGAAAAATGGCAACAAAAGCATTTCAAAAAATTTATACCAAGATAATACAAATTACCAAAGCAACTTGTACGCTACATGCTACAGGTGTTGGTAACGAGGAATTGGCAACAGTAAATGGCAAATTAGCTCAGGTAGTGAAAGTTATGGGAGAAGAAGTTACACTTCAGGTTTTTGAAGGTACTGAAGGAATACCAACAAATGCTGAAGTAATTTTCCTTGGTAAAGCTCCTTCGCTCAAAGTG
>Ga0247841_10013778_pt1 | contig 10256 bp, 6 predicted proteins | sample LaCruzMarch2015__2_FD_192410 | JGI IMG/M metagenome (GOLD analysis project Ga0247841, IMG submission 192410) | Freshwater microbial communities from meromictic Lake La Cruz, Castile-La Mancha, Spain - LaCruzMarch2015_18m | ecosystem: Environmental > Aquatic > Freshwater > Lake | place: Spain...
ATCGGATGCCGCTACTGGATCCCGACCACGAAATATTTCCAAACCCTTTGCGCGATCAATCTCGCGATCCATAAAGCGCTTGCTACCGCCAAGATCTCGATCCCGTTCCCACAACGGGATGTCCGTATTATTTCCGGAAAGGTTTCCTAGACGCTCCGGTTACGAATTATCCCGGACGAAAAAGGAATATGAAAAAGATCCTTAACCTCTCCTTCGGAGTTCTCGGGTTCTCATCGCTCATCTCCCAGGTGGTGGTGATTCGGGAGCTGGCGATGAGCTTTTATGCCAACGAGTTTTTCATCGGCTGGATCCTCTTTTGCTGGCTGTTTGGGACCGCCGCCGGAAGTGCATTAGGATCGAAATTTTCCGGGAACTCGAACGGAATTTTCCGCTCTCTGATGATCTGCCATGTTCTTGTCGCGTTTCTTTTTCCCCTCGCGATCGTCCTCATACGCTCCGGTAAGTTGATCCTCGGGACTCCGCCCGGAGCGCTTCCGGAACTTTTTCCTTCGCTCATTTACGCATTCGCGACTCTTGTGCCGTTGTGCGGGGTACTGGGGGTCCAATTCTCTGTTGCGGCGAGAGCTCAAGCGTCTCAAACTTCGGGAGAGGGACCGGCACCGGTGGTGGGGTGGGCCTATCTTTGGGAATGTCTTGGATTCATCGCGGGTGGGACCCTTTTCAGTTTCGTGCTGATCTTTACCAACGAATTCCGGGTGGCGGCGGTCCTTGCTGTTTTAAATCTTGCGGCCGCATTTCTTGTCCTTTGCTTTACGCAAAGGGGGAAAATGATCCGATGGTTTCTGGCTCTTATAGTGATCCTTTTTCCGGTATGGCTTTTCTTTAGCAGCGCTTCTTTGCAGCAACGAACGTCCCAATTACGGTTCCCGAGCGAAACGCTTGTCCGGACGGAAAATACCGTTCATGGCAATGTGTCCGTTACACGGTTGGGGTTGCAATATAATTTCTACCAAAGCGGCCTGCTTCTGGGAGCGGACCGCGAGGACCTTGCGAGTGAATACCTTGTCCATTTCCCGATGCTTGCACATCCGGCTCCTAAAAAGATCCTGCTTCTCGGGACCGGGTTCAACGGACCTTTACAGCAAATTTTAAAACACGATCCCCAGGAGGTCCGCGCGGTTGAACTGGATCCCGAAACTTTGAAGATCGCCCGCGAATTTCTTCCGGAGGATCTTCAAACAGTCCTCCGGGATCCCCGGGTACGACTTATGGCTACGGATCCGAGGGATTTTCTTAAATCCGAAAATGGGAAATTCGACATCATTATCGCAAATTTCCCGGATCCGGCTTCGGTCCTCATCAATCGTAATTACACAGAACAATTCTTCCGATCCGTCCGCTCCCATCTTTTGCCCGGAGGTGTGTTTGCTACCCATATCACGTTTGCAGCGAATATCCTGACACCGGAACTGGAACGGCTTGGCAGTTCGGTCTACGCGACGCTCAATCAGGTTTTTCTGTCCGTGCAGGTGCTCCCTGAGGATATGCTTTTCTTTCTGGCCTTGCCGGAAAAGGCATCATCTCTAAGCCCTGAGGAAATGGCCGGTCGGCTTTCCGAACGGAAGATCCGGCCGGATTTCGTGACGGCGGATCAGATCCGTTACCGTCTTACGAACGATCGCGTGGGACGGGTCGCGACGGCTTTTCGCAATACGGTGTGGAAAACAAAGAATACCGATCTCCGTCCCCGCACTTGTTATTTTGAATTTCTCAGGTGGCTCAGTCAGTTCGACCCCGGGGTCACGAAGTTCTTCTTTTTTCTGACCACGCTTCCTTTCCCGGCCGTTCTAGCGGCGGGCTTATGCGGAATTCTGTTCCTCGGGGCACTTACGCGGGAATCCCGGGAGCGGACACGGAAACTTGCGCTCGTCAGTATGGGAACAGCCGGTTTTTCTTTAATGGCGTTTGAAATTGTGGTGATCTATCTTTTTCAGGCGGCATTCGGAGACCTTTACTACCGTCTCGCATGGGTGATCACAACGTTTATGGTAGGGCTTGGGGCGGGGACCGTGGCGGCGCTGGGTCTCAAGAAGATCCCTGAGCGCTTTGCCCTTGCGGGGATCCATGTCGCGAACGCGGTATTTTTCTTTTTGCTGATCAAAGTTTGCGTACGGATCTTTTCGAAGGGGTTTTTCCTGGGTGAGGAATATCAGTTCGCTTTTTTAGGGATGGCGCTTGGGGCCGGTTTCGCCGCCGGGATGGTTTTCCCTTTTGCGAACCGGTTTTATCTTACTCAGGGAGAGGGGAGTCGTCTTGGCAGTATTTATGCGGCAGACCTCCGGGGATCGGCACTAGGCGCTCTTCTGACCGCCGGATTTTTCATTCCGATATGGGGGATCCCGCAAACGTTGATGTTGCTGGGCGCTGTAAACGTGCTTTTAGTGTTACTTCTTCTCTTCCGAAAAGACGTCGGCCGTAAAAACCTGTAGTTCGACGTCCGGATCCTTCCAGCAGTTCCTGGGCAGCCCGGCCTTTTGGGAACAAAGTTCGCCGAGGAACTCCTCCTTGCTCCATCCCGTTTCGGTCGCGACCTGCGGCAGGAAAACCCCGTGATGAAAACCTTTCGAGATCTGGACACCGTGTTTACCGAGTTCGATCACGTCGGCTGTTGCAACTTTTCTTAACGGACTTAAAACCGAGATCTCATACTCCAGTTTTCCGAGCTCGTCCGCACTTACGGGCCTAAATCGAGGATCCTGTGACGCCGCGGAAATGGCCATTTGCTGAACAATGAGATAAAGAGGTCCTGAAGGATCGAACCGGCCGATACATCCGCGAAGTTGCTCGTTCTCTCTGAGTGTCACAAAGGCGCCTAGCGGCTGCTTCAGGGCCGGGGAGGCGGGAGAGAATTCGGGGATTTTTCCGGTTTTAACGTAACTTTCCACGGTAGCTCGCGCGATCTTCAAGAGTTCTTCCTTTTCTTGCGGGGTCATCCCCTTTTCGTTCGTGGAAGTTTTCTTTTCTTCTGTCCCGAGCGGAGGCGCCGCAGGCATCGTGCTCTGTTTTGCGACAAAGGCGACCGCGCCGTAACCTACGACACGGCTTTTATCGCCTGCAAGGGAATCACCCGAGTTCGCGTATTTCAAAAAGACCGGGGTGGTGGGACCGAGGGTTTGAGCAAGGAGCAGGACCGTCCGTACGCCGCTCACACCGCAAAGGAATGTTTGCGCGTTCGGCACTCTTTTCGCGGCAAGCCGTTCCAACATGGCATCCAGAGCATCGGCGCGGCCCGTATTAATGGCCTGCAGGGTCTCAAGGTCCGCGGATTTAGCATCCTCATAGGGTGGGTAGTGGGACATGTCGGTGCTTGCGACGATCAAGGTCTTCTCACCCATGTTCTTTTTAAGGGCCTCGGCAAGGATCTGGGTCAGTTCGGGGGAATCATTGCCGAAGACGATGGGAACGATCTTGAAATCTTTGAGCACGCGTTGGAGGAAGGGGAGCTGGACTTCCAGGGCGTGTTCGCGTTCGTGCGCGCTGGGCCGTTCGAGGATCCTCGGATCGGCTGCGAGAAGTTTTTGCGTGAGTTCTTTGTCAATCCCGACCTGGCCGAGCGGTGTTTCAAAAGCCCCCTCCTTATAAACCGAGATCCCGTCGAACCATTCCGTGTGGCTGTTGGAGATCAGGATGACGGTCTTGATGTCGCGGCCTTCGAGTACTTTATACGCGTATGCTGCGACCGGTCCTGAATAGATATAGCCGGCATGCGGTACCATGAGTGCACGGATCGGCTCCTTGATCTCAGGAGGATCGGCCTGGCGAAGCAACGCGTCTACGTATTGTGCGAGTGTCGTTTTGTCCCCGGGATAGAATCCTCCGGCGACAGCCGCTTTGCGGACATTCCCGTTCGTCGTTATTTTCCGTTCTCCGGGAATGGAGAGTGTGAACGCGAGGGAAAGGATCGCGAGGACCGTCAGGGCTATGCCCAAGGTGCAAAATTTTCTACATTTGGGATGTGTCAACAAGGGATCAACTCCAGACACCGGGGATTTTTTCTCCATCGGGGCAGGCTCCATCTTTGAGATTGTTAGCGGTGACAAAATAACCTTGTCGGACGATCGCTTTTTCCTTCGAACCCGGGCACCAGGTCGTTTCGCCTTCAGGGTAGGCAATGTTCCCGATGTAAACATATTTCAGGCCTTCTTCCATGGCGATCTTACGCGCGCGAATAAGTGTTTCAGTCGGGGTGGGCGGGAGGTTCTTTAGTTTGAATTGTGGAAAGAACCGGCTGAAGTGAAGGGGGACCGAATCGCCCAGATTTGACTGGATCCAGCGTGCCATAGCACGAAGTTCATCATCGCTGTCATTTTCTCCCGGGATAAGCAAGTTCACGATCTCAAGCCATACGCCGCTTTGTTTGATGGTCTTGAGGGTTTCCAGGACCGCTCCAAGTCCGCCGCCCGTGAGTTTTTTGTAGAAATTTTCATTAAAAGCCTTGAGATCGACTTTATACGCATCGATATATTTTAAAAGTTCCTTGAGCGGCTCTTTCTCAATGTAGCCGCTTGAAACGACCACGGTCTTGAGCCCCTTGGCTTTGGCGAGTTTGGCGATATCCAGCATATATTCATAAGCGATCACGGGTTCGTTGTAGGTAAAAGCAATCGATCGGGCACCGCTTGCAAGCGCCTGGGAAACGACCTCTTCAGGCGTCGCCGCCTGGGTCGGTACGTCATCGGGAAAGGCCTGCGAGATCTCCCAATTCTGGCAAAAGAGACAACGCATATTGCATCCGGTCGTGGCGATGGAAAAGGCTGTGCTTCCCGGAAGGACATGGAAAAACGGTTTTTTCTCGATCGGGTCCACGTGGGCGGTCGCGATCTTGCCATAGACCATGGAATAAAGTTTGCCATCGATATTTTTGCGGGCCTTGCAAAGGCCCCACTGCGACGGGGAAAGCACGCACTGGTTCGGGCAGAGGAAACATTGCACGGTTTTATTGGCTAGCGGCTCGTAATAGCTCGCTTCATGAAGGACGGTCGGGTCTGACGTGCCGTTCGCGCGGACGGAGCTTTCACGCCGGTAAATAAAAAGAACCGCCGCGCCGAGGACGATCGCCAGAAAGAGGACAGCAAAAACCTTCTTTAACAGTCCCGTGATGCTCATCGCAGAGTCTCCGTATCAGCACCAATTATGAACAATTGAGTAGATCCCGTAAATAAAAAATATAATAGCGACCAGAAAGCCGCTGATGCGGGCTACAGCCCGGAATTCCTTAATTCTCGAAGCAAATCCCACGAATACGACCGGCAGGAAATAAAGGGAGCTCGCGAGAAAAAAAAGCGCAAAGTAGATCATTCCGTAAAGAGCGCTTTGCTGCTTGTAAATATAAGCCACGGACAAGAGAAAAGGCGGACAAAGATTAACGCCTAAGAAAAATCCCATGAGCGCCGGGCTTCGGCCTTTAAGAAGTTTTGGAGTAAGGCAAAATTTCTTTTCGTGCACAAGGCCGAGAAGATAAAAAAGCAGGACGAGGGAGAGCACGATGAAAGAAATATCCGTGGCATGGCGCAGCCACCGCGGGTCGAATTTCTCTCCGAGATAACCCACAAACAGGCCGAAGCAAAGATAACCCGCCAGGCGTCCTGCCAGAAATTCAAGAAGCACGAGGAAATTCTTCTTTAGGCCGCGTTCTTCAGCGCCAAAAAATGTGGCCATGAACGGAAAGCAATACGTGAGACAAAATGCTCCCACCGAGAGTCCGGCCAAAAGCGGTTGAATGACGAGTTCCCAATTCATGTTCCTATGTTAAAGAGGGAACGTCTCGAAGGGAAGCTGAAAATTCAGAAACGTCAGGAGGCTTTTTTGGGAAAATACTTCGATAACTTGGCTTTGACGGCGGTGAAGATCATGGCAAAAGATCCTTTTTGTTCTATCTTGTCGCAAACCAGATAAAAAGCCGGTACGACGAACAAGGTCAAAAGCGTTGAAACCAGCACGCCGCCAATGATCGCAACGCCCATCGGAATGCGGGTTTCCGCTCCGGGGCCGAGGGCCAGGGCCGCCGGCACTGCAGCTGCAATCGTGGCGACCGAGGTCATGATGATCGGACGCAGGCGAATCGGACAGGCGTGGATCAAGGCTTCGTAGGTGTTCATGCCCCGTTCTCTCATCTGATTGGTGAAATCCACAAGCAAAATAGAGTTTTTCTTCACGATCCCCATGAGAAGCAAAAGACCGATGAAACTGAAGATGCTGAGGGATTGATTGGCGATCAGAAGCGCCCAGAACGCTCCGACGAGACTGAAAGGAAGAGCCAGAAGCACGGTGATGGGATGGACGATATGGTTGAATTGGGAGGCCAGGATCATGTAGGCCACGATGATGCCCATGATGAGCGCGAAGATGAGGCTCATCATCGATTCCTTGAAGGTCTGGCTCGTACCGCTGAAGACGACACGGTAGGGAGGCGGGAGCGTTTCGTCGGCGATTTTTTTGGCTTCTTGAATAGCCGTTGCGAGTGATTTGCCGGCGGTTTCACTCGCATAGAGACTGATAGCACGTTCGCGTCCCTGACGGGTGATGCTCAGGAGGCTGGGGCGTTCCACGATCTTGACCACCTCTGCGAGCTGGACCATTTCACCCCGGTTGTTCCATATCCAGAGGTCGTTGATATTTTTGGCGGTCCGGCGGTCCTGGTCGCTTGCCTTGACCCGGACGTCATAACGCCTTCCATCCTGCGTGTATTTCGCCACGCGCTCGCCACCAATCATGGCGTTTACGGTAGAGCGATCGTTTCCACGCTCGCGGCATGGTCGAAGGCCATGTTGCGGTCCGGATGGATTCTCACCTCCGTGAGACCGGAGCGGTAGTCACTGTCAATGTCCTGGAAGTACGGGCTTTTTTTCATTTTGTCCTGGATGGTCTGCGCGTATTCGACCAATTTGTCCCAGTCGGGTCCGCGGATCGAAAATTCGATCGGGTAGCCGCGTGTGGCCGAGAACCCGCGCGTAGAGAGATCCTGCATGACCGCTTTTACGTCCGGGATTTTATTGATGCCTGTGCGGAATTGGTCGATCACATCCTGCTGGGTCGGGCGGCGTTTGAGTTTTGGATCATAAGGACGGTCTTTCGGATCTTTGAGCGTCACGAAGAGCATACCCGCATTGACCTCGCCTTCGATGCCTCCCATGCGGATGCCAATAATGCAAAAGTAGCGTTTGACACAAGGGTGTTTCAAGGCGAATTCTTCCACAGCCTTGAACCGTTCACTTGTGAAGTAAACCGAGGAACCGATCGGTGTTTCCAGCCCCGCCATGAATATGCTCTGATCCTGGGTCGGGACAAACTCTTTTCTGAGAAGAGGTGCCGTGATCATATAAGAGACGATACAAAAAACAAACGCGAGTAGGAGAACCTTCCACCGGTGTTTAAGGGTAAAAACCAGGCCTTTGCTGTAAAGCTCTTTCATCTGGACCATTCCGTTCTCGAAGGCCCTGCCAAAGCGTGTTTTTCTTTCCCCGACCTCCAGCAGCTGAGAACACCGCATCGGAGCAAGCGTCAAGGCCTCCAAAAGCGAAAGAAAGACCGCGGCAGTGATCGTGATGGCAAACTGGAGAAAGAACTTTCCGATAATGCCCTTCATATAGATCACGGGAATGAAGATCGCCGCGATCGCCAGGGTGGCGGCCAGTGCTGCGAACGTGATCTCCCGGGAGCCCTTGATGGCCGCGTCCACTTTGTTTTCACCCATTTCGCGATGACGGACGATGTTTTCAAGCACCATGATAGCGTCGTCCACCACGATCCCGATGGCGAGTGAAAGTCCGAGCAGTGTGAAGATGTTCATGGTGAAGCCCGCGAATTTCATGGCGATGAAAGTGCCGAGGATCGAAGTGGGGATGGCCAGCAGGATGTTCAGGTTCGAGCTCCACGAGCCGAGAAAAAGCCAGCATACCAGGGACGTCAGGACAGCGGAGAGGATAAGTGTCAGAAAAAGTTCATGGACACTGTCGCTGATGAACTTGCTCGAATCAAAATTGATCGCGATCGAAAATTCCGGCGGAAGTTCCCGCTGGACCTCTTCCATCCGTTTCTTGACCCCTTCGGCGACGGCGACGGTGTTGGCGCCCCGCTGTTTTCGGATCCCGAGGCCGACGGCCGGTTCTCCCATAGCCCGTGACATTCTCCGGAGGTCCGCGAGACCGTCCTCGACCCGGGCGACCTCGCTTAATTTGATCGGACGGTAAGTTGGTTTTCCGTCCCGGTGGTTGATCACGATCTTTTCGAATTCCTCGACCGACCTGGCCTCGCCCATCGCACGGACCGAGGATTCCTTTTCCTGGGTCTCGAGTTTTCCAGCAGGAATTTCAATGTGCTCCTTTTGGATGGCATTGATCACGTCCTCGACCGTTAGCTGGTAGGCGAGGAGCTTCTTGGTGTCGATCCAGACTCGGAGGTTCCGTTCGAGGAAACCGCCGAGGAATATCTCACCAACGCCGGGGACGGTCTTGAAGCGGTCTTTGATGTTGCGGTCGACATAATCCATCAGTTCCTTCAAAGGAAGGCGGGATGTGACCGCCAGGAACATGATCGGCTGGTCTTCGGGATTGAATTTCTGGATGATGGGAGGGTCCATGTCGGTCGGCAGACGGCGGCGGGCTTCCGAGATCTTGCTTTGAACATCCTGGAGCGCGAAGTCGATATCGCGGTCGAGGTCGAACTCGAGTTTGATGTTGGCCTTTCCTTCGGAAGACGAAGAGGAAATGTCGCGGAGTCCCTCGATCCCCATGACCGAATCTTCAATGATGTCCACCACATCGGTTTCCATGACTTCCGGGGCCGCGCCTTCCCAGATCACGCTCACGTTCAGCACGGGGAAATCTACGTCGGGCATCATTCCGACCCCCATCCCGTGACAGCCGAGCACGCCGAAGACCATAAGCCCGATCATCAGCATCCAGGCGAAAACAGGGTTCTTGATCGAGATTTCGGATAAATTCATGATACTTCTCCGATAGCGACTCGGAAGGCCGCCTCATCCTGCTTCATAATGTAATATGTCCGGTTCTGGCTCTGGCGGGTGTTGTTGAGCGATTCCAGGGCGGCAAGGACATCGAGGTTGCTCACAAGACTCCGGGTATATTCCTCGGATTGGATTTTATAATTTTCTTCAGCTTGTTGGACCGCCTCTTTAAGAAGTCTGTTCGTTTCTTTGGCAGAAAGCCAGATCTGATAGCTCTGTTTGATATCGAGTTCAGCCTGACGTTTAGCCAGGGAAAAAACGAGCTTCTTCTGTTTCAGGATGCCGATCGAATCCTTGACCTGCCCGACAGTTTCACCGCCTGAAAAAAGGGGGACTGTGAACTTGAAGAGGGTGTCAAAATCCAGGTTCGCCAAAGTGCCTTCGCGGCGCATGTATTGATTGTGGTCCAGTGTGATCGTAGGCCAGAACCCGCTCTGGGCGACCACGATCCCGCGCCAGGCCGTTTTGACCGCCTGTTCCGCGGCTTTGACGTCGGACCGTGTCGCGGCCATTTTGAGATGTTCGGTAAGCGTTCGCGATGAAACCTCTTCCACGGTCTCTTCTTCAAGTTTTCGATTTTCAAGTTCGATCCCGGTCAGGAATTCCAGAAGGTAACGGGTTGTTGCGAGAGCTCCCCGGGCGCTGGACAGGTCTGCTTCAAGCATCTTGAGATTTGTTTGGGCTGTGATCACTTCGCTTGTGCGGGAGCGGCCTATTTTTTCACGTTCTTCCAACTCTTCGATCCGTTGCTGGAGGAGTTCATGAATACCCTGGTTGATCTCGATCTCCCTTTCATATCGCAGGACGTTATAGAAAGCGCGGGCCACATCCATATAAAGAAGCTCCTTGGCGCGGATCCATGCTTCCGTTTGCTCTTTTCTATAACTTCCGGCGCCCGTCAAAGCGCCAATTGCCTTGAAGCCCTGGAAAAGCGGCTGACTGATCTTGAATTTACTTTCGTGTATGTTAGGGTCACCGAGCGAATTCAAATTGCTTTTTTGATTGTCCTGAAACGTGCGATCAATGATGAAATCCACATTGCCGAGCCCCTGACTTGCCGCATTGAATATCTGCGCCGTGGCGCGGGAGATGGCTTCTTTCTGGATGGCGACAATCTCGCTTTGAATAAGTGCAAAGTGATAACATTCCTCCAACGAAAAGGAGTCTGATTGGGTGGATGGGGCATTGGATGCATTTTCTGAGGCTTGTGCGAAAGGCGGAAAAGAGACGGCTAACGCAAAACAAAAAATCAAAAAATTTCTATTTTTCA
>Ga0247841_10013779_pt1 | contig 10254 bp, 6 predicted proteins | sample LaCruzMarch2015__2_FD_192410 | JGI IMG/M metagenome (GOLD analysis project Ga0247841, IMG submission 192410) | Freshwater microbial communities from meromictic Lake La Cruz, Castile-La Mancha, Spain - LaCruzMarch2015_18m | ecosystem: Environmental > Aquatic > Freshwater > Lake | place: Spain...
TCTTTTTTCTTGTACATTTCTTACGAAGGACTTCCCGGAAATAAGGGTACATCTGCCCGGAGTGCCCGGATTTTATTCCGGCAGAAGGCGAACACGTGGTGATTACATTTTGGCTACCTTCCGCCAATGAATCCTGGCAAGGCGCTGGCTGGTAGATGGGAAGAAGGGGGCTGGCTATGTGCCGGTGATGGCCCCCCCTCTTTGCGGGTACCGGATTACGGGACGGGGTTGGATGCGGGAATCCTCGCGAAAGGTGCGATGCGCCATTTTTGGAAAATCGCGAACCGTGCGATCATTGCGTGTCCCGGAAAGATTTTTTTATGAAAGTCCCGGGAAAAATTTCTGGTGAAATTGTTTTGGGGAAAATCCGGTGAAGTGAATTGAGGCTGGAGAGAAATTTTCGCGAATGGAATTTCGCGGTATGTGCCGGAACACTCTGTTGGGTTGTGAGGGTTTCGAAATTTTTTATAGAGGATTTTGGAATCCGATATTGACACCAATATTCCTGCGTCAACCGCTCGCACCGCCGGCTCGCCACCACCACGCTCATTCGCAGCCGCACGCGAAAAAGTGCATTGACACGGCGGACGATCTCATGATGTTTGGGAAGGGGCGGAAGGATTGCACGGTCAAGGGGAAAAGAACCCCTGTTTTGGGATCGATCATTCCGGCCCGGCACCTGAGGTGACAGGCACTCCGCTCAACTTACTTCTCCGTCGGAGACTTTCGACCCGTTCGGTGCCCGGACCGCGAAACACATGTCTCAAACGCGAAAAACCAGGTCTCTAACGTCCGAAAAAGTCAGTTCATTGTCGGAGAACAACATGTCTCACTCAGGTCTCACTGGACGGGCGATCGCGTGCCGGACTGGGCTTGGGGTGCGGAAAACCAAAGGAAGGGCTGTTTTGGGGGTAAAACCGAAGTTTCCTCACGTCGGACACCGTCGTGAATTTCACGATTCTTTCCGGACCCCCTCTTCATACAAAATATCCAGGAGTTTTCGATCGCGGAGGGGATGATCGGTGCTGAAAAGGGGATTAGATTCGGAGGATCTGAAATTAGTGGAGAAGAGAATGCTAGTGTTGTAAGTTTACGAAGATCTGTCCAGAGTTGTTAGCAACAAATCATAAAAGACGATCACATACCGAAAAATTTGCGTATGTATTCAATTCTTTTCAAAAAAATTTTATAGATTCAATACTAAATGAGCAATTGGAATGGCCGGGTTTTTCGATTCTATCTTCGGGTTGTTCAGCAAAAAGAAAGATCCATCGCCGCCCCCCGCGCCTTCAATAATTACCAAAAGATTTTCGGTTGAAACAATTTCAGATAAAGAGTATCGTGGTATTCAGCCGATCGACAGGGTACCGGTTTCGCGGACCACGGATTCGGATCAAACAGATGATGAATATCGGTCGATAACCGTCCATGGCCGTTCAGTCTATGATCCCCCAACAACTCGAACAAAAAGCAGCGCATCTTCCGGCATGATATGGGTTGGACGAGATCAGTCGAAAAGTGTTCAAGGATTTACTATTCGCAATCCAATGACTTACTGGTCAAAAAATAATTATCCCGATGCCTCTTGTATCATCGCAGGATTAAAAGCGGAAAAACCGGGAAATATAAATTCAACGCCATTGCCATATTCACCGCATTATTCACTGATTACTCCGGCGCAGAGATGGAAGTATCTCTCATGGATGGCAGGGGGAAGAAATGAGGATTTGGATGAAATCGGATATGCCTTCATCTTTTTCTACGGTCTTGAACGACGAGCTCTTGTCGAAAATCAGGATTATGACGCAATTTCGAAAGAAGTTAAGCGTCTTCTGACTCGTTATCCATCATCAAACTCGTTTAATTTCTATTTGAACCAATTGCTGGCTTACTCCACCGGATCACACCTTGACGCGATGAGCGATTCAGATATTAGAGAATTATTTCCATCATTCGACAACCTTACTGATTACACTACAAAGGTTATCCTTTCATGGCACTGGACGAATAAGTTGTCTGTTCCTTGGGATCTTTGCTATTCACTCGCGAAAACTTCCGTTGGGTTTACCAGAACAAATATCGTAAAAAAATCTCCTGCTTTAATCAAACAGTTATTCAGGATAAAATTTCTCAACAACTTTCCGACTGGAATTCCATTCTTACCTGAGTACGAGCAATTCCATTTGAATTATCGTCCCGCGAGTCCGTCATTAATGATGTATACTGGTTACTCACAGGGGTCGAATATCATTGAGCCATTGACCGCAACCATACCCCATCTCAATTCGCCTTCCTATAAATTGCTTAAAAAAATCTGGGACAATTGTATCGAAGATCTCAAACCTGCGATTAACAAGTTGAATAAAACAGATGGAAAGATCACGACGGAAGTGTACGGTGCTCTCCCTGATGCATTGAAAAATGAAATTTCCCATCCGGAACAGGAATCATGGCGCACTTTCATTTCAACCAAACAACCGATTGGGAGTTCGATTATCCTTCAGGTTTCTGACATTTCTCAGCAGATCGGGATCGAAAAGCGTGAGATTCTGACCGCAACTCAAAGCAAAACGTTAACATCGACGATCGAGGATTTTGGTTGGACAATCGTACCGGATCAAACAATATCCGGTACTTCCTTTAAGTGGAATGATACGATTGCGATTATTCCATCCAGTAAAAATGAAAAAAAATTTTCGGATAAATTTCAAAGTGCGGCATTAATTTTTGAGATAGCACATGGGATCGCAGCGTCAGATGAGGAAATTTCTGAAATTGAAGAGAATTATCTTTACAAATTTGTTTCAGAACAATTTTCATTGAATATCTTTGAGATCGAATGTCTCAAAGGACTCCGGAAGGTACTTGATATTCAGCCGTCCTCTCTTCCAAAAATTGGCAAACGATTGAGTAAACATCTGAGTCCGGAACAGAAAATTACACTTGCAAACTATCTTGGTGAGATCGTCCTTCTTGATGACAAATTCGTGAAAGAAGAACAGAAAGCAATTAAAACTGTTTTCAAAGCATTGGAGATAGATCCGATAATTTCAGATGAACTTATCAAAAAATTCCTTGTCGGACATATTCCTGATGAACCGATTACCGTCCTAAAATCAAGGAGTACCCGGAAGGGCGAGGTGATTCCAACTCAGGTAATTACACCGGAGTTCTGTATCGACAAGGAGAGATTAGATCGAACGAAAGAGGATACGAAGATTGTTCAGGAAATGCTTGCAGATATTTTCGACCAGGAACATGAAGAGATTACGATCGAAACGGAACCGGAAGTAAAAATTCCGGTAACGCCGGTAAAAGCAGCCGTAAGGCAAACGGACATCGATCTTCCATTCCCACCCGAGACTATCCCTTCACTTGATGTAAAATATCTCTTGATGCTGCTTGATATCATGAAGTCGGCTGAGTTGAGTCAGGATGATTTTACAGTTCTTGCAAAAAAACATAATCTGATGCCGAGAGCAGCGTTTGACGACATTAACTCATGGGCAGATGAGGAACTGGGAGATTTTCTGCTGGAAGAAAGCGAAAGCTGTATCGTAATCAATTACAAGAAATGATCAATTGTCAATGAGGGGGAGGAGTATGGGAAAACTTAAACAAAAAGAGCGGGATGCGATCATCCAGTCCCTAAGCGCCGGGGTTGTTCCAAGGATCGGCCTTGAGCATATTCAGGTTGGTAGAAAAAATGAGATTAGCGCAATATTAACGGATCTGGAGAGGATTCAGAACGATGGATCTGCAATCCGTTTTATTATCGGCCGCTATGGATCGGGGAAAAGTTTTTTCTTAAACCTCTGCCGAATCGTTGCGCTCGAAAAAAAATTTGTCGTGGCTCAGGCAGATATCAGTCTTGAACGAAGGTTGTACTCCTCCGATAATCATGCACGGGCGTTGTACACCGAGTTGGTACATAATTTTGCAGTGAGGGCGAAGCCGGATGGCGGTGCTCTGACAGGTCTCATCGAACGTTGGATTTCCGATCTTGATCAGCGTCTCCGTAAAGAGGGCAAGACCAACGAAGAGATCCTTCAACAAATTCCTCAAGAGCTGAAATGTCTTCAGGAATTTGTCAGTGGATATGATTTTGCCACAGTCATTGGTAAATATTTTGAAGGATACCAAAAAGGAAACGACTTTCTTATGGTTTCAGCTATCCGCTGGCTATCAGGAGAATATTCCACAAAGACCGAGGCCCGACAGGATCTCGGCGTCAGGACAATTATCGAAGATGCCAATATCTACGATTACCTGAAATTATGGGGGCGTTTTATCAAAATGGCCGGGTATTCCGGGCTTCTCGTCAATCTTGATGAGCTTGGAGTACTTTCTCACCGCTTGAATAATGTTCAGGCTCGTAATTCGAATTATGAAACTATCCTGCATATCGTAAACGATTGTCTTCAGGGGAGCGTCTCCGGCATTGGATTTATTTTTGCCGGCACAGATGAATGCTTAAAGGACCAACGGAGAGGTCTCGTGAGTTATGGAGCTCTTGCTAGTCGTCTTGCTGTAAGAGACGATTTCAATGTCGCCGGACTGAAAGATTTCAGCGGCCCGGTCATTGAATTGGAGAATTTGTCAAAGGAAGATACCTATGTTCTTCTCCTCAATATCAGGAATGTCTTTGCCTACGATGATCCAGCAAAATATCTCATACCCGACAAAGGTATCGAAGGTTTTCTCCAGCACTGCCAGAAAACTCTCGGCGCAGATTTCTTCCTGACGCCGAGGGAAATTATCCGGAGTTATGTCCGAATGCTCTCGATTCTTGAACAAAATCCCGGAACTTCGTGGGAAGCCCTCCTTGCCAATACGACCATCCAAAAGTCGCAGGACAATCCAGTAATCGTTGAAAAACCGGAAGAGAAAATTTCAGAAAAATCTGTCGAACCAAAACCACTTGATGATCTGGTATCTTTCAAATTGTAATTTTTCAGGAATCCCCCATGGAAAAAACCGCTTTTTCATACCTGCATCCGAAAATTCAGGAAAAACTCTACAGGATGCAATGGACTAACCTTAGACCGATCCAGAGGGATGCAATTCTGGAACTGTATACAACTGATCATAACCTGATCATTTCAGCAAAAACTGCTTCCGGTAAAACCGAGGCTGCATTCCTCCCGATCCTTTCTAATATAGTTGAGAAAAAAGGGATCGGGGTTTCAGCGATCTATGTTGGTCCCCTGAAAGCTCTCATCAACGATCAATTCCAGCGTCTCGAAAAATTGTGCGAGCTCGCAGAAATCCCGGTTTTTAAATGGCACGGGGATGTCGGAAGCAGCGGGAAAGCAAAATTTCTCAAAAATCCATCCGGCGTTCTCCTGATCACTCCTGAATCAATCGAGTCCCTGTTCATAAATCATCCAAACGAAATCTCACGGCTGTTTGGTTCGCTCTCATTTATTGTCATTGATGAGATGCATTCGTTCATCGGTTCCGAACGGGGAGCACACCTGAAAAGTCTGCTATCCCGGGTACTGCGCAGGAGCCCGAAAGGTGTCCGACTCATCGGTCTATCAGCAACATTTGGTGATCCGGAACTGGTAAAAAAGTGGCTTATTCCGCGCAATCCGGATTCGATTACGATCATTCGCGATCCTGATGAACAGAAAGATATTAAATTTCTCTTGAGGGGTTATGATCTTGGAAAACCATCACAGGATAACCAAACGAAAGATGACCTTACAGCATCTCCGGTCGTCGAAGATATTGTCCGGTATTTCTATGGAAAAACTGCACTGATTTTCGTAAACAGCCGGGAGTCCCTGGAATTATATACGGACAGTACAAGGAACTTTCTGGAAAGGAAAGGTTTACCGGATTGTTTCCGGATTCACCACGGGTCGCTGTCGAAGAGCGTTCGTGAAGATACAGAAGATGCTCTAAAATCGAACCAGCCCACCGCCACATTCTGTTCCAGCACTCTTGAAATGGGAATTGATGTCGGGAATGTTTCACGCATCGGCCAGGTTGGAGCCCCGTGGTCGGTGAATTCACTCGCCCAGCGCCTCGGAAGAAGCGGACGCAAAGAGGGAGAACCATCTATTCTGATCATGTTCATCATCGAGAAGGATTCAAAAGAGGATTCCATTGTGGAACGATTACATCCCGAACTCCTCCGGGCAGTGGCGATGTCGGAATTGATGATCGAGAAATGGAACGAGCCACCGCAGATTGGTTATTACCATTATTCCACTTTGATCCAGCAGATCCTCAGTGTCATCAAAGAACACGGGGGATCAACAGCGAAGGATCTTTTTGATACACTCATAAAAGAAGGGGCTTTCCAGAATGTCAGCCAAGAGGATTTCTTCCAGATTTTACGGAGCATGGGAGCCGCAGACCTGATCGAGCAGGACGACAGAGATGTCCTGATCCTTGGCCTTGAGGGAGAAAGAATTGTCAACAATTTTGAATTTTACTCGGCATTCACAACCCCCAAGGAATTCAGTGTCATCCATAAGGGAGGCAAGATCGGCAGCATCCAGTCAGCACCCGATCTTGAAACCCGCAGGTTCCTGATCCTCGCCGGGCGTCGCTGGGAGATCCTAGAGATTGATTTCAAGAGAAGTGAGATCCTTGTCGAGCCCTCGAAAGGAGGGAAAGTACCGAAGTATTTCAGCGGAGCCGGTGCAGAAATCCATCCCCGCATACGGGAAAAAATGCGTGAGATCGTTACCTCTGATTACATTCCCACCTATCTCGATCCTCAGGCACAGGCCATGCTCAGGGAAGCGCAGCATGCAGCCCGAGAAGCCGTACTCGCGGAGAATCCTTTTGTCGTTGACGGATCTCATACGTTCTGGTTCACTTGGACCGGCTCAGCAAAACACAGGACACTTTTTACTTTAGGAAGAGAGTTCGCGGGATTTCAAGTGGAAGATGAGGAGATCGCTTTGAAATTCAAAGGGGTATCGCCATCTCAAATTCTGGAAAAGTACAAAGAGATGCTTGCATCGTGTCCATCTCCCGAAGAGATTGCCGAGAAGTTCAAAGGCCGGACGAGCGAGAAATACGATCAATTCGTGCCGGAGAATTTGCAGATTGCGGAGTATGCGAAGAGGTATATTGATACGAAGGTTTCGCTGCCTAAGTTTGCATTATAGTTATACAATTTTCCAACTTACGATATCTCTTCCCAATTGAGAAAACGGCTTAATTTTTCCACCAAGAACTGTCGTTCCAATAAATCCCCATTCCCTTCGCAAATAGTCATTATCGATATAAACGCCGTGAAGGAATGTTTCTGCAAAAGCCCGATCTTTGGTTGGGGTTTGGGCTGTGCCCCATTCGGATTGCCAAATGCCGGGCTTGCTTTGTCTTCCCTTATCCGGAGTGGCAAAAACTACATTCAAATCCGGAATTTTTTCACGGTAAATCTTCGAGTAGAAAAGCGTTTCAGAAAATCTGCCATGAAGACTTAATTTACAGCTGATTAATGCGATAGGATTTTTAGTGTCAAGATCCTTTGCAACGAGATCGACATCTCCCCAGTTCTTTTTGAATCCACGAACGGCAATTGTAAAATGATCCTTGAGATCCGGGTCCTTGAATACTTCATTTCCATTCAATATACGGATATTTTGTTTTTGAACAGTAAACGCATCATTCAAGGAATTTTTCACATATAACTCAAATTTTGCACCTTCTCTGGTGACGTTTGATTGACGTTCTTGATTTTGACTTCGCTCGGGCATTGCTTGACACCTTTTCGTGAAATGAACACTCTGTCTGAAATCCTTGTTTATTTTTTACTGAAATAAACCTACTTGAAAAAGAGATAAAACCGGGTAAGCAATCAATTCAGGTCATTCGTACTTGAAAAGACCTTTCTCAATTTTGGTAATTTTTCCTTCTTTTGCAAGAGATCTCATAATTTTTTCATAAGCCTTAATTTCCATGACGGAATTTTTTTCACTCTCTTGCTTGATCCATTCTCCGACATCATCATACGTGATGGATCGTGAGGGATTATCTTTAAAATATTGTAGAATAATATCCGGCTGCGTTGTGCTGATTTTCTTACTTTTTGGTTTTTCATTGGACTGAGTAAAGTATTGGGTGATGTTGGTCTGACCCATTCTACCTTCTTTTTTCAAACGGTCAAGGGCGATCTGACAATAGTGCGGATCGATTTCAATTCCAATTCCTTTTCGGTTATTGAGATAGGATGCAACAAGAGTAGTCCCGCTTCCGAGGAAGGGATCGAGAACGGTATCTCCTTTGTAAGTGAAAAGTTTGATACATCGCCGGGGTAATTCAACAGGGAAAGGTGCAGGGTGTCCGATCTTCTTTTTACTCGCGCCATTGAATGACCAGAGCCCATTGGTCCAGTCCATGAAATCCTGTTTTGATATATCAGATTCCTTAGATCCACTGGTTTTCTTCCAGGTATTTTTGTACAGAACGACAATTAATTCCACCGGCGCAATGACATACGGTGCTGACGCACTTAGCCATGAGCCCCACGCGGTCCTTCGGGAAATATTGCCCTCATTCCAGATTATTGTGGAATGATATTTGAACCCGATTTTTTTTGCGATGGTGGTTAAATCGGCACCCACACTTTGCTGACCACCTTTATTTTTATCGAGAGGGATATTCAGACAGAATCTACCATCATCTTTGAGCCAATCATAACAGCAGCTCATCCATTTTTCACTGAATTCTTTGTACTCTTCGTAGCTCAACTGATCGTCATGTGAATTATACTTGATATCGACATTATAGGGTGGTGATGTGACAACAAGATCAACAGAATCAGGGTTGATCAGTTTGGTTTGGAATACACTATCTTTGATAATAAGGACTTGATCGTTCTGAAAAAAGATCTCTTTTTGACGCAATACTTAACCTCATAATTGTATGGGATACGTCACCTAATTTAGTTATTTAGTTTGAGTTCCGTGAAAGTGATTTCACTGAATGATCTCTTCCATAGGAACGATCTTAATCCCCTCTTTGATTCGCCTCCCACAAATCCCCATAATCGCACCGCTGGCAACCCACGAACGACGACTTCGCCACAAACTCCCCGGCACAGATCGAGCCCATCCTCCCGGACACCCGCTCGCGAAATGCCTTGACCCGGAGATCCCCCTGAACCCGCGCGATGTCATATTTTTATACAATAAAGGCTGGAATGATTCTTCCACCAGCTTGCACGTATCAGGAGAGAAATGGAATCCAAATCCATTTTTCCCGGTTTGAAACACCTTCACAATCGTCAATGAACATAAATACCGAAAGCATAAACACAAGACTAGAAACACCCCGTACCTGAACGGTTCGGAACCCAAGAAATCAGAGGCTGCACATCCATGGATTTTAAACCCGTCCTCTCCATCATCCGGAACCAGCTAAAACCCGCGATCGTTATTTTTTTCCTGCTCACGCTTATCACCGGGATTTTCTATCCACTTCTGATCACCGGCATCGCACAGGCAATCTTTCCCGTCCAGGCAAACGGGAACCTTATCGTTCATGACGGGAACGTGGTCGGTTCAGCGCTCATCGGGCAACCGTTCACATCCCCGAAATATTTCTGGAGCCGCCCCTCCGCCACATCCCCGGTGCCCTACAACGCCGGGCTCTCGTCAGGTTCGAACCTCGGACCCTCGAACCCGGCACTCAAAAGTGCGGTGAACACACGAGTCGAAGCCCTGCATGCAGCGGACCCGACCAATACACTGCCGATACCGGTCGATCTCGTCACCAGTTCGGGCAGCGGGCTCGACCCGCACATCAGCGTTGCCGCCGCACATTACCAGGTCCACCGGATCGCCCGTGAGCGGAACCTGACCGAGGCTGATGTACAAGCCCTCGTCAATACTCATATCGAACCCCGGCAGTTCTGGATCTTTGGCGAACCCCGGGTGAATGTGCTCGAGCTTAACCTCGCTCTCGATGATATGAGCACCACCCATATCGTCCCGTCATCTACGGTACGGCAGGATCCTGTTCCCCCGGACGCATCGGGGTTACGACTTCCGGACTGGATTGTCCTCATCCTCTTCATTGGGGTCTTTGTCGTGACGGTCGTCCCGCTGGGAAGATTCATGGTGAAGGTCATAAAAGGTGAACCTCATCTCCTCTCGCCGGTCACCGTGCCGCTCGAACACCGGCTCCTCGCATGGTCGCAGGTGGATGCCCGTGACGAGATGGACTGGAAGACCTTCACCGTCGCGATGATGGTCTTCTCGCTCATCGCGATCGCCTTTGTTTTCGTGC
>Ga0247841_10013782_pt1 | contig 10252 bp, 8 predicted proteins | sample LaCruzMarch2015__2_FD_192410 | JGI IMG/M metagenome (GOLD analysis project Ga0247841, IMG submission 192410) | Freshwater microbial communities from meromictic Lake La Cruz, Castile-La Mancha, Spain - LaCruzMarch2015_18m | ecosystem: Environmental > Aquatic > Freshwater > Lake | place: Spain...
CAGCTTATCAGCCCTCCCCGCCGCCGGCGCCTTCTGCCGCGCCATCGCCGCCATCGGCTCCCGCTCCGCCGAGACCGATGATCCAACCGACTCAGCCTGCGCCGAGTCAGCCGGAATCAAGACCTTTGCCGCCGCCATCGCCTTCGGTCCAACCTCGGACGGGCGAGCCCGGGCTGCAACCCCCCGATCAACCCAGGCCTGCTCCCAGAGGACCTCTGCGGGCACCGGAGGGTCCATCTACGGGCATAGTCAACTGACGTCTGAGGACCCTTGATCGTCCACAAAACTAGGTGTTGAGGCTAATTCCCGATGAGTCTACCCCGGGCCTTTAGGTTCTTCGACTCCCATTCGGGCTTCCAGCAGTTCAAGAGGACCCTGTCGATCCCTGTACCCGCGGCGCCGGACATGCGGGCACTTGGGGAAAGGGCGCTGGAACTGGCGGAGAAGTACGAACCAAGAGCCGACCGCAGCGAACTTGAACGGGCGCTGTCAGGATTGAAGATAGAATTCGATCCAGCGGCATTCGCCGACATGTCGGCATTGCTGGCCTTTCTCACCAAGACTTTTTTCAGAGACGTTTCGAGACCCGTGCCTGAAGGCATCCGTCGACGCATCATGGAATTCGACGGCCCCAAGTTTTTTTTCGTCGGGCACACCTCCTACTTTGATTATCCGCTGACCGCCGGCCTGATTACCCGTTTGGGTATGCCCTCACCAATCGTACACGTGTCCGGAACCGTGACGAAGGGTTGGGTTTCCAGGTGGCTCAAGGCTTTTGGGGCCCTGTATGTTCCCAAGAGTATGTCCTCAGTCGATCACAGGGCGTACTCGTGGTTATGCGCAGCCCTCGCCGAAAATCGTGAGGTTCAGGCACTGTTCGCTTTGACGAGCCGGTATACGGTTCGATCCCGGGACGGGATCCTCCGTGAGCCCTATGTGCCGCATGGGGTCATAGCTGGAGTGAAAGCTACCGGCAGGGCGCTGGTGATTCCTGTGGCCATTTCGTATTCGGCCATCCCTGAAGATAGGTATCTTGTTGCTCCCAGGTTTTTCCCGGTCTTGTCCATGTTTCCGAGAAATTGGGTATTGCTGTTCTCGCTGCTGCTGGGAGGAAGAAATCCCGAGAAAATCCTGAGAGGCCTCGAGGGCGTTTTCAATGATGTCGCCGCAGACCTGGGCGAGCCGTTTGAATTGGCTCACGACAACTCCCTTACCTTGCAAAGGATTTCCCATCGGGCCATCGAAGAGATAGCGCGGAACAAGCTTATACACCCCAGTCAACTGGTGGCGAAAGCCATGCAGGGACTCGATCGGCCTAACATAAGAATGCTGAGGGAAAAGGTGGAAGAAGAGGTTGGCGCCACGCAAACCTTCTTCACGACCAGGTATCGCAAGGACCCACCCTTTCATCCCCTCATCAACTCCGATTTAGCCGAAGCCATTCAGCGGGGACTCGCCGTGCTTTTGGACCGCAAAGCCGTCACCTGGTCCATAGTGAAAAGAAGATATTCGCCGCGCAACCAGGGGCTTCTCAGGTTCTATGCATATCACGCGGACAGGAGGATCTATCCCCTTCGCGGACGAAACACCTTGACCGTTATCAACGCCGGAGTCTGGGGATACACGCTGGCCCTGCACATAGGGGCCAACCTACTGAAAAAGGAGGAATTATCCGAGCATTCCCTGATACTATACGATTCCAGGGAGGACCTCATTGAGAAACTTACCGTTGAGGGCAGGCATCCCTGGCATTTCAAGGATATAGCTCTTCCCAGGTCCGTTCGACCCGAGGCGGACCTCATGGCCGCGGTCGGAGACACTTCCCTCATCCTTCTGGTTACGCCGAGCAAGTATTTCTTTTCAACCATGAGCAGAATTGTGGAGCTTGCGCCGGAGGGGAGTGACCTGGTAATTGCCACTAAGGGGTTTATTCCCGAGACCGGCTTGCTTCCCTGTCAGACCGCTCGCCAGGAGTTGGAGCGCATTGGTAAACGTATGAGGGTCTCGGCCTTGTCGGGCGCCAATCTCGCTCACGAGATTGTCCGTGGAGGGGCCGGAGTGACTCAGATTGCATCCGAGCAATACGAGACTTTCGAACGTCTGCGACCTCTGATCGAGACGCCCCGATTCCGGGTGGTCTATTCCAGCGATGTGGTCGGCACCACGCTGTCCGCGGCACTGAAGAATGTGTACGCAATAGGATTCGGCATACTGGAAGGCTCGAAGAAGGCGCCTGAGAACTTCCTGGCTACATACGCAACCTTGGTGACGGCCGAAATGCGTCATTTTGGCCTCCTTCTGGGGGCCCAGCCATCCACCTTCGATGCTGAGAGCCAGGTTTGGATGGCCGACCTATTGGCGACGTGCCGGGGCGGGCGCTCTGCCAGTTTCGGGAAAGACCTGGCCGAATTCGAGGAAAAACAGAGCAAGTCGAAACCGGCTCGGATGCTCCTTGAACAATACCGCAAGAAAAAAATCGCAGTCGAGGGGTTCGAGGCCTGTCGGCTAGCACAGCGAATAGCAGCACAAAGGGGATTTCACCCTCCCATCCTTGGAGAGATATTCGCCATTCTCCACGGTGGCAAGCCAGTGGATGTAGACAGTTTTATCGAAAAGTGCCTCGACGCGCTTGGCTCGGGAGTCGGCAGCCCGCTTTCTTCTGCAATTCGTTCCCGGCCCACGCGGTATTGACTCCGGAGAGATGGGGGAGGCGCTTGGGCGCTGAGATAATGCAGCGTGATTCAGTGGGTTGCGGGAATTGGTCCTACCCCCATAGAGCCAACTCGACCTTCCCCGGCTTCCCCTCCAGCGAAAGACGCGACTGAAGTGGCGAGCAATGAACAGTGATGCTCCTGTTGTCGATTCACCAGTGTCCGTGAAAGACCTGCGACCTGGAGAAGATGTTCTTCAGTACTTTGAAGTCAGGTCTAAAGAAACCCGAAAGACACGTTCCGGCCAAGATTATGTGGATATCGTTCTTGGGGACGCAACCGGAAGCATCGAAGCGAAAATGTGGTCCGACGTGGTTCGCAAGTGGGGACACGAGTTTTCGCCCGGTGACTTCGTGAAAGTGGAGGGCCGGGTCGAACTTTACAAGGAACGCAACCAACTGGTCATCGAAAAAATACGCCGTGCGGAACTCTCCGAGGTCCCCGAACCGGAGCGCCTGGTACGATCCCCTCAGCAGGACCCCGACGATCTTTTCGACGAACTGTTGCGAATTTCGGCCACCCTGAAACCTCCTGACCTTGCCGGCTTGGTATCAGACGTGCTTCATAAGCATGGCCGGTCCTTGAAGACCGTTCCTGCGGCCAAGCTCGTTCATCACGCTTACAGAGGAGGTTTGGTGGAGCATACGGTCTCAGTCACCCGGAAGGTAAACGCGGTGCTCGAATTGGAAGGGAATATAGACCGGAATATTGCTGTTGCCGGCGCGATACTCCACGATATAGGGAAAGTTTTGGAACTGACACCAATGGGTTGTGGTCGAACATTGGAGGGCAGGCTGATCGGCCACGTGATTTTGGGCCGAGACCTCCTGAGAGACGCCGCGCGGGAACGAGGCTGCTCGGACGCTTCATGGGTCCCCGAACTGGAACACATAGTGCTTTCTCACCACGGAGAATCGGCGTTCGGGGCCCCGGTACGCCCCTTGACCAGAGAGGCACTTCTGGTGCATTTTATTGACAATCTCGATGCCAAGCTCAAAATTATGAGCGAAGCTCTCGAAGCCGTTGATGCTGAAGGGTTCACGCCCTATAACAAATGGTTGGAAGGAAGGGTCTTTGCAGGGGCCCGTTCACTTCCCGAGGAGGAAGACAATGACCGAGATTCAAGAGAAACTAGCTGAGATTCGCCAGAAATCCGCAGAACTTCGAGGTTATCTTTGACCTGGAAGCCAAAGTAGCCCGCCTCAACGATCTGGAAAAGACCCAGGAAAAGTCTGAATTCTGGAACGATCCCGAATCCGCCCGCGAGAGTCTGAAGGAACAGAAACAGATTTCACGGCTGGTGGAGAATTTCTTCAGCCTCGACAGAGAGTTGGATGATGCCGCGGTCCTTCTGGAACTCGCCCTGGAAGAGGAGGACCAATCGGTCCTGCAGGAAGTGGAGCAGAAGCTCTCGTCAATCGAAGAGCATATTCGCGGGCTTGAGCTGCAAAGGCTCTTCTCCAAACCGGAGGACATCGGCGGAGCCATCGTGGAAATCCACGCGGGCGCCGGCGGAACCGAGGCACAAGACTGGGCTGAAATGCTTCTTCGCATGTACTTGCGCTGGGCGGAGAGAGAAGGCCACAAAGCCGAAGTCTTGGACATGTTACCCGGTGAGGAGGCCGGTCTCAAGTCCGTCACCTTTTCCGTAGACGGAGAATATGCCTACGGGCGTCTGAAGGCCGAAATCGGCATACACAGGCTTGTGAGGATTTCGCCCTTCGACGCCAATGCTCGGAGGCACACCTCGTTTGCGGCACTGTTTGTCTACCCCAGCGCGGATGACCAGTTGCCGATCGACATCAACGAGACTGACCTGAAAATAGACACGTACCGCTCCTCCGGCGCAGGCGGGCAGCACGTAAACACGACGGATTCCGCCGTAAGGATCACTCATCTTCCTACCGGGATCGTTGTTCAATGTCAAAATGAGCGGTCGCAGCACAAGAACAAGGCCATGGCAATGAAGATCCTCAGGTCCAGGATCTATGACCTCGAGCTTCAAAAGATACGACAAGAAAAAGACTCAATTCACAAACAGAAAAGAGAAATAGCCTGGGGTTCCCAGATCAGGTCCTATGTCCTGCAACCGTATCAGATGGTCAAGGATCATCGAACGAACTACGAGATCGGAAACGTGACAGCGGTGCTGGATGGTGACATCAACCGACTTATTCAAGAGTATCTCTTTATGCAATCCGAGGCAAAAGAAGCGGCGGGCTAGGCAAACCGAATCATGAACTGGGTCGCGAAATAAGGTGCCACTGCCGGCTTGTCCGGTGGTGCTTGTCGATAAACACCGCCGGACTGCCGGTAGCGGCACCGAATGCCTCATGTGACTAGATGCGCCGATGACGAATATCGGCTCACTTGAACCTGCCGCATACTTAGGACCGTAACCGGAGTACAGAACCGTAATCCGGCCATGGAGCCGCGATGGAAGAAAAGTACGGATTGGATCAGCTCAACCGCAGGGTATTGCAGGAAGGTTTGTGCGCGGCCTGCGGCGCGTGCTTGAGCGGCTGTCCCTATTTGACCTGTTTCCGGGGCAAGACAGTTATGTTGGACCGCTGCGCCATCGAGCAGGGTCGGTGTTTCGCCTATTGCCCAATGACTTTCTTTGATCGGGAAGCAGTGAGCCTGTCGGTGTTCGGCTACGCGGCCGCGGACGAACGGATCGGGCATTTTCTGGAAGTTGCGGCATCCAGGGCCACCGACAGCACGATCGCGGCGGCCGGTCAAGGTGGAGGGACCGTTACTGCGTTGCTGGTTTCGGCCTTGCAGGAAGGCGTAATAGATGCGGCAGTTTTGACGGCAGACCGGCAGGATGAAGGATTTCCCGGTGGACTGGTGGCCGCCACAGCCGATGAGGTCGTCGCATGCGCCGGCTCCAAGTATGTTGGAGCGCATTCATTGGCCGCATTGCGTGTAGCTCTGGACCGAGGTTACGAGCGCATCGGCATAGTGGGGCTGCCCTGTCAGGTGCGCTCCGTCCGGAAAATGATCATGTACGATCTGAAGAGAGAGAATCTCGGTGAACGCATCCGTCTGGTGGTAGGCCTTTTCTGCAACTGGGCCTTCTCAGGTCGCGAGTTCGCTGCCTTTTTGTCGGGTCGATATCAATTCGATCAAGTCGGGAGGATTCACGTTCCCCCCCCTCCTGCCCAAGTCCTGGAAATTGAAACCGATGGCGGCGTGAAGACCGTTCCCCTCGACGAGGTCAGACCGCTGATTCAGCCGGCGTGCAACCAATGCTCCGATATGACTTCGGACTTCGCGGACCTTTCCGTGGGCATGTACGAGGGTCGCGAAGGGTGGAACACATTGATTGTTCGGACACGCGTTGGAATGGATCTCTTCAGGAAAGCGGTCGAGATTGGTTACCTGGAGACCGAGAATTTCCCCGAGACCAATCTGGCCCACTTGAAGAACGCGGCAGCTAATAAGCGGCGCCGTGCCGCGGAAAAAAGGCCCGCGGAATAACATCATGGAGTATTTTAACCTGCCGCTCTGCACGAGGTTTGAAGCATGTCATTGATCTCCCGGAATTCGCCCGGCAAGGAAGTGTTGCTCATGGGTAACGAAGCCATCGCGCGAGGGGCCCTCGAAGCGGGGATCAGTGTTGCCACGGCGTATCCGGGAAACCCTTCTTCGGAGATTATTGGTTCCCTGGCTGATGTGGCCAGGGAGATGGGGATCTACGTAGAGTGGTCCGTCAATGAGAAAGTGGCCCTGGAGGTGGCGGCCGCCGCCGCTCTGTCGGAACTGAACGCGCTGGTGGCCATGAAGCAGAATGGCCTCAACGTGGCGTCGGATTTCCTCTTGAACCTCAATCTGACCGGGATTCGCGGGGGCCTTGTTCTCGTGGTGTGCGACGATCCCTCGGGAATATCCAGCACAAACGAAGAGGATTCCCGCATTTATGCGAAACTGGCGGACCTTCCCCTTCTGGAGCCTTCCGCGTTCCACGAGGCCAAGGACATGGTGAAATATGCATTTGACCTGTCCAGACGCATCAATAATGTTTGTATCGTACGCAGCGTAACCCGGATCTCCCATGCAAGAGGAAACGTGATCCTCGGACCGCTTCCTGAAAGCCGACCTGTTCCCCATTTCGACACGACGGTAACCCTGAGTTCCCTGCCTCCTTCCGCAAGTCATCCCGTCGCTCACCGGAGGCTCAAGGAAGCGGGAGATGCTTTTGAACTCTCCGATTTCAACACGTATTCCGGACCCGATTTCCCTGAGCTCCTCGTGATAACTTGCGGTTCAGGCCGCCTGTTTGCTTTGGAGGCGATCGATCTCCTGAATCTGGAGGAAAGGGTCGGTCTGTTGAGCTTCGGGACTACTTGGCCCCTGCCGGAAGGGCTCCTGCTGCGGCATCTGGGCAGGACGGGCAAGGTCCTCTTCCTGGAAGAAGTAGATCCGTTCCTGGAGAACAACGTCAAAGGGATCTACGCGGACCACTGTGACACACTGCCTCGTGTCGCCTTCTTCGGCAAGAAGTCCGGCGACGTTCCCGACATGGGTGAGTTGAGTCCCGGTCTCGTCATGGGGATAATCTCTCGACTGACGGCTGCCGCTCTGCCCAAAGAGGACCCGCGGTACGCTGAGGAAGCTCAGGATGCTCTCGACAACTTCTGTCCGCCGCGCTCCCTGGCTTTCTGTCCCGGTTGCCCGCACCGGGCCTCCTTCTGGGCGATCAAGAAAGCCCTGGCGCTCGACGGGAGAGATGGCGTCCTGTTTGGGGACATCGGGTGCTACGGTCTTGGCTTCATGGCTACCGGCTTTCACCAATCCAAAACACTTCACGCCATGGGCTCGGGCGTCGGGATGTCAGTGGGATTTGGCCTGCTAGAGAGTCTTGGGGCTACGCAGCCATCCCTGACGGTGTGCGGCGACTCGACGTTCTTTCACGCCGCGATTCCTGCGCTAATCAATGGGTTGCACCACAAGTCGAATTTCCTCATGATGGTGTTGGACAACAGTGCAACGGCAATGACCGGCTTTCAGCCGCACCCGGGGAGCCCGGTGGATGCTATGGGATATCCCGCTCCGCCCATATCCATAGAGAACCTTTGCGCTTCTCTGGGAGTTCAAACGGTAATCCAGGACCCTTTTGAACTGGAGGAGACCTCACTGCGGATTCACGACATGCTCCGGGAGAATGGCACAAAGGTTCTCATTCTGCGGCAGGAGTGCGCCCTGTTTCGGTCCAGGACAAAGCCCGCACGTCACAAGGTCCGGATAATCCCGGAACAGTGCATCGGTGAAGAATGCGGGTGCAATCGGCTATGCACCCGCGTGTTCAGATGCCCTGCCCTCATCTGGGATAGGGACCGAAAGAAATCGAGCATCGACGAGGCCTTATGCGTTGGCTGCGGTGTATGCGCGCAAATCTGTCCGTCTCGCGCCATCCTAAGAGAGGAAACCTGAGATGCTCAAAGACCCTTTCAACATTATCGTCACGGGAGTGGGCGGACAGGGTAACGTCCTTGCTTCACTCATCATCGGCGCGATACTTGTGGATGAGGGATACAAGGTCACCATAGGAGAGACATACGGCGCATCCCAGCGCGGCGGGTCCGTAATGAGTCATATCAGGATTTCCCGAACCCGACAGTATGGCCCTTTGATCCCACCGAGGTCCGCGGACCTGGTTGTGGCCCTTGAGCCGGCTGAAGCTGCGAGGGTCCTCGGCCAATTTGGAAACCCCGGCACGACGTGCGTGGTGAACACCAGAACTGTTCATCCGGTAGACGTGATCAGCGGCGACCTGGAATACCCGGACCCGGACCGACTCAGGGAAAAGATCCGTTTCCTCAGCAGCCGCTGCTACTTTGTGGCGGCAACCGATGCCGCTCTGGAACTCGGTAACCCCGTGTTGGCCAACATCGTGGTTATCGGAGCAGCAGCGGGGGGCGGTCTGTTACCAATAACCCAAGACCAACTCGAAAAGGCGATCAGTGATTACATGTCCCCGGACAAAGTCGAGATCAACAGAAAAGCGTTTCTCGCGGGCATGAAGATGGTGAGCAACAGTCAATGAGGCAGATGGACCAAGACACTCTGCGCTACGTGCGGTCTCCGCGGTAAGCGATCACGAAAAATGGAAAAATATCGGCCACCCGAATTGCTGAAAAGCCCTCAGCGGATGTCCCAAGATTCGCGAGAAGAGAAAAAGCCGCCGCACGAACAGCCGGAGCGTGTGTATCCGGGCGTACCGCTCAACACCGAAGAAATGGTCCAGGGTCTTCTCAGGGAGCGTGAAAAAAGGACCGCGCGGCGGAAATGGGGTGGTCGCGGGCTTATTGTCTTCGGAATGGCAACCATCATAGGCTCATGTCCGCTCTACGCCTTTTCGGTGGTGGGACCCGGGACCATAATGGCCGGATTGGCGCTGATCGCCGGCGGCGCCGGGCTGCTTGCGTGGCGACCCCGGTTCAAAGATACGAATGAGGCGATCCTGGTCGCGCTCAAGCATGGCAATCGACTGACTACGCCGGGACTGGCCCTGGAGCTGGACATAACATTCGAGAAATCCGAGAGAATCATTCGGGAACTGGTGAAGAACGGTTTCGCGGAAATAGACCTAGACCACAAAGATGCGGATCACACTATCGTTTACCGGATTAAGGGAATGTGAACTTGTGATCCCTAGGCTGCTTACCGGATTAAGGGAATGTGAACTTGTGATCCCTAGGCTGCTGCCCGGGGACCGCGGGAAGCCCGACATACTCATCTGCACTTAAGCCGATTCGTCTCATTCCAGCTCCCTGACGGCTTTCTCAACCTGTTCGATGACCTCTGTGACCTGACTGGAGGTAACACACAGTCTTTCCGCCAGTTCAATCGGCGTCACGAAGCCGGCTTTGATCATTTTTCGGAATAGGTCTTGCAATTGCCTGTAGGAAAGCTTGTACTTGCGCATGAAGGCCTCGTCGTCCATTCCGGACCGGAGGTCATCGAGAACCTCCTTGGCGCTTACTTGAAGCTTTTCTTTTTTCACCGGAACCTCGCAGCCGGCACGCCCGAGCAATCGTGCCCCCCGGCGCATTGGCGCGCCCGCTCTCTCCTACAACGAATGATGAACCATTCCATATCTTCTTGCCAGGGTCTCGTCGGTAATTTTATCCTTTCCCGGAATTGTATTCAATGGAAAGCCGGATTGGCAGGTAAGGATTCCGTTACGGGCGGCCGAAACCGCCATGCGAGGGGAGCGAAGCAAACTTCTGCACGGTCAAACCCGAGTTTATCCCGCGAGACGCGGGATCCATTCACTCCTCGCAATGTCACAGGACGGGCGATTTCCCCGAGAAACCGAACCGTTACATTGGCAGTGAGAACCTTAGTCGAACAGGATACTTTGCCAAAACCGTTTTCGTTGCGCATGGATAGTGGTAAACTCCGGTAACTGTAAGACCTCGATGTGATGCTGAGCCGATCACAAGGAGCCGACCATGGAAATATGCAGACTTTACTCCATCAGCACGTGCAGCCATTGCAAATCCTGCAAGCGATTCCTGGGGGAGTGCGGAATA
>Ga0247841_10013784_pt1 | contig 10251 bp, 8 predicted proteins | sample LaCruzMarch2015__2_FD_192410 | JGI IMG/M metagenome (GOLD analysis project Ga0247841, IMG submission 192410) | Freshwater microbial communities from meromictic Lake La Cruz, Castile-La Mancha, Spain - LaCruzMarch2015_18m | ecosystem: Environmental > Aquatic > Freshwater > Lake | place: Spain...
CTGTAACATCTTCAGCAATTGAAATTGCCCCAGGATTTATTTCGTGAATAAGGGTATTAGCCAGTTGCAAATAAGTCAGCGCATCCCATTCCACCCCCTGCCGGAAGTATTTCTCCCGTGAATCGATCGTTTCAAGCCCGTGGTGGTAATACATCATAGAACCCACACCGTCGAAACGGAACCCATCGAAATGGAATTCATCCAGCCAGTATTTGAGGTTGGAAAGGAGAAAGCGCAACACTTCGGTTTTTCCGTAGTCAAAAATCTTGGAGTCCCACTGTGGGTGTTCTCCTCTGCCGCCGGGGTGGAAATACTGTGAGTCGGATCCGTCGAACTCGTTAAGCCCTTCCACCACATTCTTTACCGTATGCGAATGAACCACGTCGAGGATTACTGCGATTCCAATCTGGTGGGCTTTTTTGATCAGTGATTTAAGCTCTTCAGGTGTGCCGAAACGGGATGAAGGGGCAAAAAAGTTCGAAACGTGATATCCAAAAGAACCGTAGTATGGATGTTCCTGTATGGCCATGAGCTGGATGGCATTGTAGCCCATATTTTTTATCCGGGGCAGGATATTTTCGGTGAATTCAGGGTAAGTACCAAGACCTTCTTTTTCCTGCGCCATACCCACATGGCCTTCATAAATAAACAGTTCACCAAGGTCTCCGGTATTAAAACCATCATCCGGCCAGTCGAATTTTTCAGGGAACCAAATCTGCCCGGTAAAATTTTTTGTATCCTCATCCTGAACAGCTCTTGTAATGTAAGCCGGGATGTGGTACCTGAGGCCTTTGCTTGAATCTACGAGGACTTTGATCTTACTGCCATGCGTAAAAGTACCCTGGTATTGCTTTTTATCAAGAAATATTTCCCAGACACCAAATTCATTCTTCTGCATGGGATGGGAGAACTTATCCCAGCCATTAAAATCCCCGGTCAGGTAAAGGGCATTGGCCCGGGGGGCCCATTCGCGGTAGGTCCAGCCCTTACGTTTGGTATCATAATTGATTCCCAGGTATTTATATCCATCAGCGAATTGAGCAAGGCTCCCAAAATCATTCATGATGATCTCTAATTTATCCAGGAAGCGTTTATAACGTTCTACAATATCCTGTTCGCTGGGTTCCAGCCACGGGTCTTGCTCGATGAGTCTGAGTTTTTTGTGAAGCATAGGATTTTCAGCTTAAAGAATAAAGGTACTAAAAATCCAGTTCAAAGATCAAAGGGCAAAGTTCAAAGTTGGAGTTGGGCAGATAGGCTGAAAAGAAAATAGTTCCCGGAAAAATAGGTTGGATATAATAAAGAATTATCTTATATTTGTCCTTGAAATTTAAAAGGTCTGGTTTTGATTTTCAAGCATAATTTATGATAAAACGCATTCGTCTTCAGGAAAAAATTGAACGTTCCCTCTCGGTTTCGCCGGTCACAGCCCTGCTGGGTCCGCGTCAATGCGGCAAAACAACGATCAGCCGTCTGATTGCCGAAAATCACGATACGGTTATTTTTGATCTCGAAAATCCCGTGGATTATCAACAAATGTCTGCTGCGCCAATGATTACCCTTCAATCGTTAAAGGGACTTGTTATTATCGATGAGATTCAGCAGATTCCTGCATTGCTTGGCATTATCAGGGTATTAGCCGATCGGGTGAATCACCCTGCAAAATTCCTGATTCTTGGAAGCGCCTCTCCTTTCATGATGAAGTATGCTTCAGAATCACTGGCCGGAAGAGTAGCATTTGTCGATATGTCGGGTTTTAATCTTGAGGAAACAGGCGCCGGGGAACTTAGGAAACTCTGGTTCAGGGGCGGATTTCCACGCTCTTTTTTAAGTACGGATGAACAGGCTAGCTTTCAATGGCGCCAGGACTTCATCCGCACTTTCCTGGAACGCGATATACCTCAGCTTGGAATTTCCATCCCTTCGGTTTCGTTGAGAAGGTTTTGGACCATGTTGGCTCATTACCATGGAAATATATGGAACGGTTCTGAATTTGCCCGTTCAATAGGGACTTCAGAACCGACCGCAAGGAAGTACCTGGATATTCTTTCCGGAGCATTTGTCGTCAATCAGCTGCAGCCGTGGCATGAAAATCTTAAGAAGAGGCAGGTAAAATCGCCAAAAGTTTATATCAGGGATACCGGGTTGCTGCATGGATTGCTATACCTTGAAGGAGACGCCATTTTACAGCATCAGAAACTCGGATTTTCATGGGAAGGTTTTATCATTGAACAACTGATCAGCAAGTTGGGGACACCTTGTTATTTCTGGGCCACCCATGCAGGAGGAGAAATTGATCTGCTGACCATTCAAAACGGAGTAAAAGTCGGCTTTGAAATAAAATATAATGATGCTCCTAAGATTACCAAGTCAATGCTTTTTGCAATTGAAGATCTTTCTCTGGAACAAATATTTGTCATATACCCGGGAGAAAAAAACTATTCACTGCATGAAAAAATACAGGTTATTGCAGCTCAGAACCTGTATTCGGTGCCTTTAGAAAGTAATAATCAATAAGCACTTACGCCGACCATTCATATTGATAAATTTCCCGGAACTGACGGTCGTTTAAGATCGAATTTTTCAGTTTTTCTTTGCAGAGAAATTTGCGGTGTTTAGCATATTTGTCTGACTTATAGCCCATTATAAGAGCTATTTCTTTTAAGGAAGTCTTGCTCATATATAACTTCAAGACTTTTTGATCCTTTATACTGAGCTTTAAAAAGTGTTGCTGGAATAGATTGTATCTTTCAGAATCTTCTACCAGTTCCTCCATGTTATGATCATCTTGTCTTTCAACATTTTCGGCTATATCTTTAAATTCCAAATTGAATTCACGCTTGCCGAGCCTTTGAAGCCACAAATGTTTGCAAATCGAGTACAAAAATGTTTCAAAAGAACTCGTCAAATTCAGGTTATCTGCAGAAATTTTCTTATAAATAACAATCATGGCATCCTGGAATATATCTTCGGCATCCATTTGAGACCCGGAGTTTGTTGTGACCAGGAATTTGATCTGGCGAAAAGACTGTTTGTAAATAAAGTTGATAACTACTCTGTCTCTTGCCTTTAAGCCGGCAATAATTGTTTCATTGGTATAATGAGTCTTTGAACGGTTATCAATCACCTTTTCCCTGTAATGTTGCAGTATTGAAGGGAAACTTGGTACTTTTTCGAAATGATCGAGGGAAATGGCAGATGTGTTCATGGGATGATGAGTTTTAGTTTATACGTTGTTTCAAATAACAATTAACTTCAAGTGAAAACAGATTATACAAACGTTGTTCCGAAAAAAATTAACATTCAATATTATTGGATTATTATCTGCTATAAAGTTGATATAGAACAGGATAAAAAAATGATTTTCTTTGCGGGAAGCTGAATTCCTGCAAATTGACAAAAGATGTAGTTAATTATTATGAAAAAAAAACGCACAGGTGTGCGGTTTTCATTTAGAGAGGCAGCCCATCGGTTTAACTCACTAGTCTTCGGTTTTGCTGATATTGATATTATACTTTTTCATTTTCCTGATGAGTGCATCGCGTGTAATTCCAAGTATATCTGCTGCAACTTTTTGATTATAATGACAGTTTTTAAGTACACTTTTTACCAATTCGATTTCCTGCGTTTTCAGATTGTGCGAACCAGGCTTATAATCAGTTTTCTGTGTTTTTGGGGGTTTGACCGGGAAGTCATTAATCCCTAGTTTACTGCCTTTACAAAGGATAAAAGCTCTTTCGGTCATGTTTTTCAGTTCTCTGACATTACCGGGAAAATCATATTTTGACAGTACTTCTATGACTTCCTTATCAATTATAAGGCCTGTTTTATTAAATCTCTGTCCAAAGTCTTTAGCATAATGCAAGAGCAAGGGTTTTATGTCTTCAGCCCTTTCCCTGAGCGGGGGAATATGAATGTGCAAGGTATTGAGCCGGTGAAGCAGGTCGAGTCTGAACCTTTTTTCCTGTACCAGTTGTTCGATATCATGATTTGTGGCTGAAATGATCCTGAAGTCGGTAATAATCTGTTTTGTATCACCGATCCGGGTAATCACTTTTTCTTCGGCTGCACGCAGTATTTTCGCCTGCAGGTTTAAAGGCATATCGGCAATTTCATCAAGAAACAAGGTGCCTTCGTGGCAAACCTCAAAGAATCCCATTTTATCATTGATTGCGCCGGTAAATGATCCTTTTTTATGGCCAAAAAACTCACTTTCGAGCAGCGAATCTGTAATAGCACTGCTGTTTACTCCATAAAAAACATGATCTTTCCGGATGCTCGAATAGTGTATAATCCTGGCAATATTTTCTTTCCCGGTTCCACTTTCACCTGTAATCAGCACATTGGCATCCGGATAATTTGCAGCGGTGATCGCTTGCTCAAATACTTCCAGAATCTGAGGGCTGACACCAATAAAATGTCTGTCTATTTTTTCTTCCAGGGTTTTTGAGATCAGTGAATTCTTCTCCTCCATATTCCTGATCTTATGCTGGAGGTAAAGAAATTTTTGTGTCCGTTCGATGGCGATCTTAATATCAATATGCCGGAAGGGTTTCCTGAGATAATCAAGAGCGCCAAGTCTCATCGCTTCTATCACAGTATCCATATCGCCATGTCCGGAAACGATGATGACTTCCATGTCCGGATACTTAGCTTTTACTTTTTTCAATATATCCAGGCCATTCATACCTGGCAGAAGCACATCAAGTATCAACAAATCTATTTGCTGATCCTTCAGAATGTTTAAACCTTCCTGGCCAGTATTAGCCTCAAGACAACTATACCCAGAATTTTTGAGGAATTCATTTAATTCTTCGGTAAAATTTTTCTCGTCATCGATGATCAATACTTTAATGCCGGATTTTCCCTGATATTGGCCTGTGGCTTTTTTATCATTTTTCCCGAAATGTGCATTCATCTTTTAATTGTTTCAGTTATGTTAAAGATTGACAAGCAGGTTATGTTTTTTCAGGCATAGGCAGCGAAATTATAATAGTGGTTCCCTTTAAAACTTCACTACGTACATCAATACTTCCTTTTATTTCTTTAATCAGCCCATAAGAAATCGACAGCCCCAATCCGGTACCCTTTCCCGCTTCTTTGGTAGTAAAAAACGGGAGCAATACTTTATCCATAATTTCCGGTTTGATTCCAATCCCGTTATCTTCCACTTCCACTTTGATATGATGTTTGTCGTTACGCGTCCTGATCATGATAGACATGGGAAAATTCTTCTTAATTTTGTTTTTTTTCTCCAGGAGGGCATCTTTGGCATTACCAACTAAATTAAGGATTACCTGTTGAAATTTATAGTCGTTCCCGATTATTGAAGGTATCTCTTTTTCAAAATGCGTTACCAGGTCGATTCCATTAATTCTATATTGCATTGAAATCATGGATAATGCACTTTTTATGCTCTCATTAATATTAAAGGAGGCATTGATAAATCCGTTATGGCTTCTGGAAAAGGCCCTGACATGATCGATGATATTTCTGATACGCTCCACATTTTCAAATATTTTTTCAGTCTTTGCGTGCAGGTAATTTAAATCAACCACATGGTTTACATTAGATTCAAGAAGAATATTATCAAAGATCAATGACAGGGTAGTCAATGGCTGGTTAATTTCATGCGCTAAACCGGCCGACATCTCTCCTAAAGCGGACAGACGTTCCGACTGGATCATCTGAGATTCCATTCTCTTGCGGTCGCTGATGTCGCGTACAATACCCATCACATTCAGTTCATCTCCAAAAGCTAAATTTACCGTACTGACTTCAACATTTTTATAGATTCCATTTTTTGTTTTAATCTGAAATTCGTAGGTACCCGGCACTTCTTTTCCCAGCTTTCGTAACCGGGCTCTCTCATTGACTAATTTAAGGCTTTCTTCGGTAAGCGTACCGTCAAAATCAAAATCGGGCGAAGTAAGTTCCTGTTCTGTGTATCCGAGTATTTCGCAAAATTTATTGTTCACATAATAAAAGTATCTTCCATTGGTCAGGTAAATTCCATCAAAAGCATTTTCAATTAAAGAGCGAAATCTTTTCTCGCTATCCCGGAGCTCCTCTTCATTTTTCTTTCTGGAATCATTCTCTCTTTTTAAATCTTCCAGCAAGTTCAAAGTAGCAATGTGAATCATTTTTAGCTCACCGGTCTGAACTGCTATCAGGTTGTCCAGCCGTTCTTTTTCAAGTGTTCTATTTATATTGGCGGTTTTTATTTTCACCATTGCACGTATCTGGGCGATGAGCTCATTCAGGTCGATGGGCTTAGAAAGGAAAGCATCGGCTCCAGCTTCCAGCGCACGGATCCGGCTCTCCTTATCACTTTTCTGTGCAGTGATGAAAACTACCGGAATGTCGCACAGTTTATTATCAGCTTTCAGTTTTTTACAGACTTCAAAACCATCCATGACGGGCATCACAATATCTAGCAGGATAACATCAGGGTCATTGATAGCAGCTAATTCAAGCCCTTTTTCACCATCTAATGCATTAAAAGTCAATGCATCCGGGACTGCTTCTTTGATAAGGGCTTTTAAAGTAACCAGGTTATCCTGGTTGTCGTCAATGGATAGTATTTTTATTCTTCCGGTTTCCATAAAGTGTCTTACAGATAGTTAATAAGAATAATTGCTCGTGAATAGGTCACTCTTTTTTTTCATCCAACAAACCTGTATTTTTCTTTTAGTCCGCATTTTTTCAAAAGTTCATTCACTTCCTTTTTCAATTCGATCATAGTAAGTTCACGGTCGATTGTAAGATTGTGGAACTTTTGCAACTCATCCATTTTTTTCTTTACTTTTTCTTCGGCGCGTTTGCGCTTGGTGAAATCACTGGCAATACCCTCATAACCGATGACCATTCCGGTTTTGTCTCTTAAAGGAACCGCACTTGTAGTGTGCCAGTGCCATGACCCGTCGATGTGTTGCACACGGTACTCGACACCATCTTGTCGTTGCTCCGTCTCGAATACTTTTCGTATAAATGCCAGGTAACCCGGAAGATCATCCGGATGGACAAATTGATTAATTTGATGACCAACGACCTGTGTGAGCTGGTGTCCCAGGAGGACTGTCCATGCAGGTGAGACGAACATAAACACCCCGTTTAAGGTGAGCGTATAGATAATATCATGGCTATTCTCAATCAGGAGGCGGTGCTTTGCTTCGCTAATCCGCAATAATTCTAATGCAACCGATTTCTCATTTTCAATTTTTTTTGTAAGTGTAATATCACGGGCTGTTCCCACGACGCCTATCAGTGTTCCCCGTTCATCCCATATAGGCGCTTTATGAACATCAAGAAAAAGAAACTTGCCCTGTATATTCCCGAATTCATCAAATTGTTTTAGTTTTCTTTCGTTTAAAGTTATTGCATCAGAATCCGCACAAATTTCTCCAAATGTATGCCAGTCAGGGTTTTCCGGATGCGCTTCCCTTTCGCGATTAGCAAAGAATAAATCCGTTTTCCCGATAGGTTCATCAATACTATTTGCAATGAGAAGCTTCTCACAGATTGCTTTATTGACGAAAATAAATTTCTTGTTTATATCTTTTGCCCACAGCAGGTCATTTGTATTATCTGCGATAAGACGAAACATTGAATAGAGGGAGCTAGATATTTTTTCACTTGCCCGCAGCGTTTCTTCGACCTTCTTGCGCTTGGTGATATTCTCATGCATTATAATAAATTGTTTCGGCTTTCCCTCGTCATTATTCAAAGGAAAAATGACCGCACTTATCCAAACCGGAACATCCGGTAACCCGGGAATGGAATCATTCACATTGTAATATATATCAGGGAGATGCACTATTTCACCGTTTCTAGCAAGCAGGAAAAATTTCTCCAACGCCGGTTGTTTATTCAGAAGATCAGTAAAAATTGAAAAGCCAGGAGGGGGAACAGAGCCAAAAAGCGAGGTGTGTGCAGGGTTTACTTTAAGTGTAAAACCTTCCTCATCTATGATTTGAATGGACATCGGATTTTTATCAAAAAGGTCCTGCAGAATTTTGTCGGCCTGTTCTTTTGCCAGGGTGAGTTCTTTGTTCTGCATTTCCAGCTCGTGGATATGTTTCAGCATTTCGGCTTCTGATTGGTTTTCTTTTTTCATGACAGATCAATCTGTTTCCAAATGAATTACATATTTTTCTTTACCACCTGACTTTATCAACAGTTCATTTATTTCAGTTTTGAGATCAACCATTTTAAGTTCTCTGCCAACAAAATGACTATTCAAATATTCAAGTTCTTCCGTTTTCTTCTTTAATGCCTCTTCTGTCTGTTTGCGCTCGGTGATGTCCACGCATATTCCTTTCAGCATCACAAGTACATTTTCTATAAAAACCGGCACTAATTTGCTCAGCATCCATTTCAGGCTTCCATCAGGCATTATATAACGTATATCCAGCGTAACAGGCTTCCTTGTTTTATTGATAAAACTATAAGCCTCTTCAATTAAAAACAAATCATCAGGATGGACCTGCCGAATGAATAATGCGTAGGTTGGCACAATTTCAAATGGTTCATAACCAAAAATTCTATAGAAGTTTTTTGACCATTTAAGTTTTTTATTGAATAAATCAAATTCCCAATTGCCCATTTTTGCAATTTCCTGCGCAGCTTCCAAAGACATTTCGCTTTCCTTAAGCGTTTTTTCCGCCTGTTTTCGTGCCTCTTTTTCCTTAGCTTCGTCAAGCGCCCGCTCCACAACGAAAGGAAGTCTTTTCAGTTTATTCTTCATGACATAGTCGACTGCACCCTGTTTAAGCAGTTCTATGGCTGTTTCTTCGCCGATGGCTCCAGAGACACAGATAAAAGGAACATCCGGGCAAATCCGGCTGCACAAATGCAACGCTCCGAACGCATCAAATCCGGGTAAATTGAAATCTGCCAGAATAACATCGTATTTATTTTTTCGAAGAGAAGACTCAAATTCGCTTTCCTTTTCAACGCGCGACATATTCAAATCATATCCGGCATCAATCAAATTATCCCGAATTATCTCGAAGTCTTGTACAGAGTCTTCGAGCGACAGAATATTCAATACCACATTTTTACTGTTCTCCACATTCATCTTACATATCTCCTTCAGGGGGCAGTTCATTGATCAGTGCCCAGAACACCCCTACTTGTTTAATTGCATGCATAAAATCCTTAAAATCAACAGGTTTCACGACATAAGCATTGGTGCCAAGTTCATAACTCTTTTTTAAATCAGGCCCTTCGCGCGAAGAAGTAAGCATGACGACCGGTATTAATTTCAATGCAGGATCTTTTCGAATAGCCTGGAGCACTTCATGGCCATCCATACGCGGCATTTTAATATCCAACAGAATGATTGCCGGATTTTCCTTTTTACGCAATTTGTATTTTCCTTTGTACTGCAGATATTCCATTGTTTCAACTCCGTCTTTAACGACAACAACTCTGTTGGCGAGGTTATACTCAGCAATGGCCTCAAGTGTCAGTTCGACATCTTTCGGGTTATCTTCGGCAAGTAAGATTGTTCTTAACGTTTTCATAGTTTTAGGCATTAGGCAATAGGCAATAGGCAATAGGCAGTAGGCAATAGGCAGTAGGCAATAGGCAGTAGGCAGTGTGTATAGGGTAATTTTCTCATTTTATTTTAGTCAAGAGTGAATATAACATTTTGCTGATTTCAGTGATATTATTCAGTATTTGTTCAGCTTCTTTTTCATTCAGATATTTCAATCTGACACAAAGCAAGACTTGTGTTTCAATTTCAAAAAGAGATCCCCTCCCTATAGCAAGAAATTGTTTATAATTTCCTGTGGTTTGCCTACCATATCCCTCAGCAATATTGGATGGCACGGAAACAGCCGCTCTTCTCATTTGAGATTTAAGCCCCCATTGTTCTTCAGTAGGAAGAGTATTCGTTAATTTATATATCATTTCAACTAAAACCATACTCTTCTGCCAAACAAGCAAATCCTTATAACCTTCTATTTTATTCTTATCCATTTTTTTCAAATTAGTTATATTTTAATATCTCTTTCTCTACTGCCTACTTCCTACTGCCTATTGCCTACTGCCTACTGCCTACTGCCTACTGCCTACTGCCTATTGCCTACTGCCTATTGCCTACTGCCTATTGCCTACTGCCTACTGCCTACTGCCTATTGCCTACTGCCTATTGCCTACTGCCTATTGCCTACTGCCTATTGCCTACTGCCTATTGCCTACTGCCTACTGCCTATTGCCTATTGCCTACTTCGGCAAGGTAAA
>Ga0247841_10013785_pt1 | contig 10251 bp, 10 predicted proteins | sample LaCruzMarch2015__2_FD_192410 | JGI IMG/M metagenome (GOLD analysis project Ga0247841, IMG submission 192410) | Freshwater microbial communities from meromictic Lake La Cruz, Castile-La Mancha, Spain - LaCruzMarch2015_18m | ecosystem: Environmental > Aquatic > Freshwater > Lake | place: Spain...
AGGTCTTAAAGATGATGATTTAAATCTCGACTTGGGCCCTTTGGGGAAGCTTTTATAGGAGGAGGAAAAGAAAATGGCAATCCAACGCAGCGCACGGCATTCTCTGGAAAGCACAAATCTGGCGGATCTCCTGGAAAGGATACTGGACAAAGGCATTGTTATCGCCGGCGATATCCGGATCAACCTGGTGGATGTCGAACTCCTGACGATACAGATCCGCCTCGTCATCTGCTCCGTCGATAAGGCCAAGGAAATGGGTATGGACTGGTGGGTGAACAACCCCGCTTTCTGTTCCCGGGCCAAGAACCAGCAGGCCCTGCCGGAAGCGATGGATAGGCTCGAAGAACGCCTCGCCCGGATCGAGACCTCTCTGGCTGGCGGGGCAAAATAGCAATGGCGGGAAGAATCCTGAACGGGGGAGGAATACAACGCGTAAGTTATTGATAATCATGCCAGTCTGATTCATTAAGCTTGATCGATTGAATATCCTGCCTGTCACCTGCAGCAGGTCAACATGGGGTGGGGATGCCTGGCAAAATACGAGCATCTTGATAATCAGTCTGATAATCAAGATGCTCGAGAAAAGGAGGTATTCCTGTGTCCATTAGATTTTTATTACTGTTGATCACTATCGTCCTTATCTTTCCCTTCATCACTTCTTTCGAAAGAAGCCTGCTCCCTCCTGCAGTGGAAAAGAGAGACCCTTTAATGGAAGAGTCGCGACATTCCCTTCTGCACCGGGGCGCTCCCGAAGACCAAATAGAAACGCTATCCAGGGCCGTGACGAATGCCTGTAAAGTTGTCAATCACCAGATCTCTCCGGCCCTTGTAGTAAGTTTGATGGATACAGAGTCCGGGTTCAGGAAAGATGCGGTGTCGTCCGAAGGCTATATGGGTCTGATGCAGACGCCTTGGGCGAGCACCAAGTGGCCTGACGTCGATATATTAATAGGCGTCAGAATTCTGGAAGAGAAATTACGGAGAACAAATAATGATCTTCCCCTGGCCCTCGCACTATACAAGGGGGGGAATAATCGTTTAGCTCATCGGCAAGCCGGTGAAACTTTGAGAATCTATCAAGACTTGTTAAAGGTGGTAGAAAAAAAGAGCCGTCTGGTCGAACTAAACCACAGATCCGATTTCGGGGCAAGAATCGCCGGTTTATTGAAATCAGGAGCGGAAATGAAAGTTCAACTGGTCATGGTGTATGCGCTGGTGGTTCTCATTATCGGGGCGGCGTTAGGATTCCGGGGCGCCAAGTGGTGGGATAAATTTCGCAAAACCCGATGGCAAAACGAAAATTGCGTGAAACCAGAAACTCCGTTATGGCGTCCCCAGATTACCCCCGGCATGATTGCCCCCTAAACCGATCGACCGAATGGAAAAGATCGTGATTGAGAAAGAGACCTATTCAGACCGGACAGAGGATCTACGCACGCGGGCGGAAATGATCGACCGGGGCAAAGCCACCCTAATTCCGGAAAACCTGGATGGGATTTCACCCGAAGAAACCCGACATATTCTTCATGAACTGCGGGTGCATCAGATCGAGCTGGAGATGCAGAATGAGGAACTGCGACAGGCTCAGGCAGAATTTGAGGTATCACAGGCGCGCTATTTCGACCTGTACGATCTGGCGCCGGTCGGCTATTTCACCCTCAGTGAAAAGGGGATTATCCTGGAGGCCAATTTAACCGCCGCTGCCCTGCTGGGCGTGGCGAAAAGTACTTTGTTAAAACAGCCATTGACCAGATTTATCCTCCCCGTTGACCAGGACATCTATTACCGGCATCGCAAACAACTCTTTGAAACGGGAGAACCTCAGGCCTGTGAGATAAGAGTTATGCGCGCCGACGCTGCCCCATGCTGGGTGCTGGTGGATGCAGCAGTGGCCCGGGACGCTGACGATGCACCTTTATGCCGGGCCGTGATGAGCGATATTTCTCAGCTGAAACAGGCGGAGGAGGAATTGCGGGAGAGTGAGACCCGGTTCCGCCAACTGGCCGAGTCGAGTTGGGAGGGAATTCTGATTCACCGGGACAACATTATTCTCGATGGAAACCAAACTTTACTTGATATGTTCGGTTATGGGGCAGAGGAGGCAATCGGAAGAAATATCCTGGATTTCATAGCTCCCGAATCGACTGAAAAGGCCATTCAGACGCTGATGCACAGCGCCGGGCAGTCTGTTATGCAATTCAAGGGGTATGGGCGCAAGAAAGACGGGAATGTTTTCCCTATCGAGGCCCTGGGAAGGTCAATTATCTATAACAATATTCCCGCCCACGTCACTGCCGTCCGCGACCTGACAGAGCGCAACCGTTGCGAGGAGACACTAATAAAAAGCGAGGAAAAATACAGAGTAATATTTGAAAGCATAACAGACGTTTTTTACAGAACGGACAATGAAGGATTATTAATCATGGTCTCTCCATCTGTTGAACAACTTTTCGGGTATGTCCCCGATGAAGTCATCGGCAAGAAACTTAGTGATTTCTATGTAAATCCTGAAGAGAGAAATCAATTTCTTACGCTCCTGCGGGAAAAGGGAGAGGTCAAAGGCTTTGAGGCTAGCCTGCGGGCAAAAAACGGGGCATTGGTTTGTATATCAACCAATGCCCGGCTTTACCGGGATGGGCAGGGAAGAATCCTGGGAGTCCAAGGTGTTTCACGTGATGTCACCAAACGTAAGCATGCCGAGGAACAACTTCAACAGAGCCTTGACAATCTCAGGAAGGCTTTAAGCACGACCGTTCAGGTTTTGGCGTCTGCTGTGGAAAGAAGAGATCCTTATACATCCGGTCACCAGATCCGCTCGGCGGATCTTGCCCGTGCGATAGCCACAGAAATGGGACTTTCGCAGGAAAAGATCGAAGGCATCCGGATAGCCGGCTCCATCCATGACATCGGGAAAATGTCCGTTCCGGCGGAAATATTATCCAAGCCGACAAAATTGACTGAACTCGAATTTTCATTGATCAAAGAACACGCCCGCCAAGGATACGAAATTCTCAAGGATATTGAGTCCTCCTGGCCCCTGGCTGAGATAGTCTATCAGCACCATGAGCGGATGGATGGCTCCGGTTATCCAAGACAATTGAAGGGGGAAGAAATTCTCATGGAGGCCCGTATCCTTGCTGTCGCAGATGTTGTTGAATCCATGGCTTCCTATCGACCTTACCGACCTGCCATAGGATTAGATGCGGCGCTGGCAGAAATTGAGAACCATAAAGGGACGCTTTATGATGCCGATACGGTTAATGCATGCCTGAGATTATTCCGGGAGAAAGGTTATATCCTTGAAAGGCAAAGATTTTTGATTGAATGAGCAAGCAAGACGGGACAAACCGGGAATTGATCCAGGGGCTGGTACGACTAAGACATTGATTTGCAGAATCGTAGTGACCATAGAGACTGAGATTGATTACGGCTCGTAGAAAGGATGTCCTTTTTCTACTTGCCAATCACCGATGTGGTTAAAATCCCAACCGCCCGGACATAGCCGCTTAAATGCCAAGGAGTTAAGTCCTATTGTATGATGTGATGGATCAATCTTTGTAGAATTTGCTCAAGCCGCTTTCAGCATGAAATCCACCTGAACGGCGTCAAACGGAAAAACTATTAATTCTTTGTCCGTTAAAGAACTGACTAATTGGCCGGCAATTATTCCTCCATCACTCTTCTCAGACGCTGCGCCCAGATTTTGAATGCGTGATCGACCTGGTCCCACCTTGTCCAAACGCGAGTTATATCAATAATGCTGCCCCGGCTGTTCGCCGTAAGTTCCCCCAAAATCACCCCTGATGTTGCATCGATAAACTGTGCTTCCACCGCTGCTTCTCCAACGTCGATGGGAACGCCAAGAGCGACAGCCGCAGTTATATTCATGACGGGACGGACTGGTTTGAGATGGGTCAAGGCGACCCGCATCTTCATGACATCTTGTGCGGGTTGGTCTGTAATGGGAAAGCGATCGCCCAAACCCTCCACCAACGCCTTATGGAGGTCTTGAGCAAGCCGTTGCATCTCTTCTTTGTTCAGATCGTATTCTTTCGCCGCGGCTTGTGTCCTGACATCAACCGGTTCGATCATCAGGCGTTTATATTGCTTCCAGTTGATACCCGGACGCTCCCAGTATAGTACATTATCCTCCTTGTGAGCAGGACGTAATTGATCATATTGACTGAGAAACCCGGATGGAGGAACCTGTAGGGCGGCGCAATTTGCGATCACCATGGACGATGCAAATAAGCACCAAAACTTGAATCTACCGATAATACGATTGCTGCTATCTATGACCTTTTTATATTTCATGATTCATTCCTTAATGTGAGATAAATACAATATCATCTGGGATTAATCAACCATTTTATAAGAAACTGTTTCTATCCGGTAATCATCACTATTTTTTGCAGGGAAACTCATGATTGTGATACAAGTATTTGGGCAGTTCCTTTAAATATTCGGCGTTAATGTTCCCATGAAGGCGGTCCCGGTCAAGAGTTAGCGCTTTATTATTTGCGAGTCAACATAACAAAAGCCCCCTGACAAACCGGTTTCATCAGAGGGCTTTCTTGAGGGACACAGATTGAACGGTTAGTGTCCGTATTTCGTAAGCTTCAGGAGAGGTCTGACCTCTTTATGGCGCGTCACGCCTCCCGACGCTCTTTTATTAACCAACCATGTTCTTGATGCCTTCGATCACCGGATTGGTGAACAGGGCGATCAGGACCGTGTAAAGAGCGAAGACGCCAGCCACTTCACCGGTGTACATCTTCTCGTACTTGTGCTTCAGGGAGATGATGACCATGCCGCCGATAATCAAGCAACCAAGCTGGAAGTAGGGGAAGTTACCAACGCCCGCTGCTGCATACTCGGCCAGGGCGAAAGTCCCGGTGCAAAGAACAACCACTATTGCCGCTACCATCGTTCCTAATGTCTTTTTCATTTTCTGTGTCCTCCATTTATTTTTATTTTTTTTTGTTTGCGTCTGTTTGACTTTAGATAATGCGGGAAGTGTGCCAACTGTTTTTGATGGCGCATTAGATCAACGTATAAGCTTGTATTTATTGTTATTTATGGACAACGGCGCAATCTGGAGAAGAAACTATGGGGCCGTTCTTGAAGAATTTTTCAAAGAATCTTTAAATGCGTTGAAAGGAATGATCGAGTGGATGCTTATGGGGGGATGCATCAGGGCAATGACGATGATTAGATCTTTATCCGCATCATGGACCAGCTCTTGCCTGTGAACGTATTTCATTAGTATCTGTCCCGGGTGATCAATAGGTGTTGTGTATATCCCCGCCTCGCTATACTCTCTAAGACATCGTCTGCATTTTACCACATAGAGATCGTTGGCAATATCATGATCCTGCTTTTCGCCGTTTATCAGCATTCATTTTCCCATGCAGAGGAATATAAAGAGGGATGCTGCGCGCCATTAATCTCTTGACCTAATCATTAATAAGTTACCTACGGCAAAGCCGGAGGTAACTTATTTTCGGTTGTCGCCCCGGATAAGGACTGGTGGATTGCCTGGGCGGCCTTGCGTCCCGCCCCCATGGCGAGGATGACGGTGGCGGAACCGGTGACGATGTCTCCCCCGGCATAAACGCCGCGGCGGGTTGTCTCTCCCGATTCCCCCTTGGTGACGATATAACCCCTTCTGTTTGTCTCCAGACCCGGCGTCGTGGATGATACGATGGGGTTAGCCATCGTACCCACCGCAACGACAACCGTATCCACATCGATGACAAACTCCGATCCCGGCATGGGAACAGGGCTGCGGCGGCCCGAGGCGTCCGGCTCACCCAGTTCCATCCGGATGCACTTGACCCCGGTAACCCAGCCTTCCTTGCTCCCCAGGTATTCAACCGGATTGGTCAGGAGGAGGAACTGGACACCTTCTTCCTTGGCATGATGGACCTCTTCCTTCCGGGCGGGCATCTCGACCTCGCTCCGCCGGTAGATGATATAGGCGTTGTCCGCCCCCAGGCGCAGGGCTGTCCGGACCGAGTCCATGGCTACGTTGCCGCCGCCGACGACGGCAACATTCTTTCCCCGGACAATGGGCGTATCGTATTCAGGAAACCGGTAGGCCTTCATGAGGTTCGACCGGGTCAGGTATTCATTGGCGGAGTAAATCCCACTCATGTTTTCACCGGGGATATCCATGAAAACAGGGGCCCCGGCGCCGACGCCGATATAGACGGCATCAAAGCCTTCCGCAAAGAGTTCATCGATAGTTTTCAAACGACCGATAACGGCGTTGGTGACCACCTTAACGCCGAGCTTCTTGAGATAATCGACCTCGGCTTCCACAATGGCCTTGGGGAGACGGAATTCAGGAATTCCGTATATCAGGACGCCTCCCGCTTTGTGAAGGGCTTCGAAGACGGTAATATCGTAACCGAGCTTGATGAGATCTCCGGCGATGGTCAGTCCTGAAGGCCCGGCGCCGACGACGGCGACCTTTTTCCCATTGAGTTTCGCAACCGCCGGGATAGTTACCGCGTCCTGCTCCCTTTCGGAATCGGCGGCAAATCTCTCCAGTCGGCCGATGGCCACGGGCTCACCTTTCTTACCCAGGATGCAGGTCTTTTCACACTGATCCTCCTGAGGGCAGACGCGGCCGCAGACGGCGGGGAGGCAGTTTGTTTCCTTCAGGGTCCGGGCAGCGCCCAGGAAATCTCCCTCGGCAATCTGTTTGATGAATTCCGGAATACGGACGTCAACGGGGCAGCCTTCCACGCATCCGGGCTTCTTACACTGGATGCAGCGCTTCGCTTCCAGGATGGCCGTCACCGGGGGATAACCGCAAGGCACTTCATTAAAATTCTTGACCCTGTCCCCGGGTTCCTGCTCCGGCATCGCCTGGCGGGGTATTTTTTCCTTTTTGGGCTTAGTTTCTTTATCAGTCATAGTCATTCCGCCTCAGTTTCCCTGCCACCCGCACCGGTGCCGTTCATAGGACTGCCCTTCCTGTTCGCAGTACATGCGCAGGCGGCTGGTCAATAAATCAAAGTCAACCTCGTGTCCATCGAATTCAGGACCGTCCACACAGGTGAATTTCGTCTTCCCGGCCACGGATACACGGCAGGCCCCGCACATCCCCGTGGCATCCACCATGATGGCGTTAAGACTCACGATCGTCTTGATTCCATAGGAACGGGTAAGGTTGGCAATGACCTTCATCATCGGGACGGGACCGATGGCATAGACCCGGTCGATCTTCTCACCGCCGTCGATAAGCCTCTGCAGGACATTGCTGACAAAACCGTGGATGCCGTAACTGCCGTCATCGGTGGTTACGATCAGTTCATTACTTGCCCCTTTCATTTCTTTTTCCAGGATAATCAGGGACTTAGTCCGGGCGCCGATGATAGATGTTACCCGATTGCCCGCTTCCTTGAGGGCTTTCGTAATGGGATAGATGACACCCACCCCTACCCCGCCGCCGATACAGACGACATGGCCGTGGTTTTCTATTTCCGTCGGGTTGCCCAGGGGCCCCTGAACATCCTGAATGTCATCGCCCACCTTCAGCGACCCCATCAGCGCCGTCGTTTTGCCGACAATCTGGAAAATGATGGTGACGGTTCCCTGCTCCCCGTCCGAATCGACTATGGTCAGCGGAATTCTCTCCCCCTGCTCGTTGACCTTGAGGATTACGAACTGGCCGGCCTTACGCTTCCGGGCAATCTCCGGCGCTAAAATGTCCATCCGGACGACGCTGTCGGACAGGTTTTCTTTGCTGATAATTTTGCTCAACTTACCTCTCTCCTTGCCTGATTCATAAGTTGTCGAACTCGTAAAAAGTAATTCCCCCTCCTCTTCAAGGGGAGGGCCGGGGTGGGCGATGTGAGCCTCATTACCATTTAGCTCCCTCCCCTTCAAGGGGAGGGCCGGGGTGGGGATGGGTTTTGTTTAATTGTATCATTTCTTACCCCATCCCCCTCCTAACCTCCCCCTTGAAGGGGGAGGGAATAAATAACTACTTTAATAAACGAACCCGCAAAGTAGCTATTTATTCCCTCGCGAGATCGTTTATGATTAATGCCTTACAAACGAAGAGGGAGCCTGAGGGGCTCCCTGCTCACTTGCATATTATATCGACGGAACTTAGTCCCCTTCTCCCCTTGGTAATTCATATGGTGAGGCCTTTGAAGAACACCTTTTTGTCATTCCGGGCTTGACCCGGAATCCAGTAATAACCTGAAAACACTGGATTCCGGCCTTCGCCGGAATGACGATAGGGAGGCCGATTAGTATTCCTTCGTCAGTTTGTCCAGTTCTGCCAGGGAGAAAACGGGGCCATCCTTGCAGACGTACTTGCTGCCCACATTGCAACGGCCGCATTTGCCGATGCCGCATTTCATCCTCATTTCCAGGGAGGTGATGATGTTTTCCTTGGAAAAACCCAGATCGAAAAACACAGGAAGGGTGAAACGGATCATGATGGGGGGACCGCAGATGACCGTGACGGCATTCTCCGAACTGGGGGCGACTTCCTTGCAGACGGTCGGGACAAATCCCTCCCGGCCCTTCCAGGTGGAGTCCCCCTTATCGACAGTCACATTGAGATCGATATCATCCCGCCGGCCCCATGCTTCCAACTCATCCTTGTAAATAAGCAGGCCCGGGTTTCTTGCCCCGTAAACAACGGTAATCTTTCCAAAGCGCTTGCGATTGTCGCCGTAGATCATGTAATTGATCAGGGAGCGGAGGGTTGTAAAGGCAAAGCCGCCGCCGACGATGACGATGTTTTTCCCTTCCAGGAATTCGATGGGCCAGGAATTGCCCAGGGGGCCCCGGAGACCCATTCTCGTTCCTTCTTCCATTTCATGGAGGGCCGAGGTCACGACCCCCGCCTTCTGAACGGTAAACTCAACGTAACCTGGCTGGGTTGGCGACGAAGCGATACCAATGGGAGACTCCCCCTTCCCAAAGATCGACAACTCGCCGAACTGGCCGGGGATATACTTATATTTCTCCTCGTCTTCCTTATTCACGAAGGCGAAACGAAAGGTCTTGATGTCCTTTGTATCCACCTCGGTGACAATCTTTATTACCTTGACAGGATAGGGTATGTAAGGGTTTTGCATGACGTTCTCCCAGCTCTATAGTTTCGAAATGTCTTCGACGATCTTCCGGATGTCGATATTGACAGGGCAATACATGACACAGCGGCCGCAACCCACACAAGCAATAGCATTGAAATTGTCCACATAATACTTGAATTTGTGCATGGCCCGCTGGCGCCAGCGCTCTTTTTGAGACGTCCGGGGGTTGTGACCGGAGGTCTCCTTGGTAAACATGGGAAACATGCAGGAATCCCAGTTCCGCAGGCGGCGGCCGTCGCCGTCTTTCATCTCGTCGCTGATATCAAAGCAGTGGCAGGTGGGGCAAAGATAGGTGCATGTTCCACAGGCCAGGCACTTCTGATGGATGGTGTTCCAGAAAGGATGCTCAAAGTTGACATCGAGGATGGGCTTGATGGCCTTGGCCGGGATCTGCACCTTGATTTCCTTCTCCGCCTGGGTGGCGATGGCCTCCTTCTTTGCGTCCGCAGCGGCATCAGCCTTGACATCGCCAAAATATTTAAGCAGCTTCTCGCCCTTGGCGGTAATGAATTCGGCCAGATACTGGTCTCCCAGGTCGACAAGGAGGACATCAGCCCCTGCCGAAGACACAGGATGTCCATCCACAGAGGTGCAGAAGCAGGTGGCATAGGGGGGATGGGCGCAGGCCAGGGAGACGATGGTCGTCTTCTGACGCTTGTCGATGTAATAAGGATCCTTGTACTTCTCTTGATCAAAGAGCATATCCAGCAGGACAAAGCTGCGCGCATCACAGGGACGGACGCCGAATAGGACCGCTTCGCCGGCTTCCTTTTCACCTCCCGAGAATTCCGTCCCCTTCGTTGTCCGGGTAAAACGGAGCATCACTTCCGTCCGGGGAAAGAAGAAGTTCTTCGGGGCGTTCTTGCTGTTGGCTAATGTAACGAGCGGCTCGTCCCCTTTTTCCAGGACCTTGAAGAGGACATTGTCTTCCACCTTCACCGGGGCATAGACCGTCGTATCTGCCGCGATCTTACCGATGATCCCTGTCAGGGCGTCTTTTTTGATCAACCGTTTTTCCATATCGTCCTTCAGTATTCGAATAATGAGTTATATGATTAAACGAGCCCGAGGCTGCTTACCAGCGGCACGGGATCCACATTGTGCAGTTTAAACCACGTTCCTGTTC
>Ga0247841_10013786_pt1 | contig 10251 bp, 6 predicted proteins | sample LaCruzMarch2015__2_FD_192410 | JGI IMG/M metagenome (GOLD analysis project Ga0247841, IMG submission 192410) | Freshwater microbial communities from meromictic Lake La Cruz, Castile-La Mancha, Spain - LaCruzMarch2015_18m | ecosystem: Environmental > Aquatic > Freshwater > Lake | place: Spain...
ACATGTTCCTGGACGACACTGCGTGCAATTTGGCATCGCTCAACCTCATGAAATTTTACGATGAGAAAACGGGAGTATTCAACGTCGATGCGTACAAGCACGCCACGAGGATTTGGACAGTTGTTCTTGAAATTTCCGTGCTGATGGCGCAGTTCCCTGCCAAAGAGATTGCAAGGAAAAGCTATGATTACCGCACGCTTGGATTGGGATATGCGAACCTTGGCACGCTCCTCATGGTGATGGGAGTGCCATATGAGTCTCCTGAGGCGCTTGCGATAACTGGCGCGATGAGCGCAATGCTTACAGGGGAAGCATACGCAACGTCTGCGGAAATGGCGCGCGAGCTTTCCCCGTTTGCCGCATATGAGAGGAACCGCGAGCACATGCTCCGGGTGGTGCGCAACCACAGGCATGCCGCATACAACTCCCCGCCCGCGGAGTACGAGGGGCTGACAGTAAAGCCGCAGGGCATAGATGAGAAATACTGCCCGGGCTATCTTGTGCAGGCTGCAAGGGAGTGCTGGGACAGGGCTTACCTTCTTGGAGAAAAGCATGGGTACAGGAATGCGCAGGTGACGGTGATTGCGCCAACTGGCACGATTGGGTTGCAGATGGACTGCGACACCACTGGCATTGAGCCGGACTTTGCGATTGTGAAATTCAAAAAACTCGCGGGCGGCGGCTACTTCAAGATAGTGAATGCGTCCGTGAAAAAGGCGCTTGTGAAGCTTGGCTACAATGCGCAGCAGGTGCATGACATTGAGGTTTATGCGGTGGGGCACGGCACCCTTTCCGGCTGCCCGTTCATCAATGCCGAATCGCTGTCCGCGCGCGGCTTTTCGCAGGAAAAAATCGCCAAGGTGGAGGCGCAGCTTCCCAAGGCGTTTGACATGCGCTTTGCGTTCAACAAGTATGTGCTGGGGGATGAGTTCCTCCGCTCGCTTGGCTTTTCGGATGCGGAGATGAACGACTCGAAATTTGATTTGCTTTCAAAATTGGGCTTTACCAAGCAGCATATAGAGGAGGCGAACGAGTTTGTGTGCGGCGCCATGACACTGGAGGGCGCGCCGCATCTCCGCCCGGAGAATTATGCTGTTTTTGACTGTGCTTCCAAGTGCGGGAAGAAAGGGAAGAGGTTCATCTCGTATGTTGGGCACATCAAAATGATGGCTGCCGCGCAGCCGTTTATCACTGGCTCGATTTCAAAAACAATAAACATGCCCTCCGACGCGACAATAGAGGACATCAAGGAAGCATACATGCTTTCGTGGAGGCACATGCTGAAGAGCAATGCGCTTTACCGTGACGGCTCAAAGCTGTCACAACCGCTGAATGCGACTTCGGATGTTGATGAGGATGAATTGGCGCAGCTGCTTGGCTTGGGAGAGGACATTGATGAGAGCTTTGGGCCGGTGCAATTGCAGAGCAAAATACTTGGGAGAATCAATCGCCGCAAACTGCCCACTAAGAGGCGCGGCTTTGTGCAGGAAGCGAGAGTGGGCGGGCATAAGGTGTATTTGAAAACAGGCGAATACCCTGACGGGCAGCTGGGAGAGATATTCGTGGACATGTACAAGGAAGGCGCGGGATACCGCGCGCTTTTGAATTGTTTTGCAATAGCTGTGAGCAAAGGCCTACAGTACGGAGTGCCGCTTGAGGAGTTTGTGGATACGTTCACATTCACGCGCTTTGAGCCTGCGGGCGTGGTGACAGGGCACGAGGCGGTGAAGAATTCGACGTCCATTGTGGACTATGTTTTCCGCGTGCTTGGCTATGAGTATTTGAACAGGCAGGACCTTGTGCACATCAAGGGAACGAACGGCAACGGCGACACTCACGGGCTTTCCCCCGCGCCTACGCCGCATGTGGAGGAGCAGAAAAGCCAGGTAAAGCTCATTTCGCAGGAGCCAAAGTCGCTCACGGAACAAGATGAGGACGACTTTGACCAGAAGGCGCGCGCGGCAAAGTCGCAGGGCTTCACGGGCGCGCAGTGCGAAGGCTGCGGCTCCATGAAGGTGAAGCAGAACGGCACGTGCCAGGTGTGCGTGGACTGCGGCGAGACGACCGGGTGCTCGTGATTTTCTTTTGATTTTAATTTTTCGCGATGAGAGGTTATGGCGTAATTTTAGATTCTGATAGTGAAGTTTCTGAGGAGAATCAATTATTCTTTTAGATAACATTCAAACTCCCAATCACCAGCATACTCCTGAAATTTATTTCTATCTTCTTCTGCTTCATTCGGCATACCCAACTTCTTCAGCAATTCGCTTCGATTATGATATGCTTTTGGAAAACTAGGGTTTATTCTTAAGCATCGGATATAGTCGTTTAACGCCCCGTGAAAATCGTTTAATTCCTGTTTGATGCACCCACGATTATAGTGTCCTTGCCAACACCTAGGTTCAATTTCAATTGATTTACTAAAGTATTTCATTGCCACATCAACATCATTTGAGCACATACCTAGCCCCACATAAGCTATTGCGATTTTTGGATTCAACGCAATGCATTTGTTAAAACAATGAGAAGCACGCATTAGATATCGCTTTTTCAAGTATTGAGTTCCCAAATAGAGCCATTCCATTGCGGTTTCATGACCTAAGAGCGACTTGAGAAATGGACGTGGCTGTGGAATAGTAGGATAATAAGGTTTTAACGACGCATTCTTTTTTCGTTGCGCCTCAATTTCTTTTAGTTCATGAGTTAATGCGCCATGTTTCCATCCATCTTCAATGAATTCAACTACTCTCCAGAATGGTTCTAAGTTATTATTTCCATTACATAATAGAGTAAAATGTCTAATTAGTGGTGCAAGTATTTCTTGATAATTTTTTTCATTTACTATTTCACCCATTCTTTTCATTGAGTCGTGCATTAATAGTTCATTTCTTATTGCAAGCAAAGACGATTTAACCTCTTGAGATATTGTATGGTCAGACCTACATTCGATTTCAATATCTCTAATCCTTCTTGAAATTATATAAACGGTTCTTTTTTCTTTTTCTTCAGTCACCATTAACGATACACCGTGTTAGTTAACAGCAACAGCCTTTTTACTGCTTTTGAGAGTTTAATCTTCGTCTTCAGATTTGGTTAAACCGAAAAGACACCGGAATCCTACCCTGCGCGCGCTTTTAAATCGTCAAAAAGCCAAATTCCACATGATTGACTGGTTTGTCTTCATGGATGAGAGCGGGGATTTAGGAAGGTTCGGCACGAGCCATTTCGTAATCTGCGCGATACAGGTCCGGGATGACAAGCGCCTTGGCAGGATAATAAAGAGAACGAGGGAGAGGAAACTGAAAAAGAAGCTTGCGCAGCTTCCGGAGCTGAAGGCGTCCTCATCGAATCCCGAAATACGGAAATTCGTCCTGCGCAGAGTTTCGACCCTGGAATGCAGAATCTACGTTTTGGCTGTTGAAAAGAGCAGGATTTGCCCGAAACTAATGGACGCACAGAACAGGCTATACAACTGGCTGTGCCGGATATTGTGCCAGCAGATAGGGGCAGGCACCATCAAAATGATAATTGACAAGAAATACAACAACAGGTTCCTTAGGGAGGATTTCAACCGCTATCTGGCAAGGGAACTCTCAAGGCATGGCATAAACGCATCGATAGAACACCTCGAGTCGCACAGCTGCCCGCCGCTGCAGGTCGCGGATTTTGTCGCTTGGGCTGCAAACAGGAAATTCTCCTGGAAAGACGATGAATATTACAGGATTATAGAAAACAGGATTGCGAATCTTGGCACTGAGTCAATATGGGCATGAGAAAAAGCATGCGGCCCCGCGGAGACATGCGAAGGTGCGCCATCCGGTGCACTCGACTCCGCGGACTTACCCGCACAATGCAGATATGCCATTATCCCATTTAAAACCCTACTCCCAGTTGGATGCCGGTGAGCAAGGGGCATCCCCTTTTTATTCTTCTTTTTCCTTTACCTTGCATGCAGCTTTACGTGGACTCGGCAATACTTCTGGTGCTTCTTGCCATATCCGCTTTCTTTGCGGCAAGCGAGGTCGCCTTCCTCTCCATTTCATCGGTCAGGCTGCACGCGCTTCTTGAGAAAAAGGTGCCTGGCGCGGAAAACCTGCACAGGCTCAAGTCAAACAGGCGGAAAGTCATAATCGCGCTTCTCATTGGGAACAATGTGGTGAATATTGCCGCCTCCGCGATAGCAACATCGGTGGCAATAGGAATTTGGGGAGAGAGCGGGCTCGGCATTGCCATTGCAGTCATGACTTTCCTCATTCTGACGTTCGGCGACATTGTGCCAAAGAGCTTTGCAACCGCGAACGGGGAGAGGATAATGCTTGCGGTTTCGCCCATAATAGAGGCTTTCTACTACCTAACTTATCCCCTCATCGTTTTGTTTGACCTCATCAACCGGATAATACCGGGCGTGTACTCGCGCGCGACAGGAGTGGAGCAGTTCACAGAGGAAGAAGTGCGCTCGGCGATAAAACTGGGCGCCAAGCACAAGGGAATAACGGAGAAGGAGCGCGAGATGATTGAGAACGTGCTTGAGTTCAACGACAGGACGGTTGCTGAAGCCATGACGCCGAAAAGCAGGGTGCAGGCGCTTGACGGCGCCATGATGGTGCCGGACGCGCACAAGAAAGCGCTTGAGCAGTCGCAGTACTCGCGCTTCCCGGTGATGGTGCACGGAAAGGTGGTGGGCACTGTTTCGGTGAAGATATTGGGCAAGGCGCTTTACCAGCACCCTGACTGGCACCTTGCCAAAATTGCGTGGGAGCCCGTGAGGCTTAGAACAACGGTGAAAGCGAGCGAAGCTTTCGCAAGGCTGCAGAAACTCGGCAGGAACATTGCAATTGTGGAGGACGAGCGGGGCAATTTCGCGGGCGTTGTCACGCTTGAGGATTTGCTTGAGGAACTCGTTGGAGAAATACAGTAGCTATTTTTTCTTCGTAGGCATAGTATTATAATTCAGACTATATATGAACTATATGCCAAGGTGATATGATGGTATTTGCACAGGTAGATTTAGACGACTACACCAACCGCGTGCTCAACGTGATAAAGGCGAAGTTCGGGCTCAAGGACAAGTCCGAGGCGCTAAATAAGTTTGCCGAAATGTACGGTGACGAGCTGGTGGAAAAAGAGGCGAACGACCAGTATGTCAAGAATGTGTTGGAAATAAGCGAGAAGCACATGAAAAAATACGGGAACAGAACGATGACTTTAAAGGAGCTGGACGCGCTCTGCGAGATGGATTAGATGTTCGAATTCGACCTTTCAGATGAGCTTAAGCTCAAGATACGAAAGCTCCTGAAGAAGGATAGACGGAAAGTGGAGATAATAAACAAGAAAATCAAGGAAATTGTTGGGAATGACACCTCAACGACAGACCATTACAAGAACCTGAGGCGTGACCTGAAGGATTACAAGCGGGTGCACATAAACACACATTTCGTGCTCAGTTTCAAGGTTGACAAGCAGAAAAACTTCATTCTTTTCGTGGACTTTGAGCACCATGACAAGGCTTATTGAGGAACACTTTTTTGGCTCCTATTTTGGCGTCATTTTGCTGTGTGTTTTGGGCATACCTTTATATACCTAGTTTGGCATAATAAATCAGTAGTTTTTACGACGTGAAACGCGCCTTACGGGGATGCGGGAAAACGCTTCAAAAATGACTCAAGAATTAGGGTAAAAAATGCAAGTGAATTAGTGGAAAAACTGCGCGCGAAAATGATCCAAAACTAGTGGTAAACATGGCTCCAGCAAATGCTGAAAACACACCAAAACAGGGCGAATACACCGCCAAAAACATTCAGGTACTGGAAGGCCTGGATGCGGTGAGAAAGCGGCCTGCGATGTATATTGGGGACACTGGAGAGCGCGGGCTGCACCACCTTGTGTATGAAGTGGTGGATAACAGCGTGGATGAGGCGCTTGCGGGCTTTGCGAAAAATGTTGAGGTAAGCATTGGGGACGGGAGCATAATCACTGTTACTGATGACGGGCGAGGCATTCCCGTTGAAATGCATGAGGAGACGAAGAAGTCTGCGCTTGAAGTGGTCATGACCATATTGCACGCGGGCGGAAAGTTTGACAATAAAACTTACAAAGTTAGCGGAGGCCTGCACGGAGTGGGCGTGTCGGTTGTGAACGCACTTTCCGAATGGCTGGAAGTCGAAGTGAAGCGCGACGGGAAACTTTACAGGCAAAGGTATGAGAAGGGAAAAGCGGTTACTCCAGTAAAGGAAATCGGAGCTGCAAACGGGAGCGGGACAAAGGTGCGCTTCAAGCCAGATTCTCAGATATTCAATGACATCACGTTCCATTTTGACATATTGGCAAACAGGATGAGGGAATTGTCCTTCCTGAACAAGGGGATGCGGATACTTATACGGGATGAATTGAGCGGAGAGCAGGAAGACAATCACTATGAGGGAGGGCTTCTCTCTTTTGTGGAGTTCATCAACAAAAACAAGGCGCCCGTCACAAAAATAATACACCTTGAAAAGCAGGAGGGAGACGTCGCAGTGGAAGTAGCCATGCAATACAATGACGGCTACGCGGACAACATCTACACTTTTGCGAATAATATCAATACCATTGAGGGCGGGTTCCACCTTGTCGGCTTCAGGTCTGCGCTCACAAGGACAATGAATGACTATGCCGCTGCAAACAACGGAAAAAAGGGAGAGGTGAAGATAAGCGGCGATGACCTGAAGGAAGGGTTGGCTGCAGTCATTTCTGTGAAGCTCCCGCACCCGCAGTTCGAGGGGCAGACAAAAACAAAGCTCGGAAACTCGGAGATAAAGGGAATTGTGGAGTCCATTGTGGGCGAGAAACTGAAAGCATTCATGGAAGAGAACCCTGCAGAAGCAAGAAAGATGATGGAAAAGGCGACAAGCGCCGCGCATGCGAGGGAGGCTGCGCAAAAAGCAAGGGAGCTTGTGAGGAGAAAGGGCGCCATGGAGTCGGGAGTGCTTCCTGGAAAGCTTGCTGATTGTTCGGAAGAAGACCCTGCTAAAAGTGAAATATACATTGTTGAGGGAGATTCGGCAGGCGGCAGTGCAAAACAGGGAAGAGACAGGAAGTTCCAGGCAATACTGCCGCTGCGCGGGAAAATATTGAATGTCGAAAAGGCGCAGATTGCAAAAATACTCGGAAGCGATGGGATAAGGACGCTCATTTCCGCTATTGGCACGGGCTTTGGGGAAGATTTTGATATTAAGAAACTCAGATACCACAAAATAGTCATCATGACCGATGCGGACGTGGACGGCGCGCACATCAGAACGCTTCTGCTCACGCTTTTCTTCAGGTATTTGCGCGAGCTTGTGGATAAGGGAAACATATTCATTGCCCAGCCTCCGCTTTACAAGGTGAAAAAAGGCAAGCAGGAAGTGTATGCTTACACGGATGCTGAGAAAGACCAGCTGCTTGCGCAGTGGGGTGAGGGAACTACCACGCAGAGATACAAGGGGCTGGGAGAAATGAACCCAGAGCAGCTCTGGTCAACCACCATGAACCCGGAAAACAGGATATTGCTGCAGGTCACCGTGGAGGATGCGATGAAGGCGGACGAAATATTCACAATACTGATGGGAGATGCGGTGGAGCCGAGAAAGGCGTTCATCGAGCAACACGCAAAGGAAGTCAAGAATCTTGATGTGTGACAAAAGGAATCCATATGGCTGACGAAAAACGGGAATACCTGCACGGAAAAATACTGCAGCGCTCGGTGGAGCGCGAGATGCGGACGTCTTACCTAGATTATGCCATGTCAGTTATTGTGGGGCGCGCGCTGCCGGACGTGCGGGATGGCCTGAAGCCTGTTCACAGGAGAATATTGTTCGCAATGTATGAGCTGTCAAACACTCATGACAAGCCGTACAAGAAAAGCGCGCGCGTGGTGGGAGAGGTGCTTGGTAAGTACCACCCGCACGGCGATGTTGCCATTTACGACTCCATGGTGAGGATGGCGCAGGACTTTTCCATGAGGTATATGCTTGTGGAAGGGCAGGGGAACTTTGGCTCGGTGGACGGAGACAACCCGGCTGCCATGAGGTACACCGAGGCGCGGCTGCACAAGTTTGCAGAAGAAATGCTTGTTGACATTGAAAAGGAAACAGTGGACTTCACACCGAACTTTGATGCCACTTTGAAGGAGCCTGTTGTGCTGCCAAGCAAAATACCCAATTTGCTGGTGAATGGCTCGTCCGGAATTGCGGTCGGAATGGCAACGAACATGCCGCCGCACAACCTGTCCGAAGTCACTGACGCGCTTGTTGCAATGATAGACAATCCGCAAATCGCGCTTGATACGCTCATGGGCTTGGTGCGCGGGCCGGATTTCCCGACAGGCGGCTTTATTGTGGGAAGGCGCGGCATTGCCGAAGCATACTCCACCGGAAGGGGAATAATCCGAGTGAGAGGCAAGGCGGAAATTGTGCAGGGCAGTAAGGAAAAGAAGAGCAGCATAATCATAAGCGAGCTTCCTTACCAGGTGAACAAGGCGGAACTTGTCAAAAGCATTGCAGAACTCGCGCGCGACAAGAAAATTGAAGGAATTTCGGACATTGCGGACAGGTCGGACAGGGAAGGGATGCACGTTTACATTGAGCTGAAGCGGGATGCGAATGCTGACGTGGTGCTGAATCAATTATACGCGCACACCACGCTTGAGGGAACGTTTGGCATAAACAATTTGGCGCTTGTGAATAATGAGCCGAAAACGTTGCCGCTTTACGATTTGCTGCGCGAATTTTTGGGGCATAGGAAAGTCGTGGTGACAAGGCGGAGCAAGTTCGAGCTTCGCGTGGCGCGAGACAGGAAGCACATTGTGGAAGGGCTGCTTCTTGCGCTCGAGAAAATCGATGCCGTGATAAAGACTGTGAAGTCTGCCAAGCAGCCGCTGCAGGAGCTCATGACTGTATTTTCATTTTCCGAAAAGCAGGCAGAGGCAATACTGGAGATGAAGATACGAAAGCTCTCGCTTTTGGAGAGCGCGAAACTGAAGGAAGAGGACAAGGAACTTGCCAAAACGATTGAGTATCTTACTGGAGTGCTCGAAGATGAGAAGAAAGTGTATGGGATAATAAAGAGCGAGCTTTTGGAAGTGAAGCAGAAGTACGGAGATGAGAGGCGGACGAAGATAATTGACGATGACGGGGAAGTGGAAATTGAAGACCTGATTGCGGAAGAGGAAGTCGCAGTCATAATCACGCAGGACGACTATATCAAGCGCGTGCCGATGAGCGAGTACCGCGCGCAAAAGAGAGGCGGAAAGGGCGTGATGGGAAGCGAAACTAAGGAGGAGGACCAGATAAAGGACATACTGATGGCGTCCACTCACGATTATTTGCTGTTCTTCACTGACAAGGGAATGGTGCACTGGCTGAAAGTTTACAGGATACCGTCAAGCGGACGGTATGCCATGGGCAAGGCAATTGTGAATCTGCTTGAGCTTTCGGGCGAGAAAATTGCCGCATGGGTCAAGACGCGCGAGTTCAAGGAGAGCGAGTTCTTGGTGATGCTGACAAAGAACGGAATAACGAAGAGAAGCAGCATGGTGGATTATTCGCGCCCGAGAAACGGAGGCATAATTGCAATTACGCTGAAAGAGGGAGACTCACTTATTGGCGCAAAGAAGACGGACGGCAAGCGCGAGCTTATTCTGGCAACAAAGGACGGGCAGGCAATACGCTTCAAGGAAGATGACGTGCGCGAAGTGGGAAGAACGGGGCAGGGAGTCATCGGCATACGGCTTGACAAGGGAGATGAGGTTGTCGGAATGGCAACTGATGAGGATGAGACGCTGCTTATCGTTACCGAGAACGGGTATGGGAAGAGGACGGATATTTCGGAGTACCGTCTGCAAAGCAGGGGAGGAAAGGGAGTCATCAACATCAAGACGCACGGAAGGAACGGCAATGTAGTCGGCATTGTGTCCGTGAAAGACAGTGACCAGCTGCTGCTTGTTTCTTCTGGCGGGAAAATGATACGCATGTTCGTAAAGGATATTTCAGTTATTGGCAGGAACACGGGCGGTGTGCGGCTGATGAAGCTTGATGAGAAGGAAAAGGTAGTTGCTGTTGAGAAAGTTTCATCCGTGGGCGGGGAAACCAAAGGAGACGGCACAGGAGAGGGACCGAAGGACGGGAACGGGGGAGGAACACCCGGCGCCCAATTAGAAAAACAAACAACAAAGGATGCTCCCCAAAAAAAGGGCTCCCCACCGCAGAAGAAGCCCCCCGAGCCGCCTGTTGAGCC
>Ga0247841_10013789_pt1 | contig 10250 bp, 7 predicted proteins | sample LaCruzMarch2015__2_FD_192410 | JGI IMG/M metagenome (GOLD analysis project Ga0247841, IMG submission 192410) | Freshwater microbial communities from meromictic Lake La Cruz, Castile-La Mancha, Spain - LaCruzMarch2015_18m | ecosystem: Environmental > Aquatic > Freshwater > Lake | place: Spain...
TGTAACAGCATTCAGAACAAGCTGTTCGACGGACATCATCCCGTAGCGAAGGCTGTAATATGAATGACAGTTTATATACATTTTAAGAAAGGTTTGACGGCATGAAGGTATGACTACCTGAAGACTCCATACATTCACGCCCCTAATGTCCATACATCATATATTTCTTCAGTCTCTCCTCCATCATTTTCTGTTCGTTGATGGCATTCTCCAGTTGCCGTCTGGATTTTTCCTCCCTTTCAGATGCTGTCATTACTCCAACGGCACGGCGCACGGCATCCCGGCCGAAGCGGTTACGGATATTGTCCATTGCCAGGTAAAGGTTTACCTTCTCAGGAGTGTCATCGAACATGTCGAGTTGCTGAACACCCCTTACCAGGTGGCCGAATCTGACACCTATCAGCCTTATGAGCATTCGCCGCTGGTAAAGTCTGCCGAAAAGCTCTTTGGCCACTCCCGAAAGGACATGATCGAAAGAGGTGTATGGTATCCTTTTCTGAAGCGTGTGGGTGTCAAAATTTGAATACCTTATTTTTACAGTCACGCAGGAAGTGAGCTTCTCCTGTTTTCTGAGATCGTATGCTATCTTCTCAACCATGCCGGAAAGAAGCTGGTTCAGCCTGATCATGTCGGTGGTGTCCTTATCGAAGGTATGCTCGGTGCTTATCGATTTCTGCTCCGAGTAGCTCATTACGGGAGTGGAGTCGATTCCGTTGGCCCGCTTCCATATTTCCATACCGTTCCTGCCCATGAGCGTTTCAAGCATTTCGGCCGGAATGTTCCTCAGGGTATATATGGTAGCGATTCCCATAGAGCGGAGGGTGTGGTAAGTCTTCTGCCCGACCATGGGTATTTTGCTTATCGACAGCGGATCGAGAAAGGGGTGAACTCTCTCTACTGACACTTCCTTCTCCCCGTTGGGCTTTGCTTCCCCTGCCGCAATTTTCGATACGGTCTTGTTGACCGAAAGTCCGATCGATATCGGCAGACCGGTCTCCTTTATAATACACTGCCTGAGCTCGTGCGACCATTTGTAGCACCCGTAAAAGCGGTCCATGCCCGTCAGGTCGATATAGTGCTCATCGATTGATGCTTTTTCATAAAGAGGCGATCGTTCGGCAATTATATCCGTTACCATATGCGAATAGTTGCTATATGCCTCCATGTCGCCCCTGATTATTATTGCATCGGGACAAAGGTTTCTGGCCATCTTCATCGGCATTGCCGAACTGACGCCATATTTTCGCGCTTCATAGCTGCAGCTCGATACGACACTCCTGTCCGACATGCCACCGATGATTACAGGCTTGCCGGTAAGCCTGCTGTTGCGAAGCCTCTCAACCGATACAAAAAACGTATCCATGTCGAGATGGAGAACAGATCTTTCCGTATTGCCTGCAATGAACATGGTAAAATGACTGTAATTATTGAAAACCTGTTCGACTAACAATTATAAATGAGAAACTTTCTTTAAAATATTTGTATTTCCCGTAAACATATCATACTTTTGATTAATTTTTAATCAAAAGTATGATTACAATATAATCAATTTTTTTCATGTACTTCGCATCCAACATAAAATTTTTAAGAAAAAGGAAGGGGCGCACCCAGGATGATGTTGCAGCGGCCCTTTACCTGAAGCGTTCAACCCTTAGCGGGTATGAGAACGGTGTGGCCCAGCCCGGAATAGATGTACTTGTTTCATTTTCGGGGTATTATAACATGTCGATCGACACCCTTCTCAAGATCGATATTGCAAAACTGTCGGAGAGCCAGCTTGGTGAGCTTGAGAGAGGATACGATGCCTATGTGAAGGGAAGCAACCTGCGGGTGCTTGCCACCACAGTCAATTCGGGCAACAGGGAGAACATCGAACTGGTTACGGAAAAGGCAAAGGCGGGATATACAACCGGGTATGCCGATCCGGAATTCATCGGAGAACTTCCGGTGTTCCATCTGCCGTTTCTTTCCGATAAAAGGAAATACCGGACTTTCCAGCTGAAAGGGGATTCAATGTTCCCTATACCCGACGGGTCGTGGGTTACCGGAGAATTTATCCAGGACTGGACGGAACTGATGAGCGGAAAAGCCTATATAGTCTTCACCCTCGACGACGGAATAGTATTCAAGATCGTTGAAAACAATATCCGGAAGAACGGAAGATTAACCCTTTTCTCCCTGAATCCGCTGTATGAACCTTATGAGATTCATATAAAGGAAGTCAAGGAGATATGGAAATTCGTCAATTACATAAGCAGTGAACTACCTGAACCCGTTATGCCTGAGAAACAGATATTCCAGTCAATTGCCATAATGAAAAACGATCTCCAGCGCATAAAGGCCAGGCTGGGAAGCGACATTTCGGATGTGAGCGAGGCCGACTGATACTATTCTTTTGTCAGCTCAATTATCATCCGGATGATCTTTTCATTCTCCGACTCGGGGATCTTTCCGGAGTAGATATACCTGCAAACCCTGTTTTTGTCAACTATCACAACCGTGTAGCTGTCCTTCGGCAATCCCCAGTCGGAATGAATCTTGCCATCATAATCAAACAGAATGGTGGTATCATATTTTTTCGCCTTGTTACCGGCAATTACCCTGACAAGACCATTCGGTTTCCATGTCGATTTGTTGTCGACAATGCCGAATCCCTTGAAATATTCTTTGTCTATTATCTTATCAACATCGGTAGCCTTGTCAATTGCATCATTGAAAGCATCGTTAAGATCCGATTCGTCAGGATCGACATAGTTGATCTGCAATACCTTGCCGGGCCATGAGTTCATGGTGAAATCATTTTTGTCGGCATCAGGAAAGGTCCATTCGGGAACTTTCATGCCTATTTCCAGCTTGCCGGTCTGGGCAAAAAGTGCTGTACACGCTAAAATGGTGAAGAAGAATGTGAAAATCAATCTTTTCATATTTCCGGGTTTTAAATTTGACGAAATATATGAGTTTTTTTCATTCAATATTATTTTAAACGTTTTTAGTATTAATAAATTCAACAATATTACTTTTGCAACTCTTTATATAAATATATGCAGCAAATTAGGAATGTCGCTATCATAGCACACGTTGACCATGGCAAGACAACCCTGGTCGACCGTATCATCCAGGAGTGCAAGGTGTTGGATGGCAGGAAGGATGCGGGCGACCTGATCCTCGATAGCAATGACCTTGAGAGGGAGAGAGGAATTACAATTACCTCGAAGAATGTTTCAGTTAATTATAAAGGGGTTAAAATCAATATTATAGACACACCCGGACATGCCGATTTCGGCGGTGAAGTAGAGAGGGTGCTCAAGATGGCTGACGGAGTCCTTCTGCTTGTTGATGCCTTTGAAGGACCGATGCCCCAGACCAGGTTCGTGCTTGGCAAAGCGATAAATCTGGGACTGAAGCCGATTGTGGTTGTAAATAAAGTTGATAAGGAGAATTGCAGACCCGATGAGGTTCAGCAGGATATCTTCGACCTTATGTTCAATCTCGATGCATCGGACGATCAGTTAGATTTCGAAACATTGTTCGGATCGTCAAAGCACGGATGGATGAGCAGCCACTGGAAAAAGCCCGCAGATGATATTACTGCGCTTCTCGACACCATCCTTGAACAGATACCTGCACCCCGTTATGTTGAAGGAACAGCCCAGATGCAGGTGGCCTCACTTGATTACTCAAGCTATGTGGGAAGAATTGCTATCGGAAGGGTGTTCAGGGGCGATATCGTTGCCGGAAGCGACTATACTCTCTGCAAGAGGGGCGGCGAAGTCAAAAAAGTCAGGGTTAAAGAACTATATGTCTTCGAGGGACTTGGCAGGGTTAAGGCAGACAGTGTCAGATGCGGCGATTTGTGTGCGGTTATCGGTCTGGAGGATTTTGAGATAGGGGACACCCTGGCGGATCTGATTTCGCCCGAGGCTCTGCAGAGAATTGAGGTCGACGAGCCTACAATGAGTATGGTTTTTACAATCAATAATTCGCCTCTTTACGGAAAAGAAGGTAAATTTGTTACCTCACGTCATTTGAGGACAAGGCTTATCAGGGAGACTGAGAAGAATCTTGCCCTGAGAGTTGAAGAGACAAGTTCGGAGGACACTTTCAACGTATACGGGAGGGGAATACTCCATCTTTCAATTCTTATCGAGACCATGAGAAGAGAAGGATATGAGTTTCAGGTCGGGAAGCCGAAGGTACTGCTGAAGGTAATCGACGGAGTGAAATGTGAACCTTACGAAACCCTGTCGGTGGATGTTCCTGCAAGTTCATCAGGCAGGGCAATAGAACTTGTCACCATAAGAAAAGGGGAAATGACCGTGATTGAACCGAAAGGGGATCTTATTCACCTTGAATTTGACATACCATCACGGGGGCTCATCGGCCTGCGTAACAACATGCTGACCGCGACATCGGGTGAAGCTGTCATGTACCACAGATTCAGAGCTTACGACAGATACAAGGGAGATGATCTTCTGCCGGAGCAGAACGGATCCATTGTGTCGCTCGATGAGGGAATGGCGACTGGTCATGCCCTCGACAGGCTGCAGGACAGGGGACGCTTCTACATTGATCCGGGTGATAACGTCTACAGGGGTCAGGTTATTGGTGAAAGCACCAGGGCAAAAGACATTGAAGTTAACATTATAAAGGGGAAGAAACTGACAAACATGAGGGCATCGGGTTCGGATGAAAGCTACAGGATAGCACCGAAGATAAGGTACTCGCTGGAAGAATCAATGGAACAGATCAAGGATGACGAATATCTCGAAGTAACCCCGCTGAATCTGCGCATAAGAAAGATACCAGGAAGCAATAAACAATAAAAGAGGAAGACCTGTTATGAAAAAAATGATCTGGATTCTGTTTGTATTGCCACTGTTTTCATGTAATAATGATTCAGGCTGTTATGAATGTACCACTGCTTTTCAGATTATTGTCAACGATGGCGAAAAGGAGGAGTCATATACTGTATCTGACACAAGGGAGATGTGCTACAAGACTGAGGCTGAGATCAGGCAATATGAACTCGAAAATTCGGATACCACTACCTATTATAACGGCAACATGAGGATCGATACCCTTACGCTGACAAAATGTATTTTATAAGCCGTATAAATCAATAATCATTCAGGAAGTCGTTCAGGGGTTTCATGGCTTTGCAAGCTCTAATCGTAAAATCAAAGAAATCAGTATTTATGACTTCTTTATCTGAAATGATTATTGAGGCCAGATAACTCTTCATTCTGAGCAGGTCGATGTAACGGTTGTCACGTGAAAAACCCTTCGGCGCACCTTTCAGCTTTTCTCCTTCAATCTCTCCGAAAACAGCCCTGAACCCGGGGTGGTTCGTTATCTTGAGAAAGCTTTCACCTTTTTCGTCAATATTGTTTCTGATAGAAGTGAGCCATGGCATCGGCGGCATGTAGGCTCCGCCGGCAATCATGCTTTTGTTGCCAGGCTCGATGTGAATGTAATAGCCGGCAAATCTGTCACCGTTCTTCTTTCCACCCTTCACTATAAAAGCCCCCAGGTGGCTTTTGTAAATAGTTTTGTCGGGGCTGAACCGGATGTCCCTGTTTATCCTGTACATGCAGTTTTTTGCCTCAAGACCCTTCAGAATGGGGTCAAAATCAACAATTCTTACAACTAAGGCCTGCACAAACCTTTCATATTCAGATTTTGCTTCATTATAACGCTTCCGGTTTGCATTGAACCATTCCCTTTCATTATGATACTTCAGGTCGGTGAGAAAATCGAGAGTCGACTGACTTATGTGTTCCATTTATCTGTGTTTTTGATCAGCTTTATTCAATACTTACAAAATAACACAATTTGATCTTATGCCGAAGTTGTACCGGTGATTTTTTGCACGATTGCTTCAAATGTCGAAATCTGATGCGCAAATGCAATATTTGCAGAGTTAAGTATGTTTACATTCAGAAAGTGACATTCCGGTATGAGAACATGGTGTAACCTGTCAGGAAGGCTTATTCTCTTTTTTCTTATTTCCGTCTTAACAAGGATGGCTGTTGCCCAGCCTGTTGATCATTGGGAGACTATCGTTTCAGCCGGTGATGTGTGGTCGTATTTTCCAGGATATTCACAGCCTTCTCCGGGATGGAATGCTCCCGGATTTGATGATTCTTCATGGCCGGCCGGACAGGGAGGAATAGGCTACGGTGATGGCGATGACATGACAATAACGGAAAAAATTCCTTCTCTTTTCCTGAGGCGGGAGTTTCATCTTCAGGATACGGCTGTAATTTCCGTCTTTAATTTGTTTGTTGACTTTGACGATGGTTTTGTTGCATATATTAACGGACATGAAATCGCGCGGGCAAACATAGGAACCCAAGGTACTGAACCCGCTTTTAACGAATATGCCATTCTCCAGTCATATGAAGCAAGGCTGCTCTCGGGAGGAATTCCTGAAAGTTTTGTAATTGAGAAGCAGGCTATCAGGGAGTTCCTGAAGGAAGGAGAAAATCTGCTGGCCCTCCAGGTACATAACTGCAACGCAGGATCATCGGACCTTTCTTCAACCACATTTCTGATTGCGGGTATCAGCGACGAAAGCCGGAATTACAGCGATCCACCTTCCTGGTTCAGGGACCTGGCCGCCGAGTTCACCCACCTGCCTCTTTTAGTGATCGAAACTGATGGAGGGCAGATTATTAATGATCCGAAAATAACGGCCAGAATGAAGGTAGTGAACAATGGTACGGGAAATCTTAATAATCAGTTCCAGCCGGGCACTGATTATGATGGTTTTATCGGGATTGAAATACGTGGTCAGTCCTCCCAGATGTTCCCAAAGAAAAGTTATTCAATTGAACTTAGGACCTCCGACGGAGCCGACACCACTGCAGGTTTGCTCGGGATGCCAGAAGAGGAGGATTGGGTGCTTTATGCTCCATATTCCGACAAGACAATGCTCAGAAATGCCATTACCTTCCATCTGGGTAACAGAATGGGATGTTGGCAGCCCCGCAATCGTTTCTGTGAGGTGTGGCTCAACGGCGAATATATCGGAGTTTACCAGCTTATGGAAAGTGTCAAACGCGACGATAACAGAGTAGATATCAGCAAACTAATTCCTGACGAGATATCAGGCGATGATCTGACTGGTGGCTATATACTCAAGGTTGACAAAACTGGTGGGATAGGACCGGAGGAGTACTTCCAGATTTCACCGTCTGTCAGGTACAATTACTCCGAGAGATACATATTCACCTATGTCTATCCTAAATATGAAGAGATAGCTGACGAGCAGAAATTTTATATCCGCAAGTTTCTTACGGACGCAGAAAATACCCTTAACGGAGAATCGTTCAGGGATATGACAGAGGGTTTCAGAAAATACTTTGATACGAAGTCGTTTCTTGATTTTCAAATCATTCAGGAACTTAGCAATAATGTTGACGGTTACCGCTTCAGCACTTTCTTTTACAAGAACAAGGATTCAAAGGACGGAAGGCTTCATGCAGGACCTCTTTGGGATTTTGACCTTTGTTACGGGAACGAGAATTACAATGATTTCAATCTTGCTACTGATACCTGGCTATATCCGAAATTCCAGGAAGTATACGGCAAAAGGATGCACTGGTGGGCCAGGATGATGGATGACTTCAGCTACCGGGCTTCTTTTTCCACCCGCTGGAGGGAACTGAGAAAGGGGCCATTCAGCACTGATTCCATAATGAGCTATATCGACAATACTATATTTTTTCTTGGCGATGCTGTTGACCGTAATTTTCAGAGATGGCCCGTAATCGGCAAGTATGTTTGGCCGAATTATTTTGTCGGTGATACCTATGAGGAGGAAGTCGATTACCTCAAGGACTGGATAACACGCCGTGTCAACTGGATGGACGCCAACATAATGGTTGCGGAAACGGTTTCAGGAAGTTCGGCAAATGAAATCCTTGTCTTCCCCAATCCGGTACAGGACCGAATAAGCCTGTATTTTAATCTTAATAAGCCCGGCAGGATCAGGATTGTGATGACGGACCTGATGGGTCACAGAATCATTAATGATGAGATGATCAGAGAATCGGAGGGAGATCAGTACATCGAATTCAACCTTGGGAAACAGGTTCCGGGATTTTATGTACTGCAGTTATTCCAGAACAACAGGATAATAGGCAGGGAAAGTGTAATTATCGCCAGGTAGAAAATGTAGTTCCGTTTTCTATTAATAAAGCAATACTTTATATAATCTATTCATTAAACTTATATGTAATAGCGTATGTGCCATTTTTCAATATGGCTGGTGACCCGATTGCATATTGTGACTGGCCATTAACCGTATATGTGTCACAGTTTTCCGGAATCATTACTGCCGCCTTGCTGCCTGCAGGAATGGACAGATCGATAATCAGTGAACCGTTTTCAATCTTCCAGTTGACTACCACTTTTCCGTAAGGAGTTTCCTTTGATGTTCTTGCCCAGGTTACACCTTCAGGTACCTGGGGGTCGATGATCATTTGTTTATATCCCGGGTCATCCTGGTCGGGCCTGATCCCGCCCACTGCCTGAATGAACCACGAGCCGATGCCGTTGTAGCAATTGTGAATCCTGCTTCTGGCTCCGTTCCAGTGCTCCCAGGTTGTGGTAGCACCGTTGTCGGTCATGTAAAGATAACCCGGATAATCGCGCTTTTTAAGCATGGTATACATCAAATCAGCTTCATGGTTAAGTGTTGCCCATTCAGTAAAGACGGGTATCCCAACAAGTCCGGAGGCAAAATGACCTCCTCGCTCCTTAAGTGTGAAGTCGAGCAGGTTCTGCCTGACATACGGGGCCAAAGAATCCGGCACGATACCGGCCAGTATGGGATAGGTGAGGTCAATCTGGGAACCGCTTCCATAGCTCCGGTCTGCCTTGTTGTAGTACGTTTCATTTATAAGGGACTTCAGCTCTTCTTCTCTGGAAGCATATTTGCGGGCATCATCGGGCAGTCCAAGTACCGCGGCTATTTTGTTCATAGTTTCATAACACACGGTCATAAAGCAGTTATTGACAAGTCCGATTGACCGGGGATCAGTCTGGTTGATGCCTTCAGGAACTGCCCAGTCGCCCAGGTACCACGACCTGTATTCGGTTTCAGGCCAGCCTGCGAGCAGTCCTTTTGGCGAATATTTTTCAGCATATCTCAGCCATTTCTGCATCACGGGATAGTACCTTTTCAGAAAGCTTTCGTCGCCATAGTTCAGGTAAGCATTCCATGATGCTGTGATTATGAATCCGCACCAGTAGGGTCCGCCACCTGCTGAATACGGATTTGGGGCGGTATGCGGCAGTCCACCGTCATCACGGACGCAATCTTCCCATGCCTGGAGCCAGTTTGAATAAAGAGGGGCAAGATCGAACATGGTCTGAGCAGTCAGAGTGGAAGCGTTGCCATCTCCTCCGTAACCCAGGCGTTCTATCTGCGGGCAGTCGACCATATACCCTCCGAGGCTCAGGCATCTGAAGGTGTAATTGATCATGCTGTAGATCCTGTTAAGATCCTCATCTGAACATTCAAATGTCGATGCTTGTCTGAAATCAGTATGTATCAGATAGGCACTCATATCCTCCTTTGAAGGTTCTTCCGCTAGATTGGTTATCATGGCATACCTGAAGCCGTGGTAGTTGAATTTATTGATGAAGTGCTCTTCGCCAGCCCCGGAGGCAATATAGCGGTCAATCTGTCCCTGATTTACTGTTTTCCCGTCACTATCCAGGTGATCACTGTAAAGGATGGAGATTGCCTGTCGTGGTTTTAGCGAGCGAAAATTAATGCCGAACCAACCGGTGAGAGTGGTTCCCATATCGGCAAGCCATGTGCTGTCGTTTATTCTGGTTACCGAAAGGGCTTTAATAGTGTCAATGATCCTGTTTGCTTCAGTTGTCTGAGGACTTACCTTTCTTTCGGGTAATTTTACTGTTGAAACAGGAATCCAAGAGAGGTTTCCATTCGTTATGTTCTCAAAAAGTAAGGACCCGTCAATCAGTTCTCCCCCAAATTGATGAGGCCGCCAACTCCCTATTGTTGAATAACCACTTGCCCTGGCAACCCAGTTTGAATCGGTAAACAGGATAACCTCTCTTTCCGTGCCTTCAATTCTTTCGACCTGAGCTTTTACCAGCGGACCGTTCCATTCCACACCCGGGAGCCCCTTGCTGTACCATCCCTGGCCAGACCACAGTATCAGATTATTGCATCCCTTCCTGATCATGGATGTGATGTCGTATGTAAGGGAAAG
>Ga0247841_10013790_pt1 | contig 10249 bp, 9 predicted proteins | sample LaCruzMarch2015__2_FD_192410 | JGI IMG/M metagenome (GOLD analysis project Ga0247841, IMG submission 192410) | Freshwater microbial communities from meromictic Lake La Cruz, Castile-La Mancha, Spain - LaCruzMarch2015_18m | ecosystem: Environmental > Aquatic > Freshwater > Lake | place: Spain...
TCGCCGCTATCAGGACCGGGTTATACGGATCTGTCGCATCGAGTACATTAAGCATTCCCCCTTCGCCGACGAACAGGGTGTCGCCTGTCGGGGAGGCCGAAATGGAAAAGCTTTGACCACAGGGCCAGTTGCCGGTGAATGCCATGTTCAGGGAATCAAAGTCGATTTCACGTTCCTCTAAATAGGAACAGGCAAATCCATGATTATCGGACAGAATCTGTCCGGCCCGTGGAAGGCTATCTTTAAAAGGCAACTCAATAGTTTGGGCTACAAGACGTGACTGAAAGAACGCCAGCGCCAGAAAAACAACAAGGAAGAAATGTTTCATAACCGGAAGGGATTAATCATGCATATTTAAATCGGATAATGAAGCTCCCCGCCGCAAGCAGCGGGGTATCTTTTTAACCGACGGGTTAACCCGTCGGTTATTATACTTTCGCCCCAAGGGGCGGGGAATTAACATAACAAGATTAAAAAGGAAATATACTATTTCCCAAACTTAAACCTAAACACTTAAACCTTAAAACTAATATTTAGGTGTTGCTCCCCAGAAGTTCTGGTAGTCAGGTGCATCTTCTCCAAAGGTTTCGACTTTTTTATCTCCGCTGATCTTATAAGTACATTTTTCACCTACAATCCCGGAAAAATAGATATCGCACTCCATACCTGAGCTATCGATCATCTTGATCCTGGCGAGGTTTTTACTGATGGTATGGTCCGTAAGGTTAGCATGGCACAGCGGGCAAAGAAGGTCGATATGTTCGCCCTCCTCCAGGCGGAAAGTATGATGAACCAGTATGTCGTATTCTCCAAGTTGAGGATTAAACAAAACAATCCCTCTTTTACCGGAATCTTTCCGTGCAGAAAGAATCACTTTTGTATGTGGCATCAGGTGGCCACGGCAATAAGGACAAAGAAAATCGTTTGCTTTCATGGTAGATTGAATTAAAAAGTAAAAATAATATAAAATCTGTTACAGGGTTCCAGGGTTCCAGGGTTCCAAGGTTCCACAGTTCCAAAAAGAAGCGGGGAGGCAGGGAGGCAGGATATCGATCATAGAGCTATTAGTCTTCTTTTAAGTTTTTTTGATATTCATCAACAATTATTTTTGCTTTGTCATAATCCAGGTTTGAAACCAACACCTTAACGGATCCCGCCCCGCCAGGTGCTGTCCACCAGGGACTTAATGTCCCGACAATTTCATCTTTTAAGAATGCCTCAATCTCCGAATTTTCTAATAAACTTTTAACCATCGCAGTCTGCCATGCTGTCCCGGCAAAAATTTCCACCGGTTCGCTGTCTCTTCTTGTTTTCATTTGTTTTTCTTAACCATGTTAACTTTGCCAACTCTGATCTCCGCGTATGTCAATCCAGAAATCGCATGATGTAATCGTCCAATCTCTTTCTCCTGCCCTGAAATATCTTCGAACATATTAGATATTAACCTCTCAAATATAGCAATAATAACGTCACCATAGATATCGAAAGGATTTAGGAGAAATATTTTATAACCGACCTCACAGGTGACTTGTGAGGTCCCTCTTGTAAAACCGCTACGCGGCAAGATGATATTAACTAGCCAGAGGGTGTGCTTCATTTCTTCGAAAGTGGGAATTCACTAGCTTGCAAGGCTTTGACAGCAGCGAAGCTGCGACAGTATGGCAGCGCCGTGAGCACGACAATTAATATTGCGTTTTGCCCTCAGGCCGGGCAGGCCTCGTTGCTGCAATGCGACTGAACCTGGCGCTTCCTACCGATAAATCGGGACCGCGCCAGCTTAGGTCGCTTTTGCGGCAACTGGTAATAAGGGTTCAAAATATAAGCCTGGTAGATTCAGTTAATCATTAGTCCCGGAGGGACGACGAGAAAGTAGCCCCGGACGCCCGTCCGGGGTAAGATATGGCGGGTTCATTAAAAAGTGCCGTAGGGACGACTGAAGGAATTGCAAAAGGCAAAAAAATCCCCCTTCCACAATCTACCTCATATCTTCCATTAAACTATTTCAAGCTCTTTTATCGTATTCATCACGCTGGCATCCCGCAAATGAGAATTCACGCGATTTTTCAGCTTATAAGGCCTGTTAAATGCCTCCTGAGAAACTTTGAAATATCCCGATAAAATCCGGATAATGTCTTTGGATAAACCTTTTTTATAATTTAAAATATCTGAAACCAATCCTTTGCTAACCCCTAAAATGGCGATTAGATCTTTCGCTTTAAGATCATTTTCTTTCATAAGGAAATGAAGTAATTCAACCGGATCGGCTTCTTTGAAGGTAGAATGCCCGGCATCCCATTTCTCAATTAATAATGTGAGTAATTCTATCTCATCCCGGATATCCTCTTGATTATCGTTGCTTTCAAGTAACTTCTCCAGAACCTGGCAATAATCATCGTATTGCAGCCTGGATTTAATTATAGTGTACTTTAATGTATTCATTTTTAAAAGAATTAATAAACCTTAACTGTAAATTGCTCTCCATTGTCACAGAGTTCATCGTATTCCGCATGCGTCCCTATCCAGTTAATAAACAGGTGAATATTCACGGTACCAAAATAATATTTACAAATCATACGGTAATTATTGCCCCCAATGTTAAATACAACTCTGTCACTGCCGTTTCCTAATAAATCAGCTGACCCAAAGGTTTGCCGAATATCTTCCGGTTTAGCCCAATCTGCATACTTTAACGCCGTTAACCAATTCTCAAATGAACTTTTACCTGGTGCATGACCAACCACATAAATCCGAATAGTCTGCTCTTTTATTAAATGAACTTTCATGCAAAGATAAATTAATTTTTACGAAGTTTACATTTCGTGAACTTATTATTGATAAATTCATCGGCTTTTGTAATAGTTAATCCGGAAATGTCAAAAAAATACCCGGTATGATAGAAAATATTTATTTTGCTATAGTCCCGGAGGGACGTCAGAGAGTAGCCCCGGACGCCAGTCCGGGGTTAGATAGGGCGGGTTCAATTTAAAGTGCCATAGGCACGACAGTACGGTAGCGTCGCATGGGAACGGCAGAAGGCAATGCGATATGTCATTAGATACCCGTTTGCGCGTGAATCTGCCAGCGTTATCCCCCTTCCACAATCCTCCGTTCCTCTACCGTCAACCCATACAAATCGTAAACCTACTGATCTATAACAGTTTTTTGCTTTTACTTTTTTTCGTTGCCGCAACGCGACTGAACCTGGCGCTTCCTCCCGATAAATCGGGATGATCCCGACTTCGTCGGGACCGCGCCAGCTTAGGTCGCTTTTGCGGCAACTGGTAATAAGGGTTCAAAATATAAGCCTGGCAGATTCAGTTAATCTTTAGTCCCGAAAGGGACGGCAGAAAGTAGCCCCGGACGCCAGTCCGGGGTAAAATAAGGCGGGTTCATTATAAAGTGCCATAGGCACGACAGAATGGTAGAGCCGTAGGCACGACTGAAAGGCAATCAGGCAATTTCAAAGGTCCAGAACCCCAAAGGTTTCTGAAAAAGGAATTTTCAAATCGATAAAATTATACCTCGGGGAAATATGCATCGCATTACGCGTCATATCCTCTTATCTCTGAAATGTATTTATCAGGATCGATATCATTAAGCCATGAATTGACCGCTTTATTCCGGATCGCTCTTAAATAATCCTCATCAAACTTAGGCTGATAATCAATAAGTTCTACAAACCTGAGAGTAGATCGGTCTATTTCACCTGTTTCGATATGCTGCTTGCCAACAGCCCTTATTCCAAAAGTTTTATACAGAAGATTCTCCTCGTATTTCTCAAGAAATTCAATTGGAGTATCGATTCTCAAAGTTCCCAGTTCTTCAGTCAGAATGTGGATATTGGCTTTATCTTTCCCCCCGGCATTGGTAAGTTGTCCGTAGAAATAAAACTCAGCTTCAACCCATAATGATTGAGTCTTAACATAGTTTGTGGACCTGTCAATGGTTAATGCGTTGGATTCCGATATTGACGTGGAAATAGAGAAGGTGAGATCGTTTTTTACCGCTTGTTCCTGGAAATTTTCAATGGCTTTGGCAGTCGGCTGATCAAGGAAATCGATGTTTTGGACTGAATTGATTTGCCCGAGGATGGCATTAAAACCGATGATAAACTGAGCAGATGTTTTGAAAATATGCCTGACAGATCCTTCTTCAATCTTATAACTCAGTATCGGCCTGTCTTTTTTATCATAGGGAAAAAGAAGATTTTCGGCATTCTCAAGCACAGCCATGATCTCCCGGATATCATAATTATCCGGTGACAACTCCAGGTTGCCCCTGAAGCCGGATATTCTGATCTCTATGTGACCCGCTTTTTCCATAGTTCAAAGGTAAACAAGAAAACATGATAGATGCAACATTTTTGCCGGATTGAAATATATTGTATTTTTAACAAGATGATTTTTAAATCGATAAATACAAATTTATTCCAGTTGGTTTGCTAATTTTGACATTCTGATTTTCTATATCTAATAATTCATTATCAAATTATAGGAGGAATTAACCATGACTTATGTTTTACCAGAAAATGTTATTAGCCCTCAAAATTATTGGGCTTTAACCTGTGTTATTTATAATGAAGAACAAGGTGGAATAGCTGTTGCTTTTGGAAGATGGGATAATAATCCTGTCATTGGAATAAGATGGAATGGGTATGATGAACCTCATAAAGAACTAGGCAATCCACAATCATCAGGTAATCCAACATGGTTCATTCTTCCAAAAGAACTCGGAATAGTCATTGTCAAAGAACTGCTGATTAAAAAAGCTTTAGGTAATGAATGTATTCAGAAAGAGAATATGGATTTTGTCATCGCTTGGCTCAAGGATTATGTGAAAATTTCACATCAATTATATTAATCAGAATCAGCTTTATAAATGATAATATTAAAATAAACAACCCCGCCGCAAGCAGCGGGGTATCTATTTAACCGACGGGTTAACCCGTCGGTTATAATACTTTCGCCCCAAGGGGCGGGGAATTAACCCAACAAGATTAAAGTCGTTTAATAAGCTAATGCCAAATGCATTATATTTATTGTTGTGTGCAGTACTCTTTATTAATTGATTTCTGGATAAAATGTTATAACTTTATTTTCTTGGTCTATTAGAAATTTAACTTTAATACCACTTATAGTCTTTGAGCTATTTGTTTTCCCTGATTCATACTGTCTGTTTTCATAAGCAAAGTTACATTCCCAAAAAGTTCTTGCAACTGACCAATCTTCGGGGAAAAAATTCGAAATTTCCTCTTTCTCAATCCATTCACCAGTGTTCTCGTTTTGTTTCTTAATTTTTGCTGACCACACCCCCGTTTCTTTATTAATTTCTATTTTCTCGACAATTTGAATTTTATCAGGATCATAAAAATGCACACCTTTTAATTTCTTTCTGGAAATTTGTCCAACAGTTATATGCGTGAAGGAGTCAAAAAATGCCTTTTCGAAAGATGTCCCAGCTTGAGTTAATAGTCCCTCTTTTAAAGTCTCAATATTTTTATTTTTTGAAATTTTGTCTTTATGTTTCTGTAGTTTTATTTCCCTAAAAATGAAAGATCTTCTTTTTAATTCATAAAGGGAGCAAAATGGACCTTCTCCCTCATTAGGGTCAGTCAGAGTCATAAAAACTCCATTTGAAGTAATTTTAACTTTAAATATTCCGGGTAGACTTCTGATATCTTGAAGTTTACTATCGTATGGTACTTTCACAATATAATATAAATAACTAGCGTCAGTATTCATACTTGTGTCTTTTTAGATTGTATCGCACAACGCTCAATAGCCTCATCTTCCCTCCACAATCCGCCGTTCCTCTTCCGTCAACCCATACAAATCGTAAACCAACTGATCTATAACAGTTTTTTCTTTTATTTTTTTCGTTGCCGCAACGCGACTGAACCTGGCGCTTCCCCCGGCTAAGCCGGGGTCTCCCCTCTCCGCCTCTGGCGGATCGGGGACCGCGCCAGCTTAGGTCGCTTTTGCGGCAACTTATATTAATATTGAAAAATGTTCAATGCTCAATGTTCAAAGATAAATGACCTCAGCCCCCCTCCACAATCCGCCGTTCCTCCTCCGTCAACCTATATAAATCGTAAACCAACTGATCTATCTCATTCTCAAGTGCTGAGGTGTCGGCGCAGGGATCGGATTTTTTTAGATTTAAGACTTCTTGTACCTTTCCATTTATTTCATTCTCAATATGCACATCGACATTATTTGGTAATGGAAATGGATTTAAGTAATTCGTTTTAAAGGTTCTGGCATCACCCTGTAAAGTATCTCCTGTAATTTTGATAAACCACCATAAGAGTTTTGAATTGGAAATAGCAAGTAAATATTCATAACTTTCTGAGGTTTCCGGTTTTTTTACCCAGCTATATACTTTCGTGGTATGATAAAAATTCTGATCATTCAAAGTTACATTTGGGTGGTTTGCACAAATTTCCATGGATGAAAGTTTCGGCTGTTCGAATTTAGTTAGATTTTTTGGGTAGATGTAAGCATACCAATTCTCCATTTTACCTGCCTTTCCAGATTCTCTTGCTTTAAACTCCTTTTCATGATCAGTTAAATAAATATATGTCTTAGGATATTTCTCTCTGATTTCAGATTCAGTCACTATTCTTGCATTTTCATTCTCTAATTGGTAAGGGTAGAAAACGAATTTATCAGTGGATAAATCACAGTATCGTTGAACATCTTTTCCCATTAAAAAGGGCTTAAACAAATTGCTTTCTAATTCATAAACCTTCCCACTTACAGGAACTTTGCAAATAAATAAGTCATCAGAAATTCTGTCAAGAACATATAGTTCATCCATACTTGTCTGAAGGCCGACAAAAATACCTTCTAGGTAATTTTCAAGCTTAACACTATTTTCATATATCTTTTTAAAAATACTTATACCTCCTTCATTATCAAATAAAATCCATTGGTTATTACCATATAAAAGTGAGGCTTCTTTAAGAATATCATATGTTATAAAAGTATAGAGCGCACCATCCAGCATCATAGTCTGAAAATTCGATTTAAACGGAAATCTCTGAAATTGAAAACCTTGAGATTGGTTTTTGGAAAATTGAGTAACGCAAGTATAGGTATCGGCATCCTCAAAAATCATGTTAGCCCCAAAGTGAGATATTTTCGAGATGAATTTTCCTTTCGTTAGGTAATCCCTGAATACTTCCGAAGAATCTGAATTAAAGAACTTATGTGGAAAAATGTAAGCGCTTTTGCTCCTAAAAGAGGAAATATTCACGGCTAATTCAAAGAAAAGATTTGCCAGATCATATGAGGCCTTCGCATTAGAGTAATTAGCTTCATAGAATATTTTATTTTGAGGTTGAGATGCTTGAATTTCCTGTACACGCATATACGGCGGGTTCCCGATCACCACATCAAAACCGACAAACTTCCCTTCATTATCCAGCACCTCGGGGAACTCAAACCGCCATTCGAAGGCATTTTCGTAGATCTTGTTGCTGCGGACTTCTTCCAGCGCTGCTTCAATGAAGGATATTTCCGTTGTCAGCTTCTTCACCTGCTTCTCCCAGTTGGCTTTCTCGGTTTTGGTCATCTCAAAAAAGGAGGGCTGGGTCGTGAGGTTGGTCAGCTCGCCTTTCAGCCTGTTCTGCTTCAGCAAACGCCTGTCGTTGCGGGTCACTTCGGTCTCAAAATCGCTTTTGATGTCGGTGATCAGCTTTTCCATAGCCCGCTTCTGCTCTTTGGTTTCGGCATTGCGGTAGGTCATAACTGCCAGCCGGTAGCTGTCCATGTTCCACCTGCTCTTTCGCAGCGCTTCGCCCAGGTCGGCATCGAGCGGGAACCGGCTGATGAGGGAATTGCCACACTTGATGTTGATGTCGAGGTTGGGGAGGGTTTCTAACCTCGGGACTCCATCCCCGGAGAAAGGGACTCCATCCGCCAGCTGGCGGATGGAGTCCCGAGGGTTGGAGTCCCCTTTCGGGGTAATATAGTACGCATTTTTCAGCAGCTCAATCCACAACCGCAACCGGCAGATCATTACCGACTTGGGATTGATGTCAACGCCAAACAGGCAGTTTTCAATAATTGTCTGCTTTTCGTGGAATAAGGCTTCCTGTATTCGGCGGCTTTCTTCGATTCTGGGATTGTACCTGAAAAACCGGCCGTCATCATCCGTAATCACCAGTTCATCATTTACCACCTCTACCTGGTAATCGCGCAAGGTCCTCCCCTGCCGGTCGAGGAGAATTTTCAGCTCGCTTTTTACCGCGATGATCTCGTTCAGCGCTGAAACCAGGAAATGGCCGGAACCCACCGCCGGATCACAAATCTTCAGGCTGTTGATCAGGCTGTTGGCTTCCTTTTTATCTTCAATTTTATCGTATAACTGCCTGAATTCATCGCAATTCCATCCTTTTGCGTCGTTGAACTTCTGAACGACTGCACGCCGGATGGTTTCCCGGCACATGTACATCGTGATAAAGCCGGGAGTAAAGAAAGAGCCATCCTTATAGCCGTTGATCTTCTCAAAAATAAGCCCCAGCACAGAAGCGCTGATCAGACTCTTGTTCTGCTCCTGGATTTCCGCTTTACTGTCGCTTGAAAAGTCGTAAGCATCGAGGAATTCAAAAAGATACTGCAACGAATTTTTACGCCCGGTGATCCTTCTCCCCAATGAATCTTTCAGTATCGTTCCCGGGTGAATGCTCAGATCCAGCCGGTCCTTCAATTCAGCAATAGTGACGGCTTTCCTTTCGAGGTCGCTTTCTTCGAACAGGGAACTGTTCAGGTAAGGCAGGTTGCCGAATTTATCAGTGACAGATTTCAACCTTTGATGCTCCGGAATGGCCAGGACGTCAAAAAATAATTCATTGAGCTGATCAAAATCTTCAATAACTGATTGGTTCAGAAAAGCATAATTTTTTTCTCCCTGGTGATATGCGATCAACTGTCCTTCAAGCAATTTGAGGAACAGGATACGGTTCAGCCAGGTAATGACCAGTTCCAGGCCGGCGCTGAAGAGCCGCTCTTCTTCGGTATCACCGTATTTTTCAGGCTTTTCCAGTGAATAGAGACGATTCCGGCTTCGCAGGACATTGATGGTATTTTCAAGGATTGATCCGTCTTCGCGCAATCCCGCAGGTTTCCTCCCGATAAGTTTTTTACTCTAGTCTTTCGTTTCACCCAGACCGATAATATCCAATAATTCAGAATAAAATTCCCTGTTAAGGGAGTTGCTGTCGTTCACAAAACTTTTAGTCAACAGATGTTCCGGGGAGAAAATCTTGTACAGATCGAGCAATTTAATATCATCTTCCGGAGAAAGGTTGGTGATACACTCCTCGTACTCTTTCAGGTTGAAATAAGTGCAGGGGATATCATCCGTTAAAGTGTCCAGGAACTTTGCAGCGATCTCCTCATAAAAATACCTGGTATCCTGCCCGCTGATCTTAAAATCTTCGTAATCCGCCTTTAATTTATTATTCCGGAAAACATTCTTTTCAAACCAAACCCCGTCGAAGATAAACCATTCCCAGATATTCGCGGCAATCAGGTGTTTAATCAGGCTGTTGTCGTGATCGATCCTTTCTCTAAGGTAATACAGTATCAGCTCATGAAAAGCTTTGGCATTAGGCTTTTCGACAGAGATCATCTCAGGCTTGTTGCCCGGTTTTTTAGCTTCGATGATAACACCGACAGGATCTTTGAAGAATTTTCCATGATGAATAACAAGATCCTTCCTGTCTTTGGTATTAATCTCATAATCATTCCCATACCAAATTTGTTTCAAGAAATCAGCGACGATATTTTTAAGGTTTTCTTCAGATTCTTTCTCATTATTACGGTCGAACAGTCTTTTGAAGCCGGATTTAAAAGATTCTACCTGGTCACGTCTGATGCTTGTTTTGCGGTAAGCTTTATTAAGGGATTGTGAAGGTTTGAGCAGTTCCAGTTTCATTAGTAATGTTTTGGCCTCTCAAAAATATGAATTATATCTCAGGCAAATATCTTACATGTCTATCCTTTCTGGTTATCATAATCAAGAACATCCTCATTCATAAAATCGATCTTCACCCCTGCCATGCTGAACATTTCTTCAGATTCAGCCCCGGCGTGGTAACGGTTCTGGCAAACTACCCTTTCAATGCCGCAGTTAATAATAAGCATAGCGCAGGTTCGACACGGAGTCATCCGGCAATAAAGGGTTCCGCCTTCAAGTGCCATACCCCGGCGGGCAGCCTGGCAGATGGCGTTTTGCTCGGCGT
>Ga0247841_10013791_pt1 | contig 10249 bp, 9 predicted proteins | sample LaCruzMarch2015__2_FD_192410 | JGI IMG/M metagenome (GOLD analysis project Ga0247841, IMG submission 192410) | Freshwater microbial communities from meromictic Lake La Cruz, Castile-La Mancha, Spain - LaCruzMarch2015_18m | ecosystem: Environmental > Aquatic > Freshwater > Lake | place: Spain...
ACTTTTCGCCTCTGCTCCGGTCCATGATCGGGTTTGACCGGCTCTCCAACGCCTTGGAGACCGCCTATCGCACCGAGCCCGGCGGCTACCCGCCCTACAACGTCGAGGTGAGCGGCGAGAATGACTACCGCGTCACCATGGCCGTGGCCGGCTTCTCGGAGAAAGACCTGTCCATCGAGGCCAAGGAGAACATCCTGACCGTCTCCGGTAACCGTACCGAGGACGAGGAACAGCAGGACACCCGCCTCCTCTACCGCGGCATCGCCAACCGCAGCTTCGAGCGCAAGTTCCAGCTCGCGGATTATGTGCGGGTAGTGGAGGCCCATCTGGAGAACGGCCTGCTGCATGTGCAACTGCGGCGCGAGATCCCCGAGGCCATGAAGCCCCGCAAGATCGAGATCCGTGGTGGCCAACCCCAGGAGCGCCTGGTCAACGCGACCGAGGTCAAGGCCGCGGCCTGATCAGGCCTCCTGATTGGATCGAGTGACAGGTAGAACGCAGGCCGGGCACCCGCCCGGCCTGTGTGCGTCTGGGGTCCTCGCTTCGCCGCGCCCGGTCCGCCCAGCGGACCCTACGGCTTGGCCACGCGCCCGGCGGGTCCGCTATCCCGTAGGGTCCGCTGTGCGGACCAGCGCCCTCGCAGCCAGCGCGCGGCCAGCGACGACCATCTTCAAGGCCATCAACAACGAGCGGACAGACAACGGGCAAGACGGGTAAGCTGGTGTCAGACATCCCGAACCCGATGCTGGATACGCCGCGCCTGGCCACCCGACGCCTTGGCGGCCAGCCTTTGAATCCAACCCCTTTGCATCCAACCCTGAGCCTCTCCCGACCATGAACTGGCAGACCCTGTCCACCGATTCGCCCTACAGGACGGCCGTCGCCATCCAGGAGCGATTGCAGGAGGGCCGCATCGCCGATGCTGCCAGCGGCCTCGCGGAGTTGATCGACGCCTTGTCCAAGTCAGAAAAGCGTGCCCTGAAGAGCCAACTGGTCCGTCTGATGCTGCACATCATCAAGTGGCACGGCCAGCCGGAACGCCGATCGCTCAGTTGGATCGCGAGCATCGAGGATGCCCGGGACGAGATCGGCGACATCCGCGACGAGACCCCGAGTCTGAATGAGCAGGTCATCAAGGACCTCTGGGCCAAGGCCTTCGCGATAGCCAAGCGCAATGCCGAGGCAGAGATGGGCAAGCGGTCGTCCGCCGCGGGGCTCACCTGGCAGGAGGTTTTCGATACCGTCTATGTCTTGGACCGCGACTCGCCGGGAACCCGTCACGACGCCCCCGGGACTCCCTGATCCGCCCCCCGGGTTGCCTTGCGCACCCGCGGACACCACCTTGCGTCGCAGGTGATTACGGAGTCTTGTCCCATGAAGTGTCGAACCAACGACCTCCTCTCCCTGCTCGTGGTCCTGGCCGCCCTGTCGGCGCTGCCGCAGCCGACCCTGGCCGGACTGCCGGCCACCGCGGACGGCCAGCCCCTGCCGAGCCTGGCGCCCATGCTGGAGCAGGTGATGCCGACGGTGGTCAACATCTCCACCGTCACCCGGATCGACGCGGCGGACAATCCGCTGCTGCGCGACCCCTTTTTCCGCCACTTCTTCGCGGTCCCGCAGCAGCAGGAGCGCGAAAGCAACAGCCTGGGGTCGGGGGTACTGGTGGACGCGCGGCGCGGGCTGGTGCTCACCAACCACCATGTGATCGCCAAGGCGGATGCGATCCGCGTGACCCTGGGTGACGGCCGGACCCTGAAGGCGGAACTGGTGGGGGCCGACCCGGCCACGGACGTGGCGGTGCTGCGGGTACCGACGCCGGGGCTGACCGCCCTGACGCTCGCCGACTCCGACCGGCTCAAGGTCGGGGACTTCGTGGTCGCGATCGGTAACCCCTTCGGACTCAGCCGCACCGTCACCTCCGGCATCGTCAGCGGGCTCGGGCGCACCGGGCTCGGGATCGAGGGCTACGAGAACTTCATCCAGACCGATGCCTCCATCAACCCGGGCAACTCGGGCGGGCCGCTCGTGAACCTGCGCGGCGAACTGGTGGGGATCAACACCGCCATCCTGGCCCCGGGCGGCGGCAACATCGGCATCGGCTTCGCCATCCCGGTGAACATGGCCCGCGCCATCATGGACCAGATCGTCGACCACGGGGCGGTGCGCCGCGGCGCCTTCGGGGTGGCGGTGCAGGACCTGACCCCGGACCTGGTGGCAGCCCTGAAGCTCGACTCCCAGGCCGGGGCCCTGGTCTCGGCCGTGGACCCGGACTCGGCGGCGGCGGCGGCCGGGCTGCGCGAGGGCGACGTGATCCTGCGCCTGGACGGCCGTCCGGTGACCAACGGGGCCGACGTGCGCAACCGCTTCGGGCTGCTGCGGGTGGGTGCCCGGGTGGAACTCGCCATCCTGCGCGACGGCCGGGCCATGACGCTCAAGGGCGAGATCGCCGACCCCTACCGGGGCTTCGTACCGGCCGACAAACTCGCCCCCAGCCTGGCCGGCGCCCTGCTCGGGGACCCGCGGGGGCGCGGCGGCGCCGTGCTGGTAGGGCCCGTGACCAAGGACAGCGCGGCCTGGCGGTCGGGCCTGCGCGAGGGCGACCTGATCCGCGAGGCCAACGGGGTGCGGGTCGGCACGCTGCGCGACCTGACGCTCGTGCTGCGCCAGTCGCGCGGGCTCTTCCGGCTCCAGATCCAGCGGGGGGAGCAGTTGATCTTGCTGGCACAGCCCTGAGCGGCGCAGACGCGAAAGATCGTCGGATGGGCAAGGCGCAGCGTGCCCATCCTTCAACCTAAATCCGGCAATTGCTCTCACAAAGACACAAAGAACACAAAGAAAAAGCAGCTCATTGAAGGCATTGAGCCCATCACCCCCAGGTGGCATCCTCGACCGACATATCGCTTTGAAGCTCTTTGTGATCTTTGTGTCTCTGTGAGAGAGTCGAGATAAGCCTCGCGCAGGTCATCGCCGCGAACTAAGGGCGAACTCTGGCAATCCCGGCCGCGCCCCCCTTGGAGTAACCCGCTCATGCCGCTTGGCGCCAAGCAGTCCGGTCAGCCCCAGGCCGAAAAGAACCAGGCTGACGATGGAGGGCTCCGGCGCCGCCGCACTGAGCGTCACCACATTACTCAGAAAGCGTGCCGCTTGGGCGCGGCCCCCGGCCGCGGTGTCTTTGCCGGTGCCGAGAAACTGGCTGACCCCTTGTTGGGTGTAGACCAGGTAGCCGCTGCCGACCTGGCTCGCGATGGTGATCCATTCCCCGGCCGTACCGGTGTCGGTCAGGCCGGTAAAGCCGCCGATGCTGGTGAAATAGCCATAGGCCGATATACCCCAGTCGCTGAGCCCGGCGTCAATTAACCCTTGGTTTATCGGATGGTTGGCACCCAATGGGCCGGTGGTGTCGATGATGGATATCGCTTCCTGTCCGGGCGGAAGGGTGAAAGTCGCGGCCAGTTGCGCCCCCAACGGATAAAGCGCAAGCCCTTCGGAACCGAACCCAGGGTTTTGCACGAAGACGTTGCCCCCGGCCGCCATGAAGGTCCCGAGTTTCGCTGACAGGTCGTCCCCCGGTAACCAGTGATACTTGCTGAAACCATCGAGCCATACCGCATCGAAACCGGCCAGGTCCGTGGCGGCGAAGTCGCTGGGCGCAACAAACACCGCCTGCAACGCGACGCCGGTGATGGCATTCGTCAAATTGGTATTGGACCCGTCCATCGCGTTTCCGGACACCAGCATACTCGTCGCGTGGGACGGCGCGGTGACCGTCAGCAGCAGCGCCAGGGTCGCGAGCCCGTGCCGCCATGAGGTTTTTTTTCGGTTTCGCATCTCTGATCTACCCTCTTTGGCTCGGCAGTAAAAGGCCACGGTTCAGAAACATCAGGCGCAGGCAATGCAGGCGGGAACGCCCCCGTCCGTCAGCGGCGTCTGACCGATCCTGGCCGCTGCGCCGGGCACCGGATGGGGCTGCCTGCGGGCGCCGCAACCGGACCGGGCACTGGGAATCGAGCACCGGGCTTGCCTGCAAGTCGGGCGGCCGGACTGACGGCACCGACCCGCAGGGACGGCTCGGGTACAATAACCCGACTCGGCACCCCTGCCCACCCCCCATCGCCCACCGGAGACCCCCATGGGAATCACCGCCCTGATCCTGCTTGCGCTGCTCCTGGTGGCGGTGGTCTACACGATCCAGATCTACAACAACCTGGTGCGCCTCAAGCACGCGGTGACGCTCGCCTGGTCCAATATCGACGTGGCGTTGAAGCAGCGCCACGACGAGATCCCGAAGCTCGTGGAGGTCTGCAAGCAATACATGGGCTATGAGCGTGAGACGCTCGAGCGCGTCGTGCGCGCCCGCGGGTCGGTGGCGCAGGCGAGCCGCCGCCAGGACATGCGCGCCCTGGGGGCGGCGGAGACGGATCTCCGCGCCGGGCTCGGACAGTTGTTCGCCCTGGCGGAGAATTACCCGCAGCTCAAGGCCAACGAGGGCTTCCAGCAGCTCTCCCGGCGTGTTTCCCATCTGGAGGACACCATCGCCGACCGCCGTGAGCTCTACAACGACAGCGTGAACCTCAACAACGTCCGCATCGAGCAGTTCCCGGATGTGCTGGTCGCCCGCGTCATGGGCGCCCGACCCCGCGAGCTCCTGGAGTTCGCTCAGGAACGCGCGGACCTGGACCTCAAGGCCCTGTTCGGCTGAGGCCGGGCACGGGCCGCGGCGATGGCGCCCCAGTGGATTCATGCCCTGGTGGTCGGCCTGGAGCCGGCGCAGTTCTGGTTCCTGTTCGGCATCCTGGCGGTCGGCGCGCCCGTCCTGCTGTACCGGGGCAGCCAGGCCTTTTGGCGGCTGCGCACCATCACCGACACCCCCACCGCCCGCATCCAATCCGCACCCCAGGGCTATGTCGAACTCGCCGGCCTGGCGCGCCCCCACCTGGGTCAGGTCCAGGGTCCACTGACCGGACGGCCCTGCGTCTGGTACCGCTACCGCATCGAGGAGCGCGGCAACGGTCGCAACAAGGGGTGGCACCGGATCGAGGGCGGCGAGTCCCCCGCGCCCTTCCTGCTCGACGACGGCAGCGGACAGTGCCTCGTCGACCCGACCGGTGCCTATGTCCGCCTGCGCCGGGCGGACCGGTGGACCGGCCCGCACCGCAGCCCGCGCAGCGTGGAGCCGACCAGGTGGTACCAGGCCAGCGACCGGTATCGCTATGTCGAGGAGCGCATCGATGACGGCGACCCGCTCTATTGCCTGGGCCGCTTCGCGACCCCGCTGCGCGGCCCCGCCGAGCGCGACCAATTGCAGCGCGCCCTGCTCAGGGTCTGGAAGCAGGACCCGGCGCGCCTGGCCCGCATCGACACGAACGGCGACGGCACCATCAGCCCGCAGGAGTGGGAGCAGGCGCGCAGTGCCGCTGCCGCCCTGGCCGAGCGCGCTGAGATCAAGCTCAGTGCGACCCCGGTGCTGGCCCGGCTGGCGGCCACCGGTGACGAACGCCAGCCCTTCGTGATCTCCACCTTCGCCGAGGAGGACCTGGCCGCCACGCTGCGGTGGCAGGCCCTGGGGTATAACGCCGGGTTCGTGGCAGCGGCGGTGGCGGCGGTCTTGAGCGGACTGGCGCGGTTCGGCGGATGAGCCAACCAAAGATAGTTGAGCCGCAAATGAACGCAAATGAACGCAAATCTCCTTCTCTTCCAGCATGACGCATCAGCCTCAGGCAACTGCGCGGCAGCCCGCACCCGGCGACCGGGTCATGGTCGGCCTCTCCGGCGGCGTCGACTCCGCGGTCGCCGCCCACCGGCTGATCGAGCAGGGCTACCGGGTCGAGGCCCTGTTCATGAAGAACTGGGAGGAGGACGACGAGCCCGGTTACTGCGCGGCCGCCCAAGACCTGGCGGACGCAACGGCGGTCGCGCAACGGCTCGGCATCGCGTTGCGCACGGTCAACTTCGCGACCGAGTATTGGGATCAGGTCTTTGAGTATTTTCTGGAGGAATACCGGGCCCTGCGCACCCCCAACCCGGACGTGCTGTGCAACCGCGAGATCAAGTTCCGCGCCTTTCTGGACCATGCACTGGGGCTGGGTGCGGACTGGATCGCGACCGGTCACTATGCCCGCGTCACCCGCGACCCGGACGGCTGCCGGCTGCGGCTGTGCGCCGACCCCAACAAGGACCAGACCTATTTCCTCTACCTGCTGGACCAGTCCCAGTTACGCCACGCCCTCTTTCCGCTCGCCGACCTCACCAAGCCCGAGGTCCGCGCCATCGCCCGCGGCCTTGGGCTCGCGAACGCCGGCAAGCGCGACAGCACCGGGATCTGCTTCATCGGCGAACGGCGCTTCCGCGACTTCCTCGCCCGCTATCTGCCGCGGGAACCCGGGCCGATCGAAACCGCGGACGGGCACCGCCTGGGGGAGCACCAGGGGCTCGCCTATTACACCATCGGCCAGCGCCAGGGGCTGGGGGTCGGCGGGGTGCTGGGCGGGACCGATGCCCCCTGGTTCGTCGCGGCCAAGGACCCGGGACGCAATGCGCTGATCCTGGTTCAGGGGGGACAGCACCCGCTGTTGCAGTCCCAGTCACTCGCCGCGGACCGCCTGCACTGGATCGCAGGCCTGCCGCCCGGCCCCCCGCCCTTCCCCTGCGAGGCCCGGCTGCGCCATCGCCAGCCGTTGCAGGCGTGCACCATCACCGTGATCAGCGGCCAGGGGTGCGAGGTGCGCTTTGCCGAGCCCCAGCGCGCGGTGGCGCCCGGGCAGGCGGTGGTCTTCTACGCTGGCGACACCTGCCTGGGCGGGGCGACGGTGGCGCGGGCCTGGGGCTAGAATAGATGGGCGCCGATCCACGCAGGACCCACCACCGATCCAACTTGCAATCAACGAGTCTATCGTCATAGGCGACATCCAGACCGAGCCCCGATATGACCTGATACGTAAGAAATGGTCTGGCCTCTCATGGTGCTGGTTCAGATCGTGGAGCATCAAACAGCAGGTTTGCTGCATCGGCAGTGCCAATCGCAACTGAAGCCCGTTTTCCGGGGTTATGCCTAAAGCCACCCTCCCTGACGGAGTCCATTTGAATGCCCTACAATTCTGCACGCGCACTGCAATTGCTGCGAATCGGTTCAGGACGTATTGATGCAAGTTTTCGTAATGGTCAGGAAGCGGCTATTCGCCACATCGTTGAAGGCCGAGGCCGCCTGCTGGTAATACAGAAAACCGGCTGGGGAAAGAGCTTTGTCTACTTCATTGCCACGAAGTTGCTGCGCGAAGCGGGAAGCGGCCCCGCGCTCCTGATCTCACCGCTGCTTGCGCTGATGCGTAATCAGGTAGAAGCAGCGCGGCGCATGGACTTGAGAGCAGAAGCCATCCACTCCGACAATTCCGACGATCACGCGGACATCGAAGACGGATTTCTTCGTAACGATATCGATATTCTGCTCATCACCCCCGAGCGGTTCGCCAACCAACGATTCAGCGCTCAGGTCTTGGCGCCTGTCGCCGGCCGCATTGCACTGCTCGTGATCGATGAGGCACACTGCATTTCTGATTGGGGACACGATTTTCGCCCGCACTATCGATTACTTGAGCGCATTATTCATACATTACCGCCCAATCTTCGATTGCTGGCAACGACTGCAACTGCAAACAATATGGTTGATTCACGATGGACACTTACCGTTTCCGCATGGCTCTTGCGTAGTCATGGTAGCGGCGAAGTATGGCCAATCGCACTCGCACAGACTGGATACGATCAATGACGCCACTCCTTTCACCAAACACGCAGGCGATCCTGCTCCTGACGGCACCGCTGATCGTTGGGCGTGGTAAGACGACGCCGGACCTGCTGTCGCCCGGCGAGTACAAGCGCCTTGCCCGTCATTTACGCGAAACCCAGCGCCAGCCGGCGGACCTCTTGTCGCCCGATGCGACGACGGACCTGCTGCCTGCCCCTCAGTCCGGCATTGATGCAGACCGCCTGCAGCGTTTGTTGGGACGCGGCTTTCTGTTGAGCCAGGCGATTGAACATTGGCAAGCCAGAGCCATCTGGGTGGTCAGCCGCGCCGATGCCGACTATCCCACACGAGTGAAGATGCGATTAAGGGAGGATGCGCCCGCGATCCTCTATGGCTGCGGCGACATTAGTCTGCTGGAAACCGGCGGCCTCGCGATCGTCGGATCGCGTCATGTCGACGATGCCGTGATCGGTGACACCATGGCGATCGGTCGGCTCGCTGCCCGTGCGGGCAGAACAGTTGTCTCGGGCGGTGCACGGGGTATCGACCAAGCGGCCATGCGTGGTGCCTTGGAAGCCGGCGGCAATGTCAGTGGCGTTCTTGCGGATAGCCTCGAGAAGACCGCGATGAACCGCGAGCACCGGGGCCTGCTCATCGACGGTCAGCTAGTCCTGATCTCTCCCTACGATCCCAGCGCGGGCTTCAACGTTGGCAACGCGATGCAACGCAACAAGTTGATCTATGCATTGGCCGATGCCGCATTAGTGATGAGTTCTGATCTCAATAAGGGCGGAACCTGGGCTGGGGCAAAGGAGCAGTTGGACAAGCTGCGGCTGGTGCCCATTTATGTTCATTTGACGAGAGGAACCTCTGAAGGTCTCAATGTCTTGCATGACAAAGGGGCAATGGCATGGCCGAACCCGCAAGACACCGAGTCGTTCGGTGATGTGTTTGATAGGGCCGTATCGCCGACACCGACCATGACACCGTCCAGGCCCCCGCTGGAAGGGGACGACGGTTCAATTCCCGATACCCCCTCCGCTACCGTATTGACCGGACAGCGCGAGCCGCAAGCCAAGCAGGAGCCCTCACGACCGATTAGCGCGCTCACCGGGAATCAGACCGTTACGAAACAAATAGACGATGTCCCTAAGGCTGCAAAGGAACTTGGTGATATACATAGCGGCGGTCACCAGTTGACAGCGATGAAGTACAACCCGGCCGATGCCCTGTTCGGCTCCGTACGCGAGGTGATGCGGCAACTGCTAAGAGCTCAGGAACCCATGAAGGAGAGCGAAGTTGCTGCCGCGCTCGAGGTGTCCTTGGCTCAAACCAAGGTATGGCTTCAGCGTCTCGTTGCGGAGGGCGTGGTAGAAAATCCAAAGAGGCCAGCCGGCTATATCCTCAAGCAGTCGCGCCTGTTTGAATAATTGCAGTAACCTCACCGCAAGGGTTCAGCCCTACCCCCCACCGCCGCATCCACGCAACCCGGAAGCGGCGCCCGGGGCATCGCTGGTATCCTGTCCGCGATCAACCCCCTTTCCGCTAATTTTCGTAGAGGAAGCCCAGACCCATGGCCCACGACGATCAGGACCGCGTGACCGCACTCGCCGGCATCTACCAGGCGGTCGCCTGTGTGATGCGCATCGCCCGCACCGGCAGCGCCGACACCGCCGCCATGGAGCCCTGCATCTACAGCCTGTTGCAGATCGACGCGGTGGACACCGCGGCGGTCTACGGCCCACCCGGGGCCATGGCCAACGGGGCGCGCCAACTGGTCGCGCAACTCACCGGCAGGCCCGAGCGCGATCTGGAACTGACCCGCTATGCCGCCTCGGTCATCCGGCTGGAACGCAAACTGGCCGCGCAGCCGGAACTGCTGGAGCGCATCGGCGAGGGGATCGCGGGGGCCGCGATGCTGCATGAACGCTGCCCCTTGCTGCACCCCGACGTCCTGGCCCGGTTCGCCGACCTCTACAGCGAGACCCTGAGCCACCTCAAACCCCGCATCCTGGTCCGCGGCGCCTCCAATCACCTCCAGAACCCGGACAACCAGGTGCGTATCCGCGCCCTGCTGCTCGCCGCCATCCGCTCTGCCCGGCTATGGCGGCAGCTCGGCGGCAGCCGTTGGCAGATCCTGTTGGGGCACAAACACCTGCTGATGCAGGCGCGCCGCTATCTGGATCAGGCCAGTCACCGGCAACCGGCGGATTGCGGACCCCCGGCGGATACGGATTGAGTCGGCGGCACCCGCCGGGCGGCAGCAATGCCGCGCGGTTCCCGTGCTACACTGATCTCGTGTCGACACTGGAGACCCATCCATGAATCTGACCGTGACCATCGCAGAACAGACCCTGAAACGGGCACGGATGCGTGCCTTGACCGAGAACACCTCAGTCAACGCCGTCGTGCGTGACTTTTTGGACGCCTACGCGGACCACCGCTCGGCCGCCCGCGAGGCCACCGACCGTATCCTGGAACTGGCCAACCAATCGGAAGCCGGCTCCGGTC
>Ga0247841_10013792_pt1 | contig 10249 bp, 6 predicted proteins | sample LaCruzMarch2015__2_FD_192410 | JGI IMG/M metagenome (GOLD analysis project Ga0247841, IMG submission 192410) | Freshwater microbial communities from meromictic Lake La Cruz, Castile-La Mancha, Spain - LaCruzMarch2015_18m | ecosystem: Environmental > Aquatic > Freshwater > Lake | place: Spain...
GCTACTGAATGGCGGTTTGCGAGTTCTATCTCCTCCTTTATGTGTTTGGACAATAACGGCTCTCCGGCAACGGACAGTTCGAGGGACTTTACATACGGGAAGATCTCCCCCGCTATGGCTTTGTAAACAGCGAAATCCATATCGGCCCCCTTAAAAGCATCGCGATCGTGATTAAAGCACATCCGGCAACGGAGATTACAGCGGAGCGTCGTTCCTATAGTTATTCTTCCGGGCAAAGGGACATCATCACGGCCATCAGCCTTCGCTTTCGTTATTACTTGTGGTGATCCTTTCTCCGGGCTGACCATATCATAACGCAACACCATTGGATTGAAAAGTTTCTGTATCTGCGGAATTATCTCGGATGAATCATACCGGCGCTGCCTGGCGACCAAGGCTCCGGAAATGTTTTTTAACGCATTCTTCTTCCTGGAAAGCGCGATTACTTTATTGGCAAGCTTCGCAGGACTAAAACCGTCGACATAAAAACCAAGGTCTCCGAGTTGCTCGGCCGACCCGCCGCTCCCTCGGAAAGCCAGAACAGGCTTCCCTAGTGCCATTGCCTCAAGCACAACCAGTGGAAAAGGATCCTCCCTTGACGGCAGAATAAATATATCCGCTGCCTTGAGATAAGGATAAGGGTTCGTCTTCTCCCCGAGAAATATCACCGGCGCGTTTTTCAAATGCCGGATATTCTTTTGCTGTTCCGCGAAAGAATCCGGATCGCCAATCCAGAAGAATTTGATCTTCTTATTCCCCTTGGCCCAGATCCTTCTATAGGAATCGAGGAAGAGATCCGTTCCTTTTCTTATGCCGCAAAGGCCGCATCCGACCACTATAAAATCGTTCTTGCGGGCGCCTATTTCGCTGCGAATATCTTCTTCGGAAACAGCCTCCGCCTTTCTCCTGATGTCCGAGCCATTTACGAAAGCATTCCGCAGCAGGACCTTCCGGGAGTCAAAACCTCTTTCGGTAATCATGAACCTTTTGACTGTCTTGGAAACCGCTATAAAATGGTCTGATGAAGCCCTGATATCCGCAATGATCTTGTCGGCTCCTGAACACTTGAATCCCAGGTGAAGCTCATGAATATGAAAAATTACGGGTATGCGGAGCTTCTTTGCCTCAAGGGCATATTCATAAGTGCTTACGGAATTGACGTAGACCATACGCGGCGAAACACGAAGCAGCACTTCCCGCGCGGCTTGATGCCTGTTTAAAAGCGGATGCTCCTCTTGTGGATAAATAACGGCTCCGAACTTTCGTTGAAATTCGGGCGTCATTGACCCTCTGGCCTTGGAGACAACGCGAATTTTATAAATATCCCTGCTGGCCGACGCCATTTCAAACAATATCTTCGGGGCTCCTGTCCTCGATTCCTCATGATTGATAAAAAGTATATCGACCTTCTCGTTTACTGATTTCCGAGAAGCAGTCGTACCTATATCCTCCCGGCTGTTTTTTAGCTGATTACTTAATACCCAAGAACCATATTTACTCTGTGGTATTTTTTTGGATGGCACAATAGAATCGGGGTCGCAGTAGAGGATATTTGCTTTAGTATGTTGTCTTATCAGATCTATGTATTTCGTAGCTAAATGAGGCCTGAAAAATAAGAAGGCGTCGATATGGTCGGAATTATTGCTTATCCAGGTGCTTATATTTTGCCTATACCAATCGCCGTATAATACCTCTATGCCCATCTGCTGAAGGCCCCTTGTTGATGAATGGTGATACAAAAAATCATCCCCGATAAGCTTGACATTCATTCCGGATTTTTTTAGGAGCTTTATATATTCAAGCGTGCGCGCTGAGCCGTCTGGGCGGCCGGTATCTGATCGTAGCTATCCATGACGACAACCGTCTTTTTTTTAAGGCTTCTGTCGCGCGCTAAAAATAAACTTCTACCGGCGGCCGCGTGATTTTTTTTAAGTACCCGACCCCATTTTTTGATAAATTTGGCCTTATTGACAACCTTGTGCTTATAATTATCGGCGCCTTCCATATCCTGCGAAAGGCTTCCGTAAAATACCGCTTCCGCTTGCGGTTGATAAAAGACCTTGCAGCCTCTCCTTCTCGTTTCAAACGCCATGTCCGCGTCTTTAAAATACGCCGACGAATAGCGTCTGCCGGACCATCCCGTCTTTTTCCACAGATCTTTACGCATAAGGCAGCAGGCGCTCGAAACATAGTCGACCTCTTTAACATAGTTATATTCCGACAATGAATGGTCACTATTCTTACCGTAATTCCAGGCTGTGGCATCATTAAAAATAATGCAACCGGCTTCCAGAAGCTTTCCATCGGTATTCAAAAGTTTTGCCCCCACCATACCAGTCCTGGAGTCAGCTTGGGCTAGACTTACCATATTACTTAGCCAATTTTTGCGTGGCCTCATACCGTTATCTAATAGCGCGATATACCCCCCTTTAATATGGCCGGCGATCCTATCGTAGCTGAACGGGCGCCCCCGCATCCTTCCATTTCTGACGACTTTAAGGTTCTTTGCAAATCTGCGAATATACCGGGTAGCATCCGTCGAAGCATCATCGCACAATATAACTTCGTAACTGAGATTTGCCGTATTGTCAAAAACGCTTTTTAAACAAAAATAGGTAAGCAAAAAATTATTATGCGCATAGATGATTATGGAAACTAGCGGCTTGGATGTCCGGGGAAAAACGATCTCTTCGTATTTTTCGGTACGGCCTACAAAACCCGGTCTTTTATTTAGCTTCAAACCGAACCGCTTGGCCATATCCTTAAGGTCTGTCCCTTTTTCGGCGCCATATACCGTCCTGAAAGACCGGGACGGTCTTAAGCCTTCCCCCTTCCATCTCTTCATATAGTCCAAAAACGGATTGGCTCCGGACCATACAACCTCCGGATGGCATTTTAAATAATCATATATATCAAAGAAAGCGCTCGGGTTACGCCCTTCTCTCCATCCTTTGGCAACAAAATGCCTGACCGGATCCAATCCGGCCTCTTTAACATCAGGATTCATCGCCAGATAATAATTGGCGTCAAAGAGCCCGCTGGCCCTGATCTTTTTAATTTCGCGCTTTAGCTTGTCTTTGGATATAGTGGTAAGGTCCATAATATTCCGTATCTTATGCTCTATTAGAAACTTATATTCATTCCTACTGGTCTAATCAGGCGGATGCTCCCGGATAACAAACCGAAGCACTCCGTATGAATTGGCAGGTTTGGGTTATAATAAGGGTCTCCGGTCTTCAGTATTTTCTTATGGCGTTTTTTAAAATATACTATATTTTGCATGACTTCTTTTAATAATTTTGGCGTAAGGATCCTGCCTCTGGTTGCAGCCTCATAATGGTACAGCTCGGCATACGGAGTAAAGACGCTTAAATAACCTCTTTCCGCAAGCCTGAGGCAAAAGTCGGTATCGTTAAAAGCAATAGGCAGGTTCTTCTCATCCAGGCCGCCCAGTTCAATATAAAGCCGGCGCTTTATCATTAAGCATGCGCCGGTAACAGCGCTTACATTCTGTATTACCATGCTCCTGTAGAAATATCCGGAGCTGTCTCTCTTTATATTCTTATGGGAATGGCCCGCCACGCCTTTTATACCTATAATGATGCCGGCATGCTGGATATTGCCGTCCGGATAATACAATTTTGCCCCCACAGCTCCGATATCCGGCCTTTGCGAATGCTCAAGCATCGCCTCTATCCATTCGGCTGTTATTATCTCCACATCGTCATTAAGAAAGACTATATGTTCTGCCTCGGTCAACTTGACGGCACTATTATTGATCTTCGAAAAATTAAAAGGCCCGTGGCATTTGTAGAATTTTATCCTCTTATCTTTTTTTTCATACTCTTTTTTAAGCTGTATGGTCTTCTTTTCACGGCTGTCATTATCCATTCCCAGTATGTTGAAATTATCATATGAGGTATTATCCAGTATAGAGTCCAGGCACTTTTTTAAAAATTCAGGCTTATCTCTAAAAGGAATTATGATACTGACGAGCGGGTTTCTCGCTATCTTTCGCCTGACCCTGAAAGTGCCGGTATGAATGCCCGGGGATACGAACGCCTTGACGCCCCTCCTGGAGCACGCATCCTTCAGCGCCTGGTTTTTTCTTCTTAGTATGGTGGTCCGGTTTGCCGTCTCAAGGGATTCTATCTCGGGCACTACTCTGCGGTGATACAGGATCTTCGAAATGTGAAATACATTATCGGACGCTTCCAGATATCTCAATAAAAGGTCATAATGTTGAGCATACTCAAAGCCCGCCCGCAAACCGCCGATACTCTTTATTACCGATCTTTTCAGGACCATCATGTTGCCAATGTAATTATAGGAAAGAATGGTGTCCGGGGAATAGTTGGGCTTAAAATGCGGGTTTACAAACCTCCCCTCCAGAGTCATGGTATCTTCGTCGGAATATATCAGATCCGGATTGCGTTCTTTAATAGCCTTGGCGGCCTCGTAAAGCGCGTCTTCCGATAAAATATCTAGGTTATTGACAAACACTACATGCGGCTCTTTTGATAAGCTAAGCGCCTTATTAAGGGCCCTCCCTTTATCCTCTTTCTTCTTAAGGAATATTACCCTTATTCTTTTATCCTTCAGCGATTTAAGGTATCTGGTCGTCCTGTTATTGGTCGTTCCGTTACCTACTATATATAGCCGCCAATTGCCGTATGTCTGCCGCTTAACGGCGTCCACGGCCGTATCTATAAAGATTGGATCAGTATCCCGGACCACCATAATCACGGAGATGCCCGGTCTATTTTTTAATGTTTTTTTGGTCATTATATCTTTCGCTCTATTTCACCTTGTCCGTCACGTCGCCTCTTCCGCTAAACAATTTTTCAAGTATCACACCGGCGATATTCTCAGCCAAAAGCCTGTTGCCTTCTTTCGTGCAATGCCCAAATTCTCCCCCAAACCTATCATTAAAGTAATTTTCATAACCATGTTTTGCAACCGCACTCCTGAAGACGCTTTCATTGTCTACAAATATAACACCTTTGTCATCATCTTGAAATATCTTTTTTAAAGGCTCCAGATTACGCATAGGATACTGTACACAGACATACGCTACACCCATTCTGCCCAGAATCGTCTTGAGCTTATGATAACTGGCAACCGTATTAGGTTCATAATACTTTAACCTCAATTCCCTGGCCATCTTGCCGTATTCTCCGGCAAGCTCATGGTCGCCCATTTCAGCAGCCAGCAATTCTAGCGCCCCATATATCCTGTCATTTCCGGGATTGATCTCTATGGCCTTTTTAAAAAGTTCTTCGGCCTCGAAAAATTTGCGTTGTTTTATATAAAACTGCCCAAGCTCAAGATAGATCTCGCTGCTTTTAGGGTTAAACTCTATCGACCTCTTAAATGCTTCTTCTGTCTCAAAAAATCTATTCTGTCGAATATAGACCCTTCCCAGTTCATGATACGCCCTGGCATTTTTTGGGTTAAGTTCTACTGCTCTCCTGAGAGAATTCTCGGCATCTGAAAACTTGCCCTGTCGCATATGAAGTTTTCCAAGCTCAATATATGCTTCGTCAATATCAGAATCTATTTCTATGGATCTCTTAAGAGCTTCTTCAGCCTCGGCAATTCTACGCTGCCGAGAATAAACAATACCCAGACTTAGATACGCCCTGGCATTTTTAGCATTAAGTTCTATGGCTTTTTTAAAAGCAACCTCGGCATCGGAGAACTTGCCCTGATAATAATAAAGTACTCCGAGATCGAAGAAGACCTTATCGCTTTTAGCTGAAGACTTTATGGTTTCTTTTGACTTAGCTGGTTTTATATCCGTCAAAACAACCTTCTTTTTTTCATATACAGAATTATGGACATGCTCTTTTACTTTATTCACAATGTGAAGCCAGAGAAGCCTGGTTAGTTTGTAAACCTTAAAAGATCTTAAAAAATTCCCGATCGTTGATTCGGAGAAAGGCTCATAAGGCATATGCGCACCATTGTCATTTATCCCCATCATGGTAATGACCATATCAGGACGATACGTATCCATGTAGGATTCGAGCTGGGACACTATCAACCATGTTTTAGTTGCCGCAAGTCCTTTGTCTATTACGCTGAACTTTATGCCTATATTACGTTCGTTTAGTATCTTTTCTAATAATAGCGGGTATTGACTCTGGGTCGTGGATTCGCCCAAGCACAGGATCCTGTATTCGCTCTTTTGCGCAAGGGAAGCCCTGTTTTTTAACTCCTGCGAGGACGTAAGAGTAAATCCCCCTAAACGCAGCCCCGCCTCGATAAAGACCAGGCCCAGCAAGACTCCTGATATTATAAGGATTACCTTTTGCCAGAATGGCGTCTTTATGCCTTTTATGGTTTTCGTATTCATCCTTCAAAATATAAACGACTTTATAAGCCAATTTATCGTATACGGCAAATTCAGACCAGCCAACAAAAATAGCGGAAAAAATAATCTGCTCTTTTCCGAGGCTAACAAAACATAAAAACCTATGATCATCGGAAGAAACAGGCGGTCCCCTCCCTCGTACCAGTTCATAAAAAATGCAACAAACGCGTAGACGATCCCGAACCGCCAGATACGGGAATCCGGCTTACGGCAGATAAACAGATACCCGATAGCTGTGAGCCTGAGGCATATGGAAAACATCCGTCGGACATCGATATCGCTCAGGAATTTCCACATCCCTTCGTGCGCCCATAGCCCGGACCACTTTGTAACGATATGAGAATAGCTTTCAGTTATAGCATTGGCTATCTGGATAAAGGGGACATAAAAACACCCCTTAGGAGCGCACGAATTTACCAGGGAGCTTTTAGGAAACCTATGGAATGTATAAAAAACCCACAGCAAAAACGGAATTACAACAATGCAGATCAGGACGATGTTTTTGCGAAGCGATCCGGGCTCTTTTTTAAACTCTAACAATCCGGGCAGGCCTAAGATACTGTTTTCGCGCGTTAAAGCCGCCAAAGAGAGTATGCCGGCACCCCGGTAGGACTGGGTCAAAACTGCCGCAAGAAGGAGCACGGCGCCCGGTAAATCTGTAAGCGCATTTCTCATGGAATCCATTACTCCGGTATTAAGCGAAATCGCGATCATACAAAGAAGCGAGCGGTAAGAATGGTCGGGAAGCGCTTTTAATAACAACGCAACCAGCCCAATCCAGAAAAATAGGTTTATCACGGCATACACCTGGATGACGAGGCCGGGATCCCCGAATCCCAGGATATGGGCAAGCGCCGGTATAAATATTCTCCTGGATCGAAATACGCGATTATCCAGCGCCTTATCAAAATTGGGATTATTAAGCGTTGGATCAACGCTCAGCTGCGCATAAAATTGTCCGTCGTATCCGCTTTTTGACTTTAGCGGATGGCTGATAAATACGGGGAGCGACCTGACTTCCGGAATAGCCTGACTGAAACGATTCGATCCGAATTGTATAAGACTGACGAAACCGCTTCCGGAACTGTACGCCTTTAAATAGACTCCGGATACAAGATAAACTAAAGCAGCTACCGTAACAGCCGTAATTATTCTCCTCTTGGGTATTCTGCCTCTTTCTATGCACATACCATTCTCCTGCAAACTTTTTCTACTTTACCGTTGACGGTAAGTCGTAGACCGTCACAGCGGCCCCCTTAACGATACCTTCACAAGTTCGAGCTGTATACGGAATACCGGTTTCGTCCAACTCTTTCTTAAGATCATGCGCGGAAGTAATGCGTTTTTCGGCAATAACGGCCTGTCTATATCCATGGGAACTTAACCACACCATGATATCCATTCTTACTTTCGAACTGCCCCAATTGTATCGGAATGCGGACCTTGATGTAGTGTACTCTATGGTACCGGTATAGAATTCGGCCCAAACTACATCGTATTGCGACAAACACTCTCGGTAGGGTCGTGTCTGACTTAAAAACCATTCTTTTCTATCGACCCTGGGCAGATCGATCCTGGCATAAAAATATAATATCGTTACTATTGCATACAAGTAAACACATATCCGTACAGCCGGAACAAAAAAAGACCTGCTGGGAATCCCGTGATTTTTTGGAGCGCCGCCGATAAGGCTTGCGGCATCCATAGGGACTTTTCTAAAATATGGCCCCAATCTTTCGATATCAAAATTCTCCTTAAACAAGGCTATGAGTATCCCTATGAGCAACATTGCCGAGGCGTACGGATAGTACCACATTATAGTCCTGTGATATATTACGAGCAGGTAATTAAAAAATAGTATAAACAGTGCCACAAAAAACCATTTGATCAGACTTTTCATGTCTTTAAAGCTTAAAAGAAGGATCAGCCACACAAATACCAGCTGGGTAAAGAACCAATTATTCCGATCGAAGATATAGAAATTGAAATTTTTAGCTATCTGCTCCGGACGCGTCAATTGCATAACGGACAACGTGTAGGTGGAACGGAACGGAGATCCCAATAAAACCCATGTATATAAAAAATTTATAGAGTACCCCAACAAAAACAGGAATACTGCAGTGAATAATTTACCGGCACTTTTATTTACCGCCTCCAGGACTCCGGAAGGACGCGCTCCGTCTGTGTCGCTACTCTGCAAAAAATATACTATCAAGCATGGCACAAAAAGCATAATATTGGACAGTCTGAAAATACTGGCTAGTCCGATCAAGACGATAGAAATGCCCGGTTTTTTATTGAACAGGTAACCTGCCGCTATCAGGATACCATAGGTTACGGTCATTGAAAAAATGTACGAAAATGAATATTGAAAAGGCCCTGCGCGCATAAATCCTAAAACGATAATAACCAGGCTCATATCAAAAAGCGTGATCTTACCCGAAGCAAGCATAAATCCAGCCAAGATAAAAAAAATCAGAAGGAAAGCGCATATCGGGGGATAAAAAAATGTCCTGTCCTGGATAGGTATGATGCTTAAAAGCAGTCCTAGTCCTACCGGATACTGGTTTATTTTGCTAAGCGTATACTTATTTATATGATACGCATGAGGATTGATCATATGGCTATACTCGCGCAAAAGATATTTACTTTTCAGATAATCTGTAAGCTGTGGATCAAAGGGCCTTTTCGTAGGATCTTTTAAAAAACTCCCCTCCGATATGGAGCGGGCCTTATCAAGATATCCGAAAGAATCGCACCCTGCGGGAAGCATGGATTCCGATTTGAAGTATATTGAATAAAACGACAAAACAATAACCACGGTGCAGATGACGCAGATTATAGCTGTCACGCTTTTTGAAAAAATCGATGACCTCATACTAAAGGCTTTCCCAATCCCTGAAACAAGCTCTAAAGTCCCGGTTATTTATAACTCCGTCAATATATTTTTTATAGTGATCCGGATTTGCGTATTCTACCCTGTCCATCAACTCAAATTTCCCGACCGGCTTATTGATATTTCCATACCAATATTCGCTGCGGACCTTTTCCTTATGAAGCTTCGGATTTTGCATAAACGTGCCCACCTCACCTATGTTCTGAGCCCTGCTGATAAGGCATCTGTACCCGAAATATTTTTTCTTCATCAGCCAGATACCGAAAGGTATGGCCCAGGAGCCTTTTGGATCTATCGGCTTGAGAAAATCCTTACGGTACTCAAGCCACAATCGTTTCGACGCACCCCATCCCCACGGAACAAAAAACTGAAACTTATGGATTTTATTATGCAGCTCCTGTGTCTTTAATGCATTTTCGGTATTTTTGGAGTACCCTTGCACCCAGACCGTATTCTTATCAAAGTTCTTAAAACCCCATAACATAAAATCAAGGAAATCTACGGCAGGCACGATATCGTCTTCCAAAACCACAAAATTTTCACTGCTCCTGCATGTATTATCGATAGCCCTTATTATATTCCCCGCGCATCCCCTGACCTCCGTATTGATATTACGCCTGATATCTATCCAGTCGATAGGATCGAGCAATTTGTTATTCTCACTGATCGTCGTGGAATCCTTATGAATGGCGTTCTCCTCGAAGGTACTAATGTAAAACCTCTCTATACCGGAACATTTCTTGAGAGCTTTTAAAACTTCTTTCAGATAATGCTGACGGTTATATACCGGCATTATGATGGGTATTTTTTTCATTTCATACCTTCATTTGATTGCTATGGCGACAATAGACTGGCCAAATGGCGGACAAACAAAATGCTCCATAGCCCTGAGTGTGGGAACGAGTTTATCCAGCACCCTTAAGGACCTGTCGGAAAACTTGCGGCAACGAAATATCTTGCCGGCAAAAAACCAGGTA
>Ga0247841_10013794_pt1 | contig 10248 bp, 7 predicted proteins | sample LaCruzMarch2015__2_FD_192410 | JGI IMG/M metagenome (GOLD analysis project Ga0247841, IMG submission 192410) | Freshwater microbial communities from meromictic Lake La Cruz, Castile-La Mancha, Spain - LaCruzMarch2015_18m | ecosystem: Environmental > Aquatic > Freshwater > Lake | place: Spain...
CTTGCGCACATCAAGCGACGAGATAAAACTGCCTGCTTCTTCTGTTAAAAAATTCGAAACCATTGTCCCGGCCTTATCCCTTAATTCCTTGGTTTTTTTAGCGTCACTGAATACCTTCAGGTCCAGCTTCTTTAGGTTTAACTCGTCGATAAGCCGGTTATTAATGCGGCCTTTCAAGATAAGGATTTCATCTGCCTCATCAACAGACGCCGGTTCAACTAAAGATTCAGCCATGCCCTGTTTCTGCCAGAAATCTCCCGGCCTCTCTACTACTAATTCTTTAACTTTTAACTGGTCTATTTCTGTATTTTCCACAAATATTTTTTCTCCAGAAATTAAATCCTGGGCAAATTTTTGTATTGCCAGGGCGGTCCTGGATTTAGGGCTGTCAATGACTACCGGCACTCCGCGGTTTAATGCCAAACCCACTGCCTTTCCTTCGGAAGGTATCTGAGAGATAATCTCAACCGGCAGGTTTACTCTTACCTCCTGCCAGCTTATGCCGGAGACAGACTCAGCCCTGTTCAGTACAATTCTGATCATCGTTAAAGGAAAATGTAGAAACTGCAGGGTATCCAAAGCCCATTTCGTCTGGTATATCGAAAGGATATCGGGGGTGACTATCAAAAGGATAAGATTTGCCTGGTTTAAAGTAGCGATAAAAGCTTCACTAAAACTTTTACCCGCATCAACAATTATGTAATCATAATCTTTATCAATCAGGCTGAATAAGCCTTTCATTTGAGCAGGATCAAGATGCGGAGCCTGCTGCGGCCTTAAAACTCCCGGCAAAAAATCTACCTCTGATGAACTCTTAAGGAAATATTCGGACTTCTTGATACTCTGGGGCTGTTTTTTCAGAAGATTCATCAGATCCACCGCTGCCTTTTGAGGATGGACCCCTAACATCCTGGCCATATCTCCTGCTGCCTGGGTATCTAAATCCACCAAACAGACGCGCTTAAGCTGGTCTCTTTTCAGGCTTACCGCCAGGTTAGTCGCGACTAAAGTTTTTCCCACTCCGCCTTTTGTGCTGAATATGACGATTTTCCTGGACATAATTTTAGTTTAGTTGATAGACTACGGGTATCTCTACCCATAAATCCCTAAGATCTATTGAGGAAGGAAAGGCGGGATACGCAGTAATCTCTCTGGCTATCTCTATGGTATTATCGTCGAGGACTTTGTAGCCCGAGGGATCCTTAATCGTTGCCTCCAAAAGCTCGCCTTGGTAAGAAAGGTGCAGTTTCAATCTGACCGTCCCTTGGAATCCCCCTTCTTTGGCATCTCTTGGATAAGTTAAACGTTCTAATATGCGCTTTTTAACCAAGTCAGAATATTGCGCGAATGGTTCAGGAAGTTTTCCTTCGTCGCTAGAAACAGACGGCCTTGCTATTTCTGCCCCTTCCATATCGACTTTAGGAACTTCTTTTTTTGCCAAGATTATCTTTGGTGTAATGGTGATAAATAATTCGGTGTCGCCTTTCGTATTATAGCCGCTGCCGCTGGTGCTAGTCCTTTGCCTGAAGGCAAAACCGATAATAGGTAAATCCGCAAACCAGGGCAACTTACGCAGCTCTTCTGAGCTTTTCTGTTTTACCAGGCCGCCTATGGCTAAAACCTGTTCATCATTAAGGATTACTTCGGTAGAAGTATTACGCTTGGTTAACGGATATGCCTTGGCGGTAGGCGCGGCGGCAGAACCAATGGTTTCAGGAGTAGTGCTTTCTAATTCACTGACCTCGATATTCAGGGCAGTTTTAATCCGATTGTCGTCGGTCAAAGTAGGTTTTATTTTAAGTTTTATGCCGTATTCCTTGTATTCTACCTCGGTGCCCGCGGCTCCGGTGGTGGCGGCGACAGTAGTAGTAAAAATAGGCTTCTCTCCGCCGACCAATAATTCAGCTTCCTTGCCGCTCTGGCAGGCAAGCCTGGGCCGGGAAAGAATTTTCGCTTTACCTTCCTGAATCAAAGCATCCAGTTTAAATTCAAAAACTGAACGGCTCCATTGTGTCTTAGTAAACAGGCTCCCCCATCTACCAACAGGTATTCCGGTATAAGCGCCGCCTGCGACCTGGTCTGTGGATAGAGTGAAAGAACTCGGCCAGGTAAACCCCAGGGTATTGGTGGCGCCTTTATCTAATTCTAAAACCTCTACGGCTATTTCAATGATTGCTTCTTCTTCTTTGACCGAGATAAGGTCAGTAGTTTTATCTTTTAAAGGGCCTAATGCCAGGGTTATCATCTCTCTATCCTGAGGTAACTCTACTTTACCCAGGAGCAAGACCTTGTTCTCCTGGTCCTCTGCCTTAGTATAAACTCCGGGGAGATTTAGCCTGGATAATAAATTATCAATCCGGCGCTTGGTCTCGGTCATATCTTCGGGGCATACCATTACTTGAAAAGATTGCTCGCCATAGCTATCCCAGAGCGTAAAGGTGGTCGAGCCCACCGTCTTAGGCGTAAGAGTTATTTCATTACTGGTTACGCTGGTAACATCTGCCACGCTGGGATTACCGATAATAATGCGGGTAGGGCTGCTTACCGGGAGAAATTTGACCTGCCCGAGGTATAATTTAAGCTCTTCACCTAATCCCTCTACCGCGTAATCTCTACCGGGAAAGATAACTAAACTTGCGACTATCAGCGTAATTACTAAAAGTATTTTTTTCATATTTTATAAATTTACCCGTTTATTTAAACAACGGCATTTGCTCTTTGCTCGTGCCGCGGTATATCTCTACATATCCTGTCGGCTTAATTACATCTTTCTCATCTTGCTTAGGAGCAGGGTTCTTAGAAGCTATATACTCAAGCAACGCATTCCAGTTTGCCGGCTTCAAGTCCTCTACCTTCGAATCCGCCGGAGAACGCAGTACCAGGCGGACTTTGCCTATTTCCTGGACGTAGGCAATCAGGTTTGCCTCTTTCGGCTCAAGGGCAATCGTAATCAACGGAGAACTTTCTTTCTTTTCTCCTCCTCCTTCTTTCGCGTAGCGAGACTTGGCCTGAATAGGCGAAGTGCCTGTTTCCTGGCCTACCGCTAAAACTAACACATTTTGAAATAAGGAAATCGCGGTTGTCTGGACTACCTGTTTTCCTTCCGGAGTCAACATGGCATCCGGCAGCATCGCTATCACATCTACATAATCCCCTGCTTTAATCATCCCGGCTAAAGCAGAAATATTATCCACCGAAATGGTAATTGCTCTTTTTCCGACGGGAGTAACCTCGGATAACACCCCCGCGTTTTTGACATTGCTAAGTTTAGTCAGGCTGATTTGCTCGCCCTTAGAGATAGGGGCAATAGTTAACATCCCCGCGATCCTGTCCATAGAGGTAACTGCCTGCGGTTGCACATATTTATTAAGGACAATCTCTGTAGTAAACATTGTTTCGTCTACCGGCGAGCCTTTGGCGATGTCTTTTTTGGCTATTAAAACCGCGGTTTGGTTGGCCTGGAGATTATCCCAATTCTTCTGTAGCCGCGCGCGGTCAATTTTGCGCTGCTGATCAATGTAAATCATGGTCATAAACACCGCGCCAAGAGCTAAAACAACTCCGATTATCAAAACAATACGCTGCCTAGGCATTTATTTTACTTCCCCTTCGTAGATTTCTAATTTCGCTTCTTTAGAAAGATTACCCATTAAGGCTTCTATCCTCTGCTGTTGTTTCAGGAAAGTAAGCCCGCGCTTGATATCATCCCACAACTCAGAGAGTGATTTCTGTTTACCCCCGCGTTTCCCCTCTATCTTTATAATATAATACCCGTCGGTGCCCTTAAAAATACCACTGATTTTTCCCGTATCTAGAGTATCGGAAAAAGCCACGTTATCGAATTGTGCGGATTTAGTACCTTTCTTAATATACCCCAGGTCTCCGCCATCTTTAGCGCTGGGGGCCTTAGAGCGCTCCTGGGCCAGGGTAGCAAAATCCCCTCCCTGCATAAGCTGGACAACTATATCTTTTGCTTCCTGCTCCGTGGACACCATTATCTCCCTGATCTGCCTCTCTTCCGGGTCCTTAAGTTGTTCTTTATAAGTATTGTAATACTCCTCAATCTCGCTTGAACTTACTTCGATTTTATCCGCTTCCTGCTTTATCAACTCCATCACCAAAAGATCCTGTTTGGTCCTTTCCAGGGCTCTGACTACTTCATCTTTCCTGGCATAACCTCTTCCGGAGGCGGCCTGGTATAAAAGAACCCTGCGAACCATGTCATTTTTTAAATAATTAAGCTTCTGCTCGCGGGTAGTAATCTTCATTTCCGGCTTCTCCGCAGGCACCGCAGCATTATAAATCTCTATCTCCTGGTTTAAGCTTTCCAAAGTTATAGGGTAGTTGTTGACCTTGGCGACAACAGGGCCGCTAACCGGCAAAGACTGCTCCGCCTCTTTTGGGGCCTCTGCAGGTTTCTTGGAAAAATTAAATTTATCGCAGCCAGATAACAGGCAATACAAAAAACAAAAAGCAAGAAATAAGGCTATACGTCGTTTCATGATTATTTTATCCTCCCCTTTATTTTATTCTTTTTTAATCTCGTTAATTATTCTGATTAATAAATCCGCAATTTTAGCAATAATATATAAGAAAAAAAGGAAAAATATTGATAAAGCTAGATTTACTACCCCGTCGACAGCAGTCCTACCGGGCACTTTTCCCAAAAAGATGTATATACTGTATGTCGCTCCCAAAAACAGAAAAATCCAGGCAGCCACTTTCACCGCGGCGCTGGATGTTTTTAAAAATCCTAAATGTTCCCGCATTAAGCCTCCTCTTATTTTTTTATCACAAAGTCCGTGAAATTGCAAGAAAAATCTTTTTTAATGACTTTACCCGGACAAAAACGAAAAACTTTGTGGTACAGATAGTTATGTCACTTATAATTATAGGCATTTTTTAAAAAAAATCAATAGAAGAATTTTTAACCCTGATTATTTAAGTTTACATCAACCCTATTTATGATATAATCCCTAAAAAGGAAAAAAGATGATGCTAAAAGTCGCAGTTATCGGAGCAGGGTATTGGGGTAAAAACCTGATCAGGGTTTTTAAAGAACTGGGTGCCCTGAAACTTATTTGCGACACAAATAAAAATGCCCTAAAAATACAATCCGAAAATTTCCCCGGGATAGAGACCGCAAATTCCCTGATAAAAGTCTTGCAGGATAGAAACATTGACGCGGTAGTAATCTCGACTCCTGCGGCTACACACTACAGAATTACAAAACTTGCCCTGCTCCATAAAAAACATGTCTTTGTAGAAAAACCACTTGCCCTGACCTCAAAAGAAGGAAAAGAACTTCTCGAGTTAGCAAAAGAAACTAACAGGGTATTAATGGTAGGCCACATTCTCTACTACCACCCCGCAATCATTAAACTAAAGGCGTTGATACGCGATGGTAAATTGGGCAAGATCCGGCATATCTATTCCAACCGTTTAAATATCGGCAAGTTAAGGACAGAGGAGAATATCCTCTGGAGCTTTGCCCCGCACGATATTTCCGTTATCCTTATGTTACTGGGAAAAGAACCGGTAAACATCATCGCCTATGGAGGAGATTATATTAATAACGGGATATACGATACCACGCTTACCGCCCTTGATTTTGGAAACGGCGTTAAAGGCCACATTTTTGTAAGCTGGCTCCACCCTTTCAAAGAACAAAAATTAATCGTGGTCGGCTCAAAAGCAATGGCTGTTTTTGATGATTTGAGTAATGATAAACTTGTGATATACCCCCACAGGATAAGATGGGAAAATGGCAAGGTCCCGATAGCAGTCAAGGCAGAACATTATTCTGTCAAAGTAAAAAAGAAAGAACCGCTAAAAGAAGAAGCCAGTCATTTTATAGAGTGTGTTACTAAGGGGAAGACTCCAAGAACCGACGCCAGAGAAGCCCTGAGGGTATTAAGGGTCCTGGAAATAGCCGAAGAGTCTATAAAATCCAATAATGCCTGCAAAGGCCAAGCCTTGAGTGAAAAATATTTCGTCCATCCCGCTTCCTGTATCGATGAAAACGTTAAAATTGGCGATGGGACAAAGATATGGCATTTTTCTCATATCCTGAAGAATACAACAATAGGCAAACAATGTGTCATAGGCCAAAATGTAGCTATTGGCCCGGATGCTAAAGTCGGCGATAGGTGTAAAATTCAAAATAATGTCTCTGTCTATAAAGGAGTCACCCTGGAAGACGATGTCTTCTGCGGCCCCTCCTGCGTATTTACCAATGTCAACACCCCCCGCTCATTCATTGAAAGAAAAAATGAATTTCTAAATACTCTGGTCAAGAAAGGATCAACCATCGGCGCCAACGCCACGATTATATGCGGGGCGACAATAGGCAAATATGCCTTTGTCGGAGCCGGCGCAGTGGTCAAAAAAGATGTGGCTGATTACGGGCTGGTCCTGGGTGTTCCTGCCAAACAGGCAGGGTGGGTCTGCAAATGCGGCGCCCGGTTAAAAATAGCGCCTACGACAAAAATCAAAAAATGCCTCCACTGCGGCAGCGCCTATAAATTATCCCGCAATAAGCTGATTGCCACAAAAGAAACGATATAATATAAGTGGATAAAACCAAGATTACCCTCGTTCTTCTTATCATTCTCGTCGCCACCTTCTGCTCTTTCCTGCCCTCTTTAAACAATGGCTTTGTCACCTGGGACGATGATGCGTTTATTATTAACAATGCGCTAATCAAGGATTTATCCTGGGGAAATGTCGGTAAAATATTCAGCTCGCCACGCCAGGAGCTTTACAAGCCGGTCGTCTTCCTTTTTCTTGCCCTGGAGTATCATTTTTTTAAACTCGACCTCTTTTTCTATCATCTGGTTAACCTCATCTTCCATCTGGCTAATTGCCTTCTGGTTTTCTGGCTCATATTTTTGCTCACAGATAAAATTGGCGTATCTTTTATCACGGCATTATTCTTTGGTATCCACCCTTTACAGGTAGAGTCAGTGGCCTGGGTGTTCCAAATCAAAAACATGCTCTGCGGGTTTTTCTTGTTTTGGGCATTGATTTTATACCTTTATTACACTAGATCAGGCCTGAAGAAATACTATTATCTGGCATTAGCTGCCTTTTCCCTGTCGCTTTTCTCCAAGCCCATGGGCCTTGCCTTGCCGCTTCTCTTATTGGCTGTTGATTATTTAAAAGGCCGCCGGCTTACCCTCGATGCTTATCTGGATAAAATACCCTTTGTTGCCGTATCCCTTGTTATTGTGATGATGAGCTTTACCTTTAATACCCTTAGCGTAAACAGCCAATGGGATAAACTTGGGCCTTTTCTGCTGGCACCCTATCAGATAGTTTTTTATCTCGAAAAAATATTCCTCCCGCTAAAACTCTCCTGTTATTATCCTGACATCACCAAACTGGAAGTCTTTATCCCTCCCTTTAACATCTTATCTCCTGCGTTGCTGGCCTTTTTTACCCTGGCAGTAATATTTTCGCTAAAATACACAAAGAAGATCCTCTTCGCAAGTTTATTTTTCCTGCTTTTGCTTCTCCCTGTACTGGCCTCCTACGCCTATGAATCGACTTATCAGGTATCAGACCATTTTATGTATCTTTCTTTAATCGGCGTGGCCTATATTTTTGCCGAGGGATTTTCCTGGCTCTACCGCAAAAAAGCCGCGTCATCTCCCCTGCTAAAAATATTCCTCATCCTGCTGTTTCTATCCGCTTCGGTTGCCTTGTCTGTCCTGACCTGGAAAAGGTGCCAGGTCTGGAAAGACGGCGTGACTTTGTGGAGCGACGCACTAAAGAATTATCCTTATAATATAGTTGCCCACAATAACCGGGGGCTGGCTTATTTAAAAAAGGGGGAATACGAAAAGGCCTCGCTGGATTTTAGCAAAACCGCCAGCAAGGATATTAATTATTACGGCAGAGATAAAGCCAGGGCAAGCGTATTTTACAACATGAACCTTAGCAATTCATATAACTCCAGCGGTAAATATGAACAGACGATGGCCCTGCTCGAGGAAGCGATAAAAAACGACCCTAAACAAGGTTATAACTATTATAACAACCTTGCTGTTGCCTACGCCTCGACCGGCAAAACAGAACAGGCAGTGACGCTGTTAAAAAATGCGATAGAAAGTAATACCGTAACCGATAAATCATCGTACTATTATAACCTGGGCGTTATTTATAAAGGGACGGGTAAGTATAATGAAGCGCGGGAATCATTTGAGAAATCAATAAAGTCCAATCCCGGTTTTGCCGACGCCTACTACGGATTGGCTAAATTATACGAAACCAACCATGAAATCGAAAACGCGATATCTTATTATAAAAAAGCTATGACATACGATCCGACCGACGAAAACTTTTATAATGACCTGGGAGCGACATATTATTCTCTCGGTAAATACAAAGATGCCATACCATTATTAAAAAAAGCCGTAAAAATCAATCCTGATTTTATTGACGCCTATAACAACCTCGGCATCGCCTATTGCGCCGACGGAAACAACAAGCAGGCGATAGCCGCGCTTAAAAAAGCTATCAAGCTTAACCCCAAAGACGGCGAAGTGCACAACAATATAGCATCAGCATACTACTACGAGAAACAGTATGATCTAGCCATCAGGCATTGCGATATGGCTGTTGAGCTTGGATATAAAGTGAGCCCCAGGCTTTTGGAATTGCTGAAACCTTACAGGAAGGAATAATAGCCCCAACCGGATTTCAAGCCGCTGTCGGTTTCTAGCAAGCGGCGCAGTCCCGCCCTAATTTCAGGCTAGGCGGGAGAACCGGTATTAATAGCCCCAACCGGATTTGAACCGGTGTTTACAGGCTGAGAACCTGACGTCCTAGACCAGGCTAGACGATGGGGCCAAGAGTTGAACCATTTTAGTATAAAGATGTTGCGAGGTCAATAATATTGTGTTAATATTTTTGTCATGGCGATACAAGTAGGCATAGGCTCAAGCACGCAAAAAGACCCTATCTTAGCTGCCAAGGAAGCTGTCTTGAAAGCTCGCTTAAAGATAAATAGCGTAAAGGCTGATTTAGCCATTGTCTTCAGCTCAATAGACCTCTCCGGCACCCCTCTTTTAAAAACCATAAGCAATTATTTATCAGGCAGCCGCATCTTAGGCTGCAGCGGCGCGGCAATCATCTCTAACGAAGGCATATTTAAACACGGGGTAGTAGTCATGCTCCTATCCCACTCCCAAGGTGTATATTTCAATACCGGCCTGGTTAGAAATATAATGGAAAGGTCTGGCGTGCAGGCCGGCGAAGAACTGGGGGAAAATTTATTGCACGGTTTCCAGGGGATCCGCCGCGATTTAAGCGTGATATTCTCCGACGGGCTGATAGAATCCAGCTCAGACCTCATCTCGGGCCTGCAGGAAAGAGTAGGGGTAAGTTTTCCCCTCGCAGGCGCATCTGCCGCGGATAACCTGACCTTTAAAAAAACTTACATATACTTTGACCAGGAAATAATAAGTAACGCCGCCTGCGGCATTATTTGGGGCGGAAAATTAAATTTCGGACTGGGCACTAAACACGGGTGGAAACCCCTGGGCAAACCCCGCAAGGTAACCAAAGCCAGCGGCAACATTATCAATGAAATAGACAATGCCCCGGCAGTAAAGATTTATGAAGATTACCTGGCCCGGGACACGGATGAGCTGAAAAAAGAATTAAAACGCATCTCCATACTTTATCCGATAGGGATATATCTTCCCGGTGAAGAAGAATTCCTTCTAAGAAACCTCTTCTCTATAGAGGACGACGGCTCAATCGTACTTCAGGGGAACGTGCCTCAGAATAGCCAGATCCGGTTGATGATCGGCACAAAAGAAACTTGCCTTACAGCGACGCATCAGGCCCTGGAAGAAGTCAAAAAAGGATTATTCGGCCGGCCATGCAATTTTGTGCTTGTATTTGATTCGATTTCAAGATATATATTATTAGGAAGGCAGGCGGGCAAAGAATTGGAAATTATAAAAGAACACCTCGGTAAAGATACTCCCATAATCGGATTATGTACCTACGGCGAGCAGGCGCCGTTAAGATCGATTAATTATTTAGGCAAGACTTATTTCCAAAACCAGACAATCACGATTGTGGCTATCGGAGGGTAGTTTCATATGATAGGAAGCGAATATCTGGCGTTAATCGGGGTTATAGCCATAGTAGCCCTCGCCATCACCATCTTCTTCAAGATGCAAAGGATATCCCAGCTGCAATCGTTGATAGACAATCTAAAAAAATCTTTGGATG
>Ga0247841_10013795_pt1 | contig 10247 bp, 9 predicted proteins | sample LaCruzMarch2015__2_FD_192410 | JGI IMG/M metagenome (GOLD analysis project Ga0247841, IMG submission 192410) | Freshwater microbial communities from meromictic Lake La Cruz, Castile-La Mancha, Spain - LaCruzMarch2015_18m | ecosystem: Environmental > Aquatic > Freshwater > Lake | place: Spain...
TATTAAAAATTGATATTTTTCAATATAATTACGCCAAATGGTCGTATCTTTTCTATTGTCTCTCATGATAATAAAAATTTAGTCCTTTAAACTTAATTTTTATTACCGAATTACCTAACCTTTACAATTGCGAGGGCTTTTCGCCCGAAGCAACTTAGCGAAGCGATCTCACGAACACCTTATGAAAAAATAAATAATTGTGAGTAATCTCATTATCGCACAGTGAGTGAGATTGCTTCACTCCACTTCGTTGCGTTCGCAATGACGACTTTACATACATGTCCTAAAGGGCTTATTTTTTATATTTCGTGCACACCAATATTACTTGTAAGCGTGCGAATAGTCTTCACGTAATGCGGATTATTGGCAAAACATTTTTCGAAAATCCGGGCAATTTCTTCCTGTTTTTCTTTGCTGCAAAAAGCAATTACCGAAGACCCGCCACCACTGATGGTACAACCGAAAGCGCCGGCTCCAAGGACTTTTTTCTTGGTTTCAACATATTCAGGAATAGCAGCGCCACGCACGGGTTCCGCTATGTGGTCAAGGCTGATTGCCTTTCCAAATTCTTCAATATCCTTTAGGTGCAATGCATGAATAACATCGGCACAGTGTGCCATTTGTTCTTTAAGTTTTTCCTGCCCGATTTCGTAGGTGATTAAACCCCTTGTAGTACGCTGACTTTTACGTATTACAGCAAGAGCAATAGGAAACTCAGGAATCTCAAGTTTTAGTACATCAATAGGATTGTAACTTTTTACTAACACAAATCCTCCTAAGATTGAGGCTGCAACGTTGTCAGCGTGAGGAGAGCCGCCGGAAGCGATTTCGCCCATGCGGGCAATATCAATTAATTCATTGGAAGAAAGGTTAAGGTTAAGAAGTCTGTTTAACCCGATAATTGCTGCAGCGGCTGATGCGCCTGTAGTTCCAAGCCCTCCACCCGAAGGCATCTTTTTGCAAATTTCAATTTTTACACCTTTACAAATATTTTTTCTTTTAAAAAGCTCAAGAACGGCGAGTCCTGCAGTATTGTCTTCAATACATGTTGGTATATGTTGTGTTTCGCCAATGATAGCGATTCCAATTTTTCCGGTATCATTGAGCGTAAGTTTAATCTCATCGTACGGCTCTTTCAGAGCCATTGCAAAAATGTCGTATCCGGGGCCAACGTTAGCGGTGGTTGCAGGGGTTCTTAATGTGACTTCGTTTCGATTCATAAATTTTCGTAAATAATATTAATAATACTCTTCAACTCATGTTACGCAGAAACACATTCTGCTTGTTATTATTCTTAAATTGATCGTCATTGCGAGTCCGTCATCCTCAATGGCTATGTGGGGCTAAACAGGTTAGCCGGCGGACGAAGCAATCTCACCAATCTAAAACTTCTACATATAAATCTTTCCATTCCGGATTAAACGCATTTATCAATGCTTCCTTTTTCTTACGCGAACCTCCTTTTATCTGTTTTTCTCTTGCAATCGCTTCTTCAATATTATGAAATCCTTCGTAGTACACAAGTTTATGTAATTTATAAGTCGCCGTGAATGATTCGGGAAATAAATTGATTTTATGCTGATAACCCCGAATCTTTAAATCAGATGTAACCCCTGTATAAAGCGTAGTATTATTTTTATTTGTCATTATATATACACATCCGCCTCGTTTCATTTTTTAGATTGCTTCGTCGTACCTCCTCGCAATGACGTATTCCGTTTGAGTAACATCAGTTAATAAGTCCTTTCTGAATCATCAGTTCTTTTAAAATCTTTGTCTTGCCTTCACTCAGGGGTGTAAGCGGAGAACGATGCCCGCCAGCAGGAAGTCCCATAAGATTCAGCGCCATTTTGGCTGCCATCGGATTTGATTCAAATCGCAGGGCTTCAAATAAAGAGTAATATTTAAAATGCAGTTGTTCCGCTTTTTTCATATTACCTGCTAACGCCAAATCTGTAAGCTCTTTCATTACTTCAGGAATAATATTACCTGCAACTGTAAACGTTCCTGCCCCGCCAATTGCAATCATAGGATAAGCCGTAGTATCTTTTCCGGTGAATACGCTGAAATCCTCATCTTTCGTGAGGTACAAAATTTTTGCAAGATGATCGAGTTTTTTGTTGCCATCCTTAATGCCGACAATATTGGAGTGTTTTGAAAGAAGTCCTGTCGTTTCCGGCAACAGATCAACACCGGTTCGTTCGGGTGCATTGTGCAGGATGATGGGAATAGGGGAGAAGTCAGCAAGTTTTTCGTAAAAGTCAATCAGCCCTTCCTGCTTCGGAAGCACGAAATATGGAGTAAACACAGCGATGTAGTCTGCACCGAGGTCTGCAAATTTTTTCACTCTTTCTTTGGCTTCCCATAAACTGGTTGAACATGCATCGGGAACTATCTTTGTTTTGCCTTTTGCCATTTTGGCAATAACTTCAACTACTTTGTAAACTTCTTCATCAGTCATCATGGTGTTTTCGCCGGTAACTCCAAGCGGGGCAATGCCATGAATACCGGAATCCAACTGTTTCTGAACAAGGATTTTTAATCCGTCAACATCTAAAGAAAGATCTTCTTTAAATGGAGTGATAAGTAATGTATAAGCGCCTTTGAGCATCATAGTTTTTTAATTGATGTGTAAAAGTAGAAAAAAATATATATAACAGAAATTAATATACATAGATGTTATGAACGAGTTGGAATTTTTGATCTGTTACATCGGAAAAACAAAAAGCCCCAAACGTCAGTGTTCAGGGCTAATTCATGGATTTTACAATTTTCTTATACAAGCTCGTATTTATTCAAAATCTATGTAGTAGGCTCCCCATGTTCGCTCCAGTTTCTTGCTTTATAATAATCATCAATAAAACTTTGGAAATACTCGCGTGTAAGTTTTTTCCCTTCCATAAATCCCGAAAGCGAGGTTTCATTAAAGAAACGTCCGGGTAATGTATCATCAGTGTGTTTTCTGCCATTACGCAAATTATATCTTCTTGCAAGGTGAGTAATGCGTGTACCTGTTGCTGTCAGCGTTTTTCCTGTGTGATTGCTTCCTGTTGCGGCATTTAATAATCCTGCAAATACATCAAGGCTGAGCGGAACAAAGTCGCATATCACCAAACTGTTCCTCACATTTGTTGTGTCAATGCCTTCTATAACTGCATGAACAATATCTTCAATCTTAAAGTCGGGACCCATTTCCTGTTCTGCTATCCACAAACGGGTATGACTTGCAAAGTCAGCAACAGCCATCGCAACACCCATTGTAAGAGATCCTTTAGGATTGATGCCCGACAACTCCATACCTGCAATGTTGATGGCAAATTCTTCACTTCCTTTACCTATCTTCTTTGCAGCGTCTCTTGTGCCGTCAGCGAATATTTCACCCAGCCCTTTTCGGTAAACCATAAGTTTAAGTAATTCGTGCTGTGCTTCAGCATTTCCCCAGTCAAGTTTCAAACCACCTGTATTGTCAAGCAGTCCGCGTTCATAACATTCCATGGCAAAGCCAACAGTACTGCCGGCGCTGATAGTATCGAGCCCAAGATCATTGCAGATATCATTGCTGAGGGCAATATCTTTGATACTCGAAATTTCGCAGTTGGAACCCATTAGCGCTGCTGTTTCATATTCGGGACCTTCAATTTCGTGTCCATCCCATCTTGCCCATTTAGAGCAGAGGATAGCGCAGTTGAAACATCCTGTATCTTGCCAGTTGAGTTCCCTGCGGGTGGTTTCAGAACTTATTTTTTCGAATTCTTCATATTCAACTTTCGACCAGTTTTTTGTAGGAAGAACATGATTGGTCTGACAACCGCGAATACATTTCATGGTGCCTTTTTGTCTGCGGAATTTGATGCCTGGATTGTTCAGAATATCTTTTGTAGCTGCCATATTCAGCTCTTTGAATTTTGCTTCATCAATGTATTTTATGGGAATGTTTCCGTCAACCACTACAGCTTTCAGATTCTTTGAACCCATCACAGCGCCAACGCCTCCACGACCATATTGTCGGTGTTTGTCAACTCCTATACATGCGATCTTTGAAAGATTTTCTCCTGCGGGACCTATACATGCCACACGCGGATCTGTGCCAGGATTAATCTTTTTCAGTTCATCATTGGTATGGTAAATCCCTTTACCCCAAAATTCAGATGCATCGCGGAATTCGATTTTACCTTCATTAATATAAATGTAAGTGGGTTTTGAAGCTTTTCCGGTGATGTAAACATAATCATATCCGGCAAATTTAAGGCGTGGTCCGAAATTTCCACCGCAGTGCGAATCGTGGGCACAGCCTGTCAATGGCGATCTGGTTACAAGTGTAGTTCTCGCACTGGTTTGAATTTTTGTTCCCGTAAAAGGTCCGTTGATGAAAATCAGCGGGTTTTCAGGACTGAGTGGCTCAGGTGAAGGATTTAGCCTGTCTAACAAGGCAAAGCCCATACCTTTTGCTCCAATATATTTTTCAATCAGAGCTTTTTCTGTTTCCTTTATTTCTGTCTTTCCTGTTGTAAGGTTTATATACAGGCATTTTTTGGTGTATGACATAAATTATTTATTTAATTACAATATTAAACTTATTGAATGGGCGATATAGTGAATCGGCGAATGGGCGATTTAATCATGATTTCCTGATTACCCATTTTTCAGGTTCATTAATCATTTTGACAATTTGTCCCAAAATCTTTTCATACTTGTCGTATAGCCCTGTAAAAGTATTTTCATCGATATATTTACAGCATAATGAAAATTCAAGCCACACTTGTGTTTCGCAAGCTTCGGTTTCGGAATCACTCAATTTAGCGACAAATGCAGCAGAGTATCTTCTCTTTCTCCATGCCTCGCCAATATTAGAACAAACCGATCTTGATGATCTTCTAATTTGATCTATCAGCGAATATTTTTCTTCAGCAGGAAACGTTTTCGTAATTTCGAATATTTCCATAGCAGCAGCAAAAGCTTCTTTATAAACTCTCAGGTCCCTGTATGAATTGATTCTTTCAGCCATAGCATATTTTTTTCACCATTTCTCCGTTTCACCCTTTCGCCCATTCACTCCCTCCCTCGCCGCTTCAATTATTTTTTATCTCGTTTCTTTATTAATTCTCAAAAGGTCAGTGAGAATAGCGAATCCTGTCGGCATTCTTCCGGCACCGGGACCTACAATTGTAACATCACCTAAAAGATCAGTAGTAAAAGTCAAGGCATTAGTTGCTCCCATTACGCCTGCCAGAGGATGAGAAAACTCAACCATTTCAGGTGCAACAGAACCGGTTACTTTTCCGTCTTTCTTTTCGACGCAGCCAATAAGTTTCCAACGCTTGCCCTGTTTCTTTGCTTCTTCAATATCTGCAGGAGTAATCTTGGTTATACCTTTGCAGGAAACATCATTTATCTTCAAAGGTGCGCCCATCACGATATTTGCAAGAATGGTTACTTTGCCGCGTGCATCATAACCTTCCACATCACCTGTCGGGTCTGCTTCGGCGTAACCCAGTTCCTGCGCAACCTTCAAAACGGAATTGTAATCCATGCCTTTTTCCATTTCCGTCAACATGTAGTTGGTTGTTCCGTTAAGAATACCGCGTACCTTAGTAATTTCGCATCCTGCAAGAGGGCCTTCAGCCAAGTTAATTACAGGAGTTCCTGCAACCACAGTTCCTTCAATCAAAAACTTCACGCCTTTTTTATCGGCGAGTTCTTTGAATTCAGCATATTTCAATGCGGCAGGACCTTTATTACTTGTTACAACGTGTTTGCCCGATTCGAGAGCTGCTCTCACATGATCTATAGCGGGACCGCCGGTGGTAAGGTCGGTGTAAGTGAGTTCGCAAAGAACAGTCGCATTGCTTTCTTTGATTAGAGTTATGTTATCCCAATTTGTAACATCCTTGCTGAATTTCTTTTTTGCTTTTGCTTCTTTGAGCATGCAAGGAATGTCAAGACCATTGGGGTTATAACAATTGCCATAAACAAAGTCGCCTACGGCAACAATGTCAAAATCGAAGTTGTATTTTCCTTTTAAATAATTTTTCTTGTTGAGCAGAATCTCGCTGATTCCTTGGCCAACTGTGCCAAATCCTAAAATTGCAATTTTTTGTTTCATAATGATTTGATTATTATATTAGTTATTATTATTTATTATGGATTTTTATAGAACACTGATAACACTGATTTTTTATGATTTATTAAGATTTTTGTAATCGTTAGTAAGAACTTTTCTTTTATGTTCAGGCTTCTTTCCGAAATTCAATAATAATCCAACTTCGATATCGGTTGCTTTTAAATAATTTATGAGTTGAAATTCGTGTTCTTCACATAAATTTTCGGAAGCTTTTAATTCAATTATAATATTATCTTCAACAATAATATCAGCAAAGTAATTTCCAACTTTATAACCATCATAATATACATCAATCGGAGATTGTGAAATGCATGATAAACCTAATTTTCTTAATTCAACAAGCATGGAATTTTCATAAACCTTTTCCAAAAAACCATATCCCAACTTGTTATAAACATTGAAAAATGCTTTTAAAATAGTATTGGTTATATCGGAGTGCAGGTAATTTTGTTGCATTTCATCAGTGTAAATCAGTTAAATCAGTCCAATCAGTGTTCTATCATTTTAAATTTTTGCCAGCGCCTGTTCAATGTCTTTGATGATATCATCAGGATCTTCAATGCCAATAGATATACGGCATGTAGAGGGTTTAATTTCGGCGAGTCTTCTCCCTTCTTCGCCTTGCTGCTGATGAGTGGAAATTGCATTTAATGTTGCCACAGTTTTTGATCTTCCCAAATCCGTAGCTCTCCATATCATCTGTAATGCATCATAAAATTTCCGGGCATTTATTGAATCCATTAGGGCTTTTTCTTTTATTTCAATAGACATCATAAACGAATATTTATTCTCATTTGAATCAGCCAGAATCATGTATTTTCTGGCAATTTCGTGAGCCTTATAACTTTTAAGACCGGGGTAGTGAACAGCTTCTACTTTTGGATGTTGTTCTAACCATTGTGCTATTTTCAGTGCATTATCGCTCATATAGGCAATGCGCATACGAAGAGAGCGCAGGTCATTCAGCGTTAGTATGGCATTAATCGGGCTTATTGCCGGTCCATTATCCCTGTATGGCCAAAGCTTTGCCCACACAGCAAAATCTGCTTTCATATCATCGCAACCAACTTTGCTGATAATGTTTTTACGAGAAATTAGCATACCGCATATTGACGTGCCATTAGTGCTGATAACTTTTGTACCTGACTGTATAACAATATCAGCTCCGTACAACAAAGGCCTTGTTAATGCGGGTGAAGCGCAGGTTGCATCAACAATAAGTGGAATATTGAATTTGTGAGCGAGTTTTGCGACTTCTTCAATATCGAAAATATCAACAGTCGGATTTGACGGAAATTCACCATAAACAAAACGTGTTCCTTCATCAATCTTAGATTTCCATTCATTCAAATCGTAAGGGTTGGTTATCCATCTTACCTCAATGCCTTGCTCTTTATACCTGCGTACAGCAAATTGCTGGAATGTTCCGCCATACAGTTTTGCGCTCGTCACAAAATTCATAGGAGGTAAAGAATCATCCTTAATTAAAAAAGCGTCTGTAGCGGTTCGTATAGCTGACATACCGCTGGCAGTGGCGCAGCAAGATGCTTCAATATTCGAACCATAAGATTCGAGCAGTGCAATTGTGTCTTCCAGAAAACCGTTAGAAGGGTTTGCAATCCGTGAATAGCACCATGTAGGCATTTCATAAGCAAGCGAGGCTTCCATGTGGGCGCTGTCCACGTAAGCCTGCGCAGTGGTAAGATAAATAGGTTCCATAATCGAACCATTATTATTGCTAATGGCTTCCTCCATCGTGTAAAGTCCATGCGTGGCTATAGTATCGAATTTACGTTTCTTTGCAACTTTAATTGCTGCTGCACGGTCTTCCATCATTTTCTGACCGATCTTTATCCAGTCTTCTTTAGTCCGTGTTGTTGACATAATTTATTTTTTTGAAATAAAAATAGAATTTATAATGACTACAAAGATTGATATTTGTTTTTAAATAAAAAAATTGTTGATGAAGAAATTGTAAAATTTATGAAGTGAGTTGAATATATTGAATTCTGGTAACTGTTCGGGTTGATGGGTTGTGGTCAGAGCAGCCAGTTTAGTCAATGGTCTATAGAATTAAAACCCCAATGACTACAAACAAAAACCCAAACCAACTGCCCTGACCAAAAACCAATGACCATTTTTATTCAAACCGGCAGCCAAGACCAATAACCTAAACAGTAACTAATTTTAGCAGATTTGCAAAAGCAAACATTTTTTAACGTATTTTTTTATATTTTCGCATTTGAAATATACAAAGTTAATAAATATGAATTATGATCTGATTGTTATTGGAAGCGGCCCCGGCGGATATGTCGCTGCTATAAGGGCTTCGCAACTTGGATTGAAAGTGGGTATTGTTGAAAAGGCCGAACTTGGCGGCATTTGCCTTAACTGGGGTTGTATTCCTACCAAAGCCCTGCTTAAAAGCGCACAGGTTTTTAATTACATGAAGCACGCTGCAGATTATGGCATTCTGCTTGAAGGTACTGCAAAACCTGATTTTGATGCCATTGTTAAACGCAGTCGTAGTATTGCTGAAGGCATGAGCAAAGGAATACAATATCTTTTCAAAAAGAATAAGATTGAAGTAATCACGGGTTTTGGAAAAATAAAATCAGGTAAAGTAGTTTCAGTAACAGATGCTTCAGGGAATAAAACAGAGTACACAGCTAATCATATTATTATAGCCACCGGAGCCAGATCACGCGAATTGTCAAATCTGAAGCAGGATGGGGAAAAAATCATAGGTTACCGTGAAGCCATGACATTGCCAAAACTTCCTGTATCAATAGTAGTCGTGGGCTCAGGTGCTATTGGCGTTGAGTTTGCACAATTTTATAATTCGTTGGGGACGAAAGTCATATTGATAGAAGTACTGCCGAATATAGTTCCTGTAGAAGATGAAGAAGTTTCAAAACAATTGGAAAGGTCGTTCAAAAAAGCCGGGATGAAAATAATGACAGATGCCACTCTTGAATCAGTTGATACTTCAGGCGATTTGTGCAAAGTGTTTGTGAAAACCAAGAAAGGAGAAGAAATAATTGAAGCAGAGATTGTTTTTTCTGCCGTCGGAATCACTACAAACCTTGAAGGTATTGGACTGGAAGATGTCGGAATTACAACCGAAAAAGGAAAGGTTATAGTTGATGATTTTTATAAAACGAATGTTGAAGGATATTATGCAATTGGTGATATCGTCCACGGACCTGCTCTGGCGCATGTTGCATCGCGCGAAGGAATTATTTGTGTTGAAAAAATAACAGGACCTAATCCTGAACCGCTTGATTATGGCAACATTCCGGGATGTACTTATACAACCCCTGAAGTCGCATCAGTAGGGATGACCGAAAAACAAGCCATTGAAACGGGACATGAAATCAAGATCGGTAAATTTCCATACACGGCATCGGGGAAAGCAAGCGCGGCAGGAAATAAAGAAGGTTTTGTGAAAGTGATTTTTAACACTAAAAATAATGAATTACTTGGCGCTCATCTTATAGGTGATAATGTGACGGAAATGATTGCTGAAGTGGTTATCGCAAGAAAACTAAAAACGACTTATCGGGAAATTCTTGACACAGTGCATCCGCATCCAACCATGTCCGAAGCTATCATGGAAGCGGTTGCTGCTGCTTATGGAGAAGTTATTCATATTTAAAATATACTGCTCATGTTGTTTGACTATTTCTGACACAAAGTCCCAAGTCCCAAATCCCAAGGGAAGAAAGTCCCAAGTGAAGAACTTAAAGTTTGGAATTTGGAATTTGATTTTTTTATTAGTATCTGAACGGTAAAAAATTATATGCAAACTCTAAATTATATTATCTGATGGAAGTAAAAAAGGTAACAATTCCAGGGTTATTAATTATCCAACCTGATGTGTTTTATGATTCACGTGGATATTTCTTTGAATCATATAATAAAAGTAAGTTCAATAAGATCGGACTGGATGTTGCATTCGTTCAAGATAACCAATCCTTTTCGTCAAAAGGGATATTAAGAGGATTGCATTTTCAGAATCCCCCTTTTGCACAGGGAAAGTTACTTAGCGTTGCAAGAGGCGCCGTCCTTGATGTAGCTGTTGACATCAGAAAAGATTCTGAATTTTATGGCAAATATTTTTCGG
>Ga0247841_10013796_pt1 | contig 10247 bp, 5 predicted proteins | sample LaCruzMarch2015__2_FD_192410 | JGI IMG/M metagenome (GOLD analysis project Ga0247841, IMG submission 192410) | Freshwater microbial communities from meromictic Lake La Cruz, Castile-La Mancha, Spain - LaCruzMarch2015_18m | ecosystem: Environmental > Aquatic > Freshwater > Lake | place: Spain...
AAATCTGCATCATCTTTAATTTCAAGATTTTCTACATTCTCATCAATAAAGTCAATGTTAACAAATTCCGGTAATGCTGCTGCCATAACAACAGGACCGTGAGGAGGCAAATTAAAAGTTGTTTGCCCTTCAAGTTTTTTCCACTTGGGATAAATTAATTTAAATTTCATTTAATTTCAAGAGTATATTTAATAAAACGCAAAGATAAAAATTATAAATTTTGTTAATCATTATATAAAATGATAATTCCTTTTAAACATTATATTTTGTATTTACTTATTTGAAAACAAATTAGTATAACAATCGATAATATTTTCCCTGATATATATCAAATCATTTTTATTGCTTATTTCTTTATGCAAAGCAATATTATAAACTGTAATTGCTTTATTGTAGTCTTTGTTTTTTTTGTAATAATCTCCTAATAATGAATATGTATAATAATATTCAGGATTTGATTTTAGGAAATCATTTAAAGTATTAATAGATAGTTTATGGTTAACTTTTGAATTAATGTTTTGTTTAATAATTTCTTTAAGTTTTTTATAGTTTAAGAATTGCTTATAATTATTTGAAGTTAAGAAAGTATCAGCGGGAACAATTAATTGTTTTTCATATATTTCAGTATCTTTTTCAAGAACAGGCATATTTTGAAATACTTTGTTCAAGTCATAAGCAATGTATTGTCCTAATTGATAAGGGCTTGTTGATATCCATACAATTTTTTTTGTGGCATTAAAAATTATTGAGTGATGTGCTATTAGTTGGTTAACAGCTTTTTCATTGCTTGTGCCGATATTTTTATCATCAATTCCGTATTGATTCCTGAGTATTTCGGCGGTGTTATTTACATTAATTTTATCATATTTATTTATAATCTGTTGCACACGGTTAAACCGATAAAAAGAGGCAGTTGTATTTATATTTTCAATATTTAATTTATCATTTTTGAATGTATCTCCGTTATAATGATTAGTGCAAATAATATAGTTGCTATCATTAGAATATAAACCAATTTTATATGGAGATTTTTCTATTATTGAGGTTTTATTATCCTCAGCTGAACCAATCATAATTGATTCTGAAACAAATGTCTGACGCTTTTTGGCAATTTCATAAGCCTCATTAATATTCTTGGCATATTGCAGAATTTCCCGGGCAACAATTGAAATAGGTGTTGCTGCTTCAAACGGAATTTCAGATTTAGCTGCATTTATGGTTACTGTTAATCCTTTTTCATTCATTCCTGATACAACGCCAATCATACCCCCCCAAGTTATAAACATAAATTTATAGCCTTTGTCCGGTTTAACAAAGCAAACTATTTTTTCTTTTGCAAATTCATCACCAACATAAAAATCAAAGTTTCTACCGATTATTAATGAGCTGTCTTCGGTTTTATTTCTCCATGCTGAGAAAGAGGTACATCCAACCATTTTGTAATCTTGCAATGCATGTCCAATATCATGAGCTGCATGGTAGTTAACCATTCTTTGATAATTTGGAGCGATATAAGAAAATTGATTGGATGCAGATAAAGAGATACCATAAATTTCAAGTAAATATTCTTTAGGAATATATTTATCAATATCACGATTGAACCATGCTATAAAATATTTTAAAAAACTTAGATATTTTTTTGAAGGAATAATTTTATTAATTTGTTCAACAAAAGCTTTTTCCTGCTTATAAATTAGTTCTTTAGTTAATTTTCCTGTAATCACACCTCTGTCAAAAGCATTTCCTTCAATATATAATTCCCATATACCGGAATCAGATTTTCTGCACTTATTATTTCCTAATGTATAAAAGGTTTCCGAAATATTTTTTCTTATCAGTTTAGTACTTTGTATATTATCTGTAACAGGTATTTTTAAATACGCGATTGATGCAAAATAAATAAGTCCTGCAATTAATAAAGTAGCTACGAAGAGAAAAAAATATAATAAAATTCGTAAAAAAATATGTTTTTTCTTCTTATTCATTAAGCATTATTTATTTTCCTGATAAGATAATTCAAACCAACAAATTCACCGCATGTTAATAACGATCCTATTGTAACTCCAAGTATTCCATGAAGGTTAATATTTTGCCCGGTAAGGTAAAGGTTTGGAATTTTGGTTTTAGGAGGAATATAAGTTTTTATAGGTTCTTTACAATCTTTAAGAAAGCCATACATAGAACCGTCTTTTGTCCCTGTGTAATCTCTGTAAGTTAATGGAGTGGAGGTGTAATATGTTTTTATACAATTTCTTATTTGTGGAAATTGTTTTTCAACCAATGAAATTAATTGCTCAGCCTTTTTATGTTTAAATTCTTTATATTCATCTCCTCTTTTTTCAACACTTGTATTTTCCCATTTTTTTAATTCATCCATTTTCATATATGCCAAAACTGTCATATTTTCTGCAAATAAATCTGACTTTGAGCTTGTAGGAGTAAACAACATATATCCTTGTGGCCAAATGTTATTTGAATAAGTTGATGTAAGCCATGCAGTATCTCCTTTACAATAATAATAATTATAGTTTAGATATTTAAATGTGTTTTCTTTCAATACAATATAAACGGAGAAAGTCGATAATGTATTTTCAAGATTATTGATCCGGTTTCTGTAAACTTTTTTTATTATATCTGATTCAACCATTTCAAGTGTTACAACAGGATGAACATCTGATATAAAATTTTTAGCTTCGATTTTTTCCGAATTTGAAAGCTGTGCATACCTGATTTCAGTATTGTCACATACTAATTTTTCAACTTTACTGTTAGTTAAAATAGTTCCCCCGTTTTGTATAATTGATTGAGCCAATAAATCGGCAAGCTGGGCACTGCCGTCAACAAATCTCCATGCGCTTTCAATAAAAAAATTGTTTATAAGTGCATGCATATATAATGGTGATTTATCAGGTTCTCCAGCATAAAGAGAATTTGTTCCAGCTAATACATTCTGCAAAATTTTATTTGTTGTAACAGATTTGATAAAGTCTCCTGTGCTTTCAGTAATATATTGTGTGTCAATAATATTGTCGGTTTTTACTTCACGCAAATTATACAAATTAAGGTTATTACTAATTTCTCTTAATTTATTGCAATACTTTATAATTCCTTCTTTTTCTGCAGGAAAATAATTTATTAAAGTTTTGATAAAATTTTCATAACCCATAGCATATTTATAATCAACGCCCTGAAAATTAATAACATCAAATCCGTTAACATCCATTTTTTTGATTTTCAACTTATCAATCAGGTTAAAATATTTAAAGAAACGATGAAGTATTTGTCCTTCTTCCATACTTCCGATATAGTGCATACCTGTATCAAAAATGCATTTGTTACGTTCAAAAACCTGAAGACATCCGCCAATTTGCTTGTTTTTTTCTATAATACAAACATTATAACCTTCTTTACTTAAAATATATCCACAAACTAAACCGCCTAATCCGCTACCAATAATAGCTACATCAAATTTCTGCATTATTTTTCTGTATTTTTTATTTTATTCAATAAATAGTTTAATCCTAAAATCTCTCCGCAGGTTTTAAGGCTTCCGATTGTAACACCAAGAACTCCGTGCATATTTACATTTTGCCCTGTAAGAAAAAGGTTTGGAATTTTGGTTCTTGGAAGGATTTCAGATTTTAAAGGCTCGTTACAATCTCTTAAAATTCCATATAAAGATCCTTGTTTTGTTGCAATATAATCCCTATATGTCAATGGAGTAGAAGTATAATACGATTCAATTTTACTTCGTAAACCCGGGAATTTTTTTTCTATTAAATCAAGTAATTTTTCAGCTTTTTCTTTTTTTAAAGTTTTGTATTCTTCCCCTCTTTTTTCGATTGAAGTATTTTCCCATTTGCTGAATTCGTTATATTTCATATAAGCCATAACTGTTATGCAGTCAGCATACTCGTCTGATTTTGTATTTGCAGGAGTCAAAAACAAAAAACTTTCAGGCCAGTTATTTTCGTTATAAGTTGAGGTTGTCCATACATTAGTATTTTTGTAATAATAATAGTTTTTATTTAAATACTTGAAAGTATTTTTTTTCAGGACTATATATATAGTAAAAACTGAAATTGTGTTTTCCAAGTTATTAATCCTGCTTTTATAAGCTTTTCTGATTTTATCAGAATCAAGTAATTGTAATGTTTCAGCAGGATGAATATTTGATATGATATATTTTGTTTCAAGTAAATTTTTATTAGAAAGTCTAAGATATTTCATATCATGACCTTCAAAAAGGATATGAGAAGCTGTTGAATTTGTTAAAATAGTTCCTCCATTATTAATGATGTTTTCTTTAAGCAATTCTGTTATCTGCGATGTGCCATCAACAAATCTCCATGCACTTTCAATAAAAGAGTTATTAATAATAGAGTGAACATACATCGGAGTTTTATTTGGAACACCTGCATAAAGTAAATTTGTACCTGCGAGTACATTTTGCAGTTTTATATTTTTAGTAAATGATTTTATAAAATCGGCTGTGCTTACTTTAAAATATGAACTATCTATTATAGGAGATTTTATTTCTTCAAGATTAAAAAGTGGAAGATTTTTAGAAATTTCTTTTAATTTGTTGCAATATGAAATTAAGTTTTCTCTTTCTTCAGGAAAAGATTCAGACAATGAATTTATAAAATTATCATAACCTTGTGAATATTTATAATCATTATGGTCATTTTCAAAATTAATAATATCAAATCCGTCAATATCAAGACGTTTTAATTTTAACTTATCAATTATTCCAAAATATTTAAAAAAACGGTGTAATATCTGGCCTTCACCTAAACTTCCGGCATAATGACCTCCTACATCAAAAATACAATTTTTTCTTACGAAATTTTGAAGGCTTCCTCCAATTTGATTGTTTTTTTCAACAATACAAACTTTAAAACCTTCACGGCTAAGTATATCGCCACATTGTAAACCTCCCAGTCCGCTACCTATAATTACAACATCAAACTTATCCATTCCCCAACTGATTTGATTTATTCTTTTTTATTATATAAAAAATATTTGAAGTAAGTATTGAATTATCGTAAATATGAACATTATAATTATTTTTTGATGCAATACTAATTATATCATCAGCCGACATAAATTCAAGTTTATTTGTGGTTTTATTAAATCCGATATTTGTTGAAAAAAACTCTGTAAAGTATGTTCCCGCTTGTTTTTTCTTTAAACTCTTATTTGCATCTCTTATAATTATTATTCCATCATTTTTTAGATTATTCATACATCTGACTAGTAATTCTTCCTGTTTATCTTTTAAAAGATAATGAATTACATCGCTTAATATGTAAACATCCGCTTCGTTAATAGGATATTCAGTAATATCATCGCAAATAAAGTTTATTAAATTAGTTTTTTCTGAACAATTATTTGCAACATTAATTTTTTCCTGATCATAATCAATCCCTGTAATTTTTCGTTTTGGTGATAAAAAACTCAGCATATATGTTAAAAATCCATATCCACAGCCAATATCAATAATTTCACAATTTTCAGGAACTAAATCATTAAATACTTTATAATTTTTTTCGAACTTTAGTTTAATTTTTAAATACCATTCAAGTACAGGTCCTCTGTAAAGATAATTGTTAATCAATTTATATTTGTAATATGCAGGATCATAGTGCTCTTTTTTTAGTTTTTCATATTCATTTTTGAAATACCTGCCTATGATTTTTGTTCTTTCAGTATAATTTGTACCAAAAGAAGTATCATTAATTGAAATTCTATCTAAAAATTTTACAGTTATTTTACTTCTTTTAGGCAAAAGCTCACCCTTTTTAATATAATCTCCGGTTCCATGCATAACCATTGGAATAATATCAAGGTTAAGCTTTTCTGCCAAATAAAATGCTCCTTTATGAAATCGCTGAATTTTCATTGATTCAGATCGGGAACCTTCAGGGAATATAAATATTGAATACCCATCATCAACTTTTTCTTGTAATTTCTCCATTAAATTTTCCAATCCTTGAGAAACAGGGTAAAAATCTGCTTTTTTGACTAGCTTTCCTATTGCTTTTGAATTCCAAACCCAATCTTGTGTAAGAACAATTAATTTAGGAATAAACATTAAAGAAAGAGGTATATCAATATGCGACTGATGATTACAAATTATTAATACAGGCTTTTTAAAATTTGATGATTTAAAATTTATTATTTTTTTCTTCACAAGAAACATTACATACATTGTAGATCTTGTAGCATACATAATCATTAAATGATATATGTATTTTCTTTTTTTCTTACTTACAGGTAAAATTAATAAAATTGTATTAGCTGAAATAAAAACTAAAAAACCTGCAATCCAGAAATAAGAGTAAAATATTAATGAATAAATCATTTTAAAAAGTGTAGCTGGAACAAGTCTTTTTTTACCGTTTACATAAGTCATCCATTTAAATATTCTTGGAATAATAGTAAAAGTCATGAAGACAGCTATAAGCATACCAATAATGGTAATAGCAGCTATTGATTTTAATGCCGGATGTTTTGCAAAAATTAATACTCCTATTCCGATAATTGTAACTAATGCGGAAAAGACTATTGACGTTTTGTAAGAATCAAGATGCCCTTTGCCATATTTATGTTTTTGCAAAAGACCATCCATCATAAAAATTGCATAATCATCGCATAACCCAAAAATAAAAGTTGAAACAATAATATTTACAATATTAAATTTAAAACCAAACAGTCCCATAATTCCTAATATCCATATCCAGCTTATTAGCATAGGTAAAAAACTTAATATTCCTAACTCCAGTCTGCCAAATGAAAAAATCAAAAATCCCAAAACTAATAATGAAGATAACCAAAGAATGAGATTAAAATCAGATTGAATAATATCAATAAATAGTATAGTAAAATATTGCTTGACCAAAACAGAGACATTTTTGTTGTCTTTATAAAAAGAAAAAACATCCTTCCTGTTTTCTTGTTGCACTTTTATTATTGAAATAACATTTATACCTGTACTGTCTTCAATGATATAATCACTTAAAAATAGATTTTTTATATTATTAAACTCTGAAATATTAATTGGCTCATAGTTTTTATCAAGCAGAGTATAGAATTGATTAAAAGCAGAGCTTTTAAATTTATATGGTTCACTATAAGTAATAAGTAAATTTTTTACTTTTTCTTTCTTCTCTTCGGACCAATAGTTATTCCATTTTTTTATTCGTTCATTTTGTTTTTTTTCTGATAAAAGAAAATTGCCGGGAGAAGTGTAGTCTTTAATGATATTATGTGCTTTTAAACTATCTAATTTTTCAACATTTTTATCGTTTACATTTAGAGCTTCATCAAGGTTTTTTCCTTCTGATAAAACATAAACTGACTTTAAAGATAAGTTACTTATTTTATTAAGGTTTTCTTCTGCATGTTTAAGTTTTTCGGATGAATAATTCATATTCATCATATCTCCCTCAAAACTAACATTCTGTGAGGTGAAATAAAAAACCACTGTAAGTATTAAAATAATGAAAAATATTAAACGATTACTGCCAAAGCGAAAGGATGATAATTTATCTATAATTGGAATAGTTGTTGTTTCAACATTCTTCTTTTTTGTTAAATGAATAATATGTGGGGATATTATCAGGCAGAACAATACTGCTCCGAGGAGGCTAAATCCTGCAAACATACCAAAATCATGTAGTGTTTCTGATTTTGTAAATAATAATGCAAAGAATGCACCGATTGTAGTTGTACTGCCAATTAGAAGTGGTGTTGCAAGATCTTTTATTATATCCTTTGGGTTGCGTGTAATCCTGTAATGATTAAGAACATGCAATGAATAGTCAATAGAAATACCTAAAATTATTGATCCTGCACCAAGTGATATTGCGGAGATCTTTGTTTTTATAAGATATAATATTGCCAATGAAAAGCCTGCACCAAAAATAATTGGCAATGAAATAAAAAATATTGTGCGTTTGCTCTTAAAAAAAAATGATACTAAAATGAGAATAACTAATAATGCTATAGAAGTAGTTATAAGAGAATCTTTTTTTATTTGGTGTGCATTACACACAGCAGCAGCAGCAGCGCCATAATATTCTGCATTTATTGTGTTGTTTGATTTTACGGTTAATATATTTATAGTATTATCAATTTCATCAATAAGCTCAGCATTTTTTGAAGTTTCCGCAGATGGATATAATGGTGTAATAATAACCAGAAGATTTTTTTTATTTTTTGTTATTATATATCCGTCGTAAGATGTAAAATTATTGTCAATCATTAAGTTATTGAGCTTTTTTAATGCTATAAAAGTTATTCCTAACGGATCGCGCAATAATGAATTTTTAGTGATTAAACCTGTAGGAGAAATTAAATTATTATAAATATTTGAAACAGATTTTTTTATTGCAGAATCAGATATGAGTGTATCAATTTTTTTATAGTCGTCATCATTTAAAAAGATAGGGATGTTGTTATAAAAAGAATTATATACCTCTAACATTGTATCTTGTGATACTTTAAGTGTTATATCCTTGATATATTTGTTTGAAGATGAACTTTTAATGATAGAACTGAATTCGTTTGCAAATTGAATTAATTTATCAGGATTTGAGTTTGCGGTTGTGTCTGATAAAGATATATTTATAACAAGTTTTTCTAATATTTTAGAATTTTTTAATATGTTTAATTTTTCAAGTTTTTTATCTTTGGGAATAAATTTTGTGAGGTCTTCTTCCAATTCGATTTTAGATGCAAAAAAGATAATAAAGCTAAACAGTAAAATAATAAAAGAAATAAATATTATTTTGTGTTTTGAGAAAAAATTATATATGTATAGAAAGAAAATCGACATTAATTTATTATTAATTTTATGTTAACTTAATCGTTTTGAAAAAAACTTCAAATATAGGAATGTTAAAAATCCAAAGCAAATTGATAATAGAATAGCAAATACAAAACTACCAATAATATACTGAATTAAATTGTTTTTTACAAACTCTAAACTGATATTGGAAATATTTAAAATATTATTTGAATTAGAAGGTAAAATTATTTCCCCGGTTTTATAACTAAAATATAAAATAAGAGGAATTAATGGAGGAATGCTTAAATTGCTTGCAACAATAACGATTATCTTATTTAATTTAAATATATATGCAAGAAATAAAGCAATTAACATCTGGTAACCCCAAACTGGAACAACACTCATAAAAATTCCCAGCATAACTGATAAAATTTTAATTTTATCAGATTCATTCTTATTTAATAAATGCTTGTTTTTGAAATTTTGAATATTTTCTTTATTTATGCTTTTGAAAAATTTTAATGGTTTTATGTAGAATATAGCGATAAAAACCAAAATTGTATTTAATATACTTATTCTGCTAAAATCTTTAAATGGTCGAAAATGTGTTACTCTGCTTTCTTTTGGTGAATAGATTACATTGATAGGAACAGAAACAACTTTGATTTCTTTCCATGCAGCTCTTACAATTACTTCAATTTCGAATTCATATTTAGTTGTGAAAAATTTTAAGTCTTTTAAAGGTGTTAAAGGATAAAGTCTATACCCTGATTGAGTATCAGTCATATTAATACCGGTTTCAAAACGAAACCAAAAATTTGAAAATTTGTTACCGAAGTTGTTTTTACCGGGCACATTTTCTTGATTCATATTTCTTGCTCCAATTATAATTGAATTTGGTTCAGATTTTAACTTATCAATAAAAACAGAAATATCATCAACAATATGCTGACCATCAGAATCTATTGTAATTGCATAATCATAACCTTTTATTATAGCATATTCAAATCCTTTTCTAAGAGCATAACCTTTTCCTTTATTATGAGCATAACTTATAATATGAATATTGGAGTATTTACTTAATATTTGATTTGTATTATCTGTTGATCCATCGTTAATAATAATTATATTTTCTGTATATGTAAGAGTTTGGTTTATAATATTCTCAATAGTTTTATCATTATTATATGTAGGTATAATAATGCAACATTTGAAATGTTTAAGTTCTTCAATATATTTCAGTTTATCCTGCATATTTAGTTATTGATGTTCTACAAAGATTCATATTTTTTTTAATTCTATTTTCTTCCGGTAATTTAGGTATTACCTTCGTTAATGCTATTTTATAGTAATAATTTGCTTTTGAATATTCTTTGTGTTTTTTATAATAATCACCTAATAATGAATAAACAAAGTAAAATTCTTTATTAGTATTAATGAAATATTCATCTTA
>Ga0247841_10013798_pt1 | contig 10245 bp, 7 predicted proteins | sample LaCruzMarch2015__2_FD_192410 | JGI IMG/M metagenome (GOLD analysis project Ga0247841, IMG submission 192410) | Freshwater microbial communities from meromictic Lake La Cruz, Castile-La Mancha, Spain - LaCruzMarch2015_18m | ecosystem: Environmental > Aquatic > Freshwater > Lake | place: Spain...
GACATTCCGTTGGTGGCGTTGCGTGCTCAAGTCGCTTCGGCGATCAATGCCGTAGTGCACACGGCGCGCCTATCAGATGGTTCACGCAAGGTGATTACCATTTCGGAAGTCCTTCCGTTGAAGAATGGCGAGTATCAGATGAGCGACTTGCTGGCTTGGCAGACCGATGAGATCACAGCTGATGGAAAAGTCGAAGGACGCTTTGTCCTGAAAAACAGACCGACCTTTGTGGATCAGGCCGCCATCGCTAAACTGGAACTGCCTGGAATCACAAGTTAAGATGCGAAATATTGTTGCACTTCTTTTAATCGGGCTCACGCAAATATCTTTTGCGGATGGGCCTGTTATTGTTCCTGATCCCCGGGTGCAAGCTGTGGCGGTTGCGCAGAAACATATGCTTCCTGGATTGAAGCGCGCGGGCAAGTCAATTGTTGAAATTCCACGGCAAGTCGGTCAATGCTTCCGCCTTCCTTTGGGGTTGGTTGAAGTTATTTTCTGTCCCCTCCCGGATGTCGAATTCAAAGAGGGGCTAAATGATCTTGGCGCAGGCGTCTTAGCGCCCTTTAGGTTTTGCAGGGCTGTGTGCGAAATGCCCTATGAAGTCTACTGCGGCCTCGGTGATGCCATAACGCTTTAAGTCGCCAGCAGCAGATCCATGAGTGCCGACCCCTTGAGATGGCCGAGCGAGCCCTGAAGCGCAGCAACCTCATCAAAGGTCTGGACCGCATCCGGTGTGTTGCCAGGCTGCCAGACTGAAACAGGAACAGGCGTGCGCGTGTGCTTGCCTGTGGTGAGTGGCACAGGATGGTCCGGCAGTACAGCATAAGCAACGCGGTCTCCCGCGGCTTGCATGACACGCCCAATCAGGCGCGCATCAAAATCTTCAATCGTCTTCATCTTCAAGGCCAAATCCTGCGCATGTGAGACTTCGTCCATGGATTCCACATGGACATAGACGAAATCGTACCCGTCTTGGATAGCTTGAAGCGCAGCATCAGCCTTGCCTTCATAGTTGGTATCAATGTATCCGGTGGCGCCCTTTACCTTGATGACATCCATGCCCATGCAGGCACCCAGTCCATTGATGACATCCACGGCAGAGATGACGGCCGCTCGGATTCCATATTTCTTGCAGATGTTATGAATGGCGCCCGCCTTGCCTCCACTCCAGGGCCAGATACCGTTGGCTTCGCGCCCCTTCAGGAGCTCAGAGGCCTTGTCCATCAGTTCGCGCAGTGTGGCTGCAGTATAAGCGCCAGCCGCCGTCTTTGCAGAGGGAAGATGTTCCGAGACAGGGTTGCCGTGATTGTCGTCAGGCTTGTCGCAATAGACATCTGCTGTATACTGGTCGCCGGAAAGAATCAGCAAGTTGCGGTAGCTGACGCCTGGATAAAAACGAATCGTCGGGGTTCCCAATTTTTCATTCAGCAGGGCAATGGAGTCAACGGCATCTTGCTGCGCAATGTGTCCGCCCGAGAAGTCGCGCAGGATGCCCTGCGGATCGACGGTCGTGAAGTTGACACGGAATGCGATGTCAGAGGGGCCGAGACAAATGCCCTGGCTTGCACACTCCAGAGGGCCCCGTCCGCAGATCTCTTTCGCAAGGTCACAGCCTAGGACAGACATGTTGGCGACGTCGCTTGATGTTGAGAAGCCTTCGGGCAATGTCAGCATCGTTCCGCTGCGCCCATGCCGAGCGATCTTGTCCATGTTCGGAGTTTTCGCGGCCTGAAGCGGAGTCTTGTGGCCGAGTGCCGCCACAGGTTCATCCGCCATGCCGTCGCCTAAAAAAAGTATAGTTGGAAAATGCTTTGCCTTCATGGGGCGCATAGTATAGCGGAAAACGATCAAAAATAAAAGGGCAGGGTGTATCCCTTAAAATCATTTTATGAAAAAACAGCAGAATTTGTCATCGCCTACGAGTTGCTGGTTAAGCGTCAATAGGCACGAAATATAAAGAAAAAACCGCAATCCAAATATTCAACAACTGACGCGCAGTTTTTGTTTTTGCGCAAAAAAAGTTTAGTGCCCATCTCGTCATTCTTGGGAAAGATGGTTATTCGTTCCTGTCTTATAGGCGGACGAAGTACGGAATGCAGACAAGCGCGATACCCACAGCAACAAGGGCAATGATGTTGGAAACGAAGTAGGGAAAGACCATTAGCGCGATTCCGCAAATCAAAGGGACAGGCGCTTGTTGCTTTCTTCCATAAATGAAAACCCCAACGCCAATGGATCCAAACAGGAGTCCCCACACGATAGAGGATGTCGTCATATATTTTTTCTTTCCGACGTAAAAACACTTTAGAAAATTCTACTAAGCAAGCTTCTCACCCACCATCAAGAACACGGTGAATGAGCGAAGCTCCCCTTTGAAGTTGGGCTTGATAATTTCTGTTGCGGTCGTAGCTTTGACATTGGAAAAACCAGCCTTCATAAACAAGTTGCGCAGCGCGTCTCGATCGAAGCCAAAGTGAAAAATGCCGGTGTTGTCATCGTGGAACGTCCCTGGCTCCAGATCCAAATCCGCAACACAAATCTTCCCGGACACCTTAAGCGTTTGGAACAACTGCGCCAACAGTGCCTCTGTGTTTTCGACATGGTGGAAGGTCATGCTACTGACAATCAGGTCGTATGCGCCAGGCAGACAATCTCCAGGATTAAGATGCCGTGTATAAACGTTTGATAGTCCTTGGCGCTGGGCTTTTGCCTCCAGCACGTCCAGCATGCCTTGTGAGGTGTCTACGCCTGTGACACTCTTGACCGAGGCTAGCACGCTCATGGCCAGAAGGCCGGTGCCGCATCCGAAGTCCAGGACCTCCATGTCTGGTAGAAGAGTGACCTGTTGTTTGATCGCATGGACTACGTCTTCAGCTAGCTTCACGCGGGTGGGGTTTTCATCCCACGTTGCCGCCTTTTTATCGAAATCGTGTTGTTGACTTTTCATTTTGTTTTCTCGTTCTTCTTAAACCATCCGAGCAGGACCTTCTTGCGGTCGGTGTCTGTAGTCGCGGGCTTGTGGACGTCTCGGTCGGCTGGCAGGTTCTCGTGCTCGACGCTCCAGCCCGGCCACTCGCGGTAGGCATGGTAAGACCAGTCCCAGCCATACTCATCAAAGATGGAGATGCAGTCTGAGAGGTATTTTTCCGCGCCGGGCGCCCACCGGATAGCGCTGAACTCTCCGACGTAGATGTGGACATTATAAGCTCTCTGGAACTCACGTACCGGAGCGAGGACCTTCCGGAGTGCCTCTTTGTCATAATTTTTTCCGTCAATTATTCCAGGATACGTAATGGGCGCACTCGGGCTGTTAACACCCTGGTGGGTGTAGGTATGAGGCACGTACATGTGCACTTGGTAAATTACGTTGGGCACGTTCACAGGCGTGAGCCAGGCAAATGCCTCAGGCGAGTCCCAGTTCTCGGACTCGATGATGATGGTTGTCTTTGGGTCGATGGCCCGGACCGCCTTGGCTGCGCGGACTTGGGTGGCCAGACTATCCATGCCAGCAGCCGTGGGCTTACTGCACACCGGCTCATTTACAAGGTCGAAGCCCCAGACCGCCGGATTCCCCTTGAAGCGCCGAGCGATCTTTTCCCACGTCTTCACGAAATGATCCTGGTACTTTTTTTCGTAGAACATGGCCATGTCCGAACTTGCGTCTCGGCCGCCGGGTGGCGAGTGCACGTCAATGACGACCTTGATGCCATGCTTCTGGCAGGAGACCAGGGCTTTATCAAGATCGTCGAGTCGGCTGTCAATCCATCGGTCGTATTCGTCGAGGTCCCGTTCGGTGCCGGCTTTTCCCCAGTTGCGTGTGAGCTGCCAGCGGATCAGGTTCGCATTCCACTCCGTGCCGAGGACACGGATATCCTCCTCGCGGAAAGCATTGGGCGACATGACCCCGCGCAGGCGAGGCAGGTCGTGGCCCTTGTAGGCAGGCGGAGCATTTGGATTAGGCGCAGGCCGCGCAGGCGGACGGGGTCGCTGTACAGTCACCGTGATCTCTCCAAACCACGCCTTACCAAAAGTGTCCTGCAGGCCCAGGCAGAGTTCCCCCGTGTTCGCATCTTCGGGAATCGCAAAGGAAAACCCAACAGGCTTCCAGTCAAATGTACCGAAGAGGTTGTTCTGGTTCGTCCAGCGCTCACCGCTTGGTGCTTTGAAGTGGAGCATGAACTTGATACCGTTATAGGGCTGGGCGGGCTTGGCGACCCCCTCGGCCTTTGCCTGGCATTGGAAGTGAAGCACCATCCCGCGCCACGGTACGAGGTTAATTGGCAGCGAGACCATCTTCCCGCCGGGCTTCTTGTCTGCGACCTCGACGGCCATGCACCATTTACCGTCTGACGCTTCCTGGACCCACTGGGTTCCGGGAGCACTCGACCATTTTCCGCGCTCAGCGGCTGTCTCGAAATTGAGCTTGAGGAGAACCGCGCCCTGTTCTGTAAGCGCCGTGGCCTCGCCAGCAACGAGCGGTCTGCACACGGCTAGGGCGAGGAATGTCATGGACATGCTGAGCAAGCCGTTCATGTTGGGAATGTTATAACGCATATTTTTTTTATCCTGGTGCTTAATTCGGACTTGGGACACGCGACATGGGACATGCAGCAACCAATTACCCCAAGTCCCTCTGTCCCGCGTCCCACGTCTTGTGATTTAACGGTGCAGTGAACGTCTGCTTGGGGCTGCCTTCTGCGTTGCGTGTGACGGTTGCCGAGTAGGAATGCAACAGGTAGCGGTTGAGGTTGGGGCTGGGCTTGGCGCCGTACCAGGTGTCATTGACAATGGGATGGCCTGAGCCCGCAAGCTGACAGCGGATCTGATGGGTCACGCCTGTGCGGATCAGCACCTCCAGAAGTGTCGTGGTGTGTCGCTGCTCAATGGGCTTGTAAAATGTCTCCGCATGGAAGATCCGTGCGGGTTCGCGCCATTTTCCATGTTCCACCCTCCACGTCTCGAGATCCATCATCTTGCATTGCGAGGAGGGCCCGTGGACGAGCTCCTGCACAAGTTTGCCGGGCTCTTTGACAAGCCCTTCCACCTGCGCGTAATAAACTTTGTCGACCGTTTGTTTTGCAAACTGATCACGCAGGTGGTCAAAGGCCGCTTGCGTGCGTGCGACGAGCACGAGGCCTGAGGTTCCGGTGTCAATACGGTGAAGTGCGCCAGCCATGAGCGGCTGGTCTCCGATGGCAGCAAGTTCGGGATAGCGCGCGACCATGCCGTTCATCAGGGTTCCGAGTTCAGCATGGTTCAACGGATGCACAGGTTGCCCTGCGGGCTTATTGACGGCGATCAGTTCGTCGTCCTCGAACAGGACATCGATGCTGACACTGTCATCGGGCTGTACGCGGTTTTCCGAAGCCTCGGCAAGCTGAAGAATAATGAGGACGTCCCCCTTGCGGAGCTTTGTGGACTTCGTGCCGCACTTCTTGTTGTTTAAAACAATATTCCCTGCTTCAATGGCGGCCTGGCAGAAAATGCGCGTCGATGTTGGAAAATGCTCGGCCAAAAACCGGTCAAGCCGCATCTCCTCGGATTTTAAGAAGGTCACTGTTTGATTGAGGATCATTGTGGTAAGTATACTCTGTTTTAGGTTGAGATCAAGGGTTATTCCAGGGATGGGGGGAGGACGTGGGACATGGGGCGTGGGACGTGCAGCACGGTGTGCGACTCGCTCGTGCACGTCCCGTCCACAGGCCTCTCCGTCACCTGTCCCAAGTCTTGTGATTCCTGTTTTCCAAACTTCCGGTCGAGTTCGCGGTAGGCGGTGAAGATCATAGTGGGCTTATCGTGCGAGGCCTTTTTGAAGCATCTTGTACCAGGCACCTTCCTAGAGGGATGATAAACAGTGGAAGATGGAAGTTTTTGGGTCGCCAGTCAAAAGAGGATAGGATATCCGTCTGGACTGATTGGCTGGCTTGGCACATAAAAGTACAAGTGTAAGGTCAACCAATCAAAAGGGATTATAGCAAACACAAGGATCACGATGAGGCTGGCCCTCCATCGCCGATTTCGCAGAAAGGAGTTGAGAAAAAGTAGAAAGGCAATTGCTGAGAATAACATTGCGATCACGAAAATGATGGTTCCAAATAAGCAAGGATAATCGATTATTACAGACGGGGATGCCGAGTGTATCACAGGCATCATGGTTAATGACCCTGTTACGAATAGCCAGGCCACCAGAGCCAGCAAGTCAGATCCTGCCAGAATGAGAGCGATGACCCTGAGCGAAACATCTCTAATTCGAATGAGCCTCAACTTGTTCATTATCAATCCCCTTTACAATGGAGCCGTGCCCGATAGTGATACCAAGCGAGAAAAACTCCCTACTTGCCGAATTTCCGATCGAGTTCGCGGTAGGAGGTGAAGATCATGGTGGGCTTGCCGCGCGGGCAGGTATAGGGCATGCGCGTCTTGACGAGCGCGGCCACTAGCTTTTCAATTTCAGGAATCGTCGCGGTACGCGTTTGGCCGACCATGACGCGGCAGGCCGCTTTAGCAATGATCTCTTCGCGCCACTTTTCCGTGCCGCGCCGCACGCCGGCATTTTCAAGGTCGTGCGCAATATTGGCCAACAGTTCGCGGCAGGAGACATCGCCCAGAATAGACGGAAGGGATTCAATGACAAAGTGGTCGCTGTCGCCAAAGGCGTCCACGCCAAATCCCATGGCTTGCAGGACTTCCAGATGTTTGGTCAGCCGTGCGGAATCAGCAGGTGGAAGCTGTACGGTCTCCGGTAGCAGCAGGCGTTGGGAAAAGGCATCGTCCTTATCATGGTTTGCCATGAGCTGTTCAAAGAGCACGCGTTCACGCGCGGCACGCGGATCAAGGGTAACAAAGCCGTCTTCGGTCTCCAACAGCGCATATCCGCCGTTTAGGATGCCGAGCACACGACACCACTGCCACGGCGCTGATGCGCCCGAGGTTTCATGCGATGTGTGAACGAAGGGCTGATCGGATTGAATTTCTATTGAAGGGGTGGACGCTTCGTCTCGCTTGGGAAAGAGTGGCAACCCTGTGCCTGTGGGCACATTGGGAACCCTCAAAGGATACGGGAAAGAAGATGAAGGAGAAAGCGGTGTAAAGCGAACCGGAGACTCGGGCAGCGAGGCGGAAGAAGGAGTAGGGGAGACGACCGATGAGGCATCTGTTGGCTCCGGCGCGGGAGCTTCTGATGGGCGACTGTCGGGAGTCGTTGAGGACTCTCCACTCTGCAAGGCTAAACGAATCGCGCGGATGATGGACTCACGGACCTCGGCGGGTTTATGGAAGCGGACTTCGCGCTTTGTTGGATGCACATTGACATCTACGCCTTCAGGCGGCATCTCGATGAAGAGAAGGACAATGGGTTTTCGCTCTGCTGCAAGCGGCGGATAGGCTTCGCGCAAAGCGTACAAAATGACAGGCGCTGTCGCAGGACGGCCATTGATAAAAATATACTGTTCGCTGCGGTCATTGCGGAGTTGATTGGGCAAACTGACAAAGCCATGGACACGAACGCCATTGGACGTGGAATCGACCATGCGCAAATCAGCGCAAAAATCAGGGCCAAAAAGATCGCGTACGCGCTCTTCCAACGTGGCATCTGCGGGGAGGCGTGTGAGTTCGCGGCCGTCGGATGTCAGGCTCATCCCGATTTTAGGATGGGCGAGCGCATGGACTGTAAAAATAGTTCGTATGTGCGCCTGCTCGGTTTGATAGGCGCGTAAAAATTTGCGACGGGCTGGGACGTTGAAGAAAAGATCCCGAACCTCGATCGTGGTCCCCGGGGGAAGACCGGCTTCGCGTACATCCTGAAGGCTGCCGCCAATGACCGTCAGTTCCGTACCCGATTCATCTGCTGCACGGCGAGTCTTTAAAATAAAGCGAGAGACTGAGGCGATGGAGGGGATGGCTTCGCCACGGAACCCGAGGGTGTCGATGTGCTCGATGTCATCGACGTCCCGAATCTTACTGGTGGCTTGCCGTTCAAGGCTCAGCAGGGCATCATCACGGTTCATGCCGCACCCGTTGTCGCGAATCTCGACCAGCTTGCGTCCGCCGGCGGTAACCGTGACGTCGATACGCGACGCCCCCGCATCAATGGCGTTCTCCAGGAGTTCCTTTACCACGGAGGCTGGACGCTCAACAACCTCGCCGGCCGCAATCTTATTTGCGACCTGAATTGGCAATAAACGTATGTGACCATCCCTTTGCATGGACAATAAGATGCGAACTTCTTGCCTATTCGTCAAGCCGTATTTGACAGAAAGACCTATTTTTGCAAAAATACTCACTTTTACAACGCTATCTTCTCAAAACAGATGGCAAGGACAGGCAGGGGCTTGTCCTCTTTTATTAAAGCAGGAGAATCAGAGCATGAAGTTGAGCAATGAAAATTTGACGTTGGCTGCCAATACGATCCGCGGGTTGGCGATGGATGGCGTACAGGCAGCGAAGTCCGGTCATCCGGGCGCGCCCATGGGATTGGCGGATATCGCCGCGGTCTTGTGGCTGAAGTATTTGAAGCATAATCCCTCTGACTCCACATGGGCGGATCGTGATCGCTTTGTCCTGTCAGGCGGACATGGTTCGATGCTGGTGTACAGCTTGCTGCATCTTGCGGGCTACAATCTGCCGTTGGAAGAGCTGAAGCGTTTCCGCCAGATGGGCAGCTTGACCCCCGGGCATCCTGAATATCACCACACTGACGGCGTTGAGACCACGACCGGGCCGCTCGGACAGGGTATTGCCTCAGGTGTTGGCATGGCGATTGCGGAGCGCATGGCAGCTGCGCGTTACAATGTGGATGGCAGTGAAGCTGTAGTGGATCATCGCACCTGGATGTTCTGCGGCGATGGCGACTTGGAAGAGGGCATCAGCCATGAAGCCTGCTCGCTCGCGGGCCATCTGAAGCTCGAAAAGCTTGTGCTCTTCTATGATAGCAACGGCATTACCATTGAAGGTCATACCGACCTCGCGCTGAGTGATGATCCCAAGAAGCGCTTCCAGGCCTACAACTGGCATGTGCTCGAGATCGATGGTCATGACCTTGACCAGATCGACCGCGCAATCCGTAAAGCGATGAAGCTGACGGGCAAGCCGATCCTGATTATTTGCAAGACGCACATCGGCAAGGGAAGTCCCAACAAGCAGGATTCCCACGAAGCGCATGGCGCACCTCTGGGCGATGAAGAGGTCAAACTCACCAAGCGTGCCCTCGGGATGCCGGAAGACCAGCTCTTCTACGTGCCGGAAGAGGTCCGCGAACTCTTCGCCGAACGCTTAGCCAAGAACAAACGCGCTCAAGGAAAGTGGAAGCGCGTCTTTAAAGATTGGTCAAAGGCTAATCCTGCAAAGGCTGAGCAGTGGAAGCATTCATACGAAGACTTCATGCCGCTTGATATCGAGAGCAAGATTCCTGCGTTTGATGTGACGAAGCCTGTTGCAACGCGTAATGCGTCCGGCATCGTGCTGAACGCACTCGCAAAGGAGTTGCCTCAGATCGTTGGTGGTTCTGCCGACCTGGCGCCGAGCAATATGACCTGGCTCAAGGACATGGGCGAACTCAAGCCTGGCGAATTTAGCGGACGCAACATTCACTTTGGCATTCGTGAACTCGCGATGGCCACAATCATGAACGGTATCATGTGCCATGGTGGTTTCCGCGTCTTTGGCGGCACCTTCTTTGTCTTCAGTGATTACTGCCGTCCGGCCATGCGTATGGCGGCACTGATGGGCTTGCCCGTGATTTACGTCTACACGCACGACAGCTTCTATGTGGGCGAAGACGGTCCGACACATGAGCCCGTTGAACAGATGGCGGCGTTGCGTTGCATGCCGAACATGACCATGATCCGACCTTCGGATCCGACCGAGACAACAGCGGCTTGGGTTACAGCGCTCAAGAATAAGAAGGGCCCGACCGCCTTGCTCTTTACGCGTCAGAATATGAAGGTCATTGATCGTAGCAAATATCCTTCTGCCTCTAATTTGGAGAAGGGTGCCTATACGCTCTGGCAGAATGGCGAAGGAACGCCTGAACTCACGATTATCGCTACAGGGTCGGAAGTTGAAATTGCTCTTGAAGCCGCCCAGCAAATCACGGACCGCAATGTGCGCGTCGTGAGCATGCCATCGTGGGAACTCTTTGCCAAGCAGAACCAGACGTATCGCGATCGTATCATCGATCCGAGCTGCTCACGCCGACTCATTGTCGAAGCAGGCAGCTCCTTCGGTTGGGAACGTTTTGCCGGCAAG
>Ga0247841_10013800_pt1 | contig 10244 bp, 8 predicted proteins | sample LaCruzMarch2015__2_FD_192410 | JGI IMG/M metagenome (GOLD analysis project Ga0247841, IMG submission 192410) | Freshwater microbial communities from meromictic Lake La Cruz, Castile-La Mancha, Spain - LaCruzMarch2015_18m | ecosystem: Environmental > Aquatic > Freshwater > Lake | place: Spain...
CTGCCATCTGCAGGGCAAGGATTACATGGAAACTCTGCGCCACGCCGTAGAACGCGAAATCAACGACGCTGGGAAATTATAGACTGTTGCGTTTTTTGAAACTTATTTAAAACCATTGCCCTGCAATAACCATCCGTCGTCATGGGCATACCAGGTTATGAAAATACTTGTGTTTGCTCTTTACGACGACAAATTCCAGAAAATAGGGGGAATGGGCTAACCTCATAGTAAACGTACAAGGTAAGCACATAGATTAAAGATTACGGTAAAAGTCTATAACTTTTTAAGGAATTTTAAGGTTGGGTCGTGGCACAACTTTTAGCTACACTACCACATTACACTCTCGTTTTCAGGTATTTATTGCCCTAATAGGAGTTATTTGAAATCCACCGTGTTGCCCCCACATCTAGGACAAATATGTGGCGAAGATGACCGTTTATGCCACATGTGAGAACAGTCGTAACACATACCACTATATTTAGAGGCTAAGAACTTGTTCTTTATATTTCTCTTTCTATCTCGTTCGTCCTCTTCATAATCTACACCACCATAGTCACTTTTCATGCAAATAACCTCACTACCTTCCAATTGCGGCTTAAACTTCTGTGGAAAGCCCATTATTGAACATTCTGGATAGAGAAGTTAAGTGCCAAATATTTTTGTCCAATTATCCAGAACAACCTTTATGATAAATGGAAGCACCTTGATGCCAGTGTATTTGTCAAATGAAGTTGCCCACGCAAGTATTTTTTTTATTAAGGATTTATCAGGTTTTTCTTTTTTTAATTCTGTTTCAAGTGCGCTCAGATTCTGCTTTGCTTCTTCTTTTATATCTTCCTTTATGTTTTGTTGATTTATTAGACTGATAGCCTCATCTACACTACTCACTGACATCAGCGAAATTTCTATGTTCTGATTAAGCATTTGATTTTGCTGCATTGAAATTCCAGCATTAGAAGTAGAAGCCCGCCCAATAGAAGAGTTATAGAAAATAGAATACATTAAAGATAGATTATTTTCCAAATCCATACACAAGTCATTTGCCTGGGAGATGTTCCAATTCGAACCCATCTCTTTAAGATCATCAAGATTTTTGAAATCTTCTGAATGGTTTGGATAGTCTTTTTTTACAAGTTCAAGCAGCTTATTGTAAGCGCGAATTAGTCCGTCAATTTTATGTATATTGTGTGGGACGTCTCGCTCGATTTCTACAACCGTATCAAACAACGGTTTAATAGATGCTGCTACATTCTTCATCTCATCACCTTGAGAAAAACTCTATCAAGCAGTGTTTAAACGCCTTTCTGCTGAAATAGAATCGCCTTAAGTTTTCATCCTCCACAAGAGTGAAAGCAAAGGCACGCAGGCAGCCGCTTGCACCTCTCAGTGCTAAGCGCCCACAGCTTGTGTTAAGCTATAGGGGGTGAGATTATGAATGAATATGATGTTGCTCAGATTTGTGAAAATGGACATCTTATTACACCTTCAGCACAGAAAAATCCAGAGGACTGCCAACCTTTTTGTGATGAGTGTGGTCAGCCAACTATCAAGGAATGTAAAGAATGCAAGGAGCAGATTAAAGGCTACAAACGATTTGGTGGCATTGGCGTGGTGTATGAATACGCCTGTCCAAAATTCTGCCACAGGTGTGGAAAGCCTTATCCTTGGACTGAAAAAACACTCGATGCGACAAAAAAATATGTGGGAGAAATTAAGGAGCTTAAACCAGAAGAGAGAGAGTTATTGATAAAAAACATCGAGGATATAGTTAAAGCAACCCCATCTCAGCAAATTTCAATTTTCGATTTCAAGAAACTTTTAGCAAAAATGAATTCTGCTTCAAGAGAAATGATAATCGCCCTTCTTAAAGATATTTTCAATGAAACCGTTAAGAAAACTATTGGAATGTAGGATTTTACTGCTTGCTGTTGCGAGTGTTGCAAGGCGTGTTCATGAGTCTGAGTGAGACTATTTACTTGTTTTGAGAAGACATTGGTCTTTCATGTTTTAGTCTGTTATCAGACTACATTCACCTCTCGCAACGGCACAATTCTGAATATCCGCGCTAGTATAAAGATTCGAACACAGGGTTTTGCCATATTGAGTAATATACGCTGTTTCTTTTCCATGCATTTTCATAGATTTTATGAATAAACCTCAATCTGCAAAGGTTAAATTAAAACTAAGAAACCTGCTCGAAACCAATTTTCACGCTGTCCCTTCTTAGAGGTTATTTATTCCTTCTTTTTTAGTCTGCCATTTAACCTTCAAAAGTAGAAGGTTAAATCAAAAACACACTACTTATTCTAAGTTTTTTATCATAATATATCACTGGTTTCAACAGTGGGTTTTAAATGTGAGTTAGCGTAAACTTTTAGTGGGAATGGTGATGCGTCGTTTTTATAATGAACGTAAATGACGTGAGTTGCTAAAGTGACTGATACATTTAAATAATATTCCAAATAATATGGTCTACATGGAAAAAAGTTCCTTAAAATTGTCAAATTATGAGAAAAAGTTTCTTTTGAGTTTAATTGAGGATGGGAGCAAGCCAGACTCAGATATATCAAAAGAGACAAAGATTAGCAAGGCATCGGCGTCTCGAATAAGAAAAAAACTAAAGGAAAGCGAAATTCTGCTTGATTCCATCCTAGTCATCAATCTTGAAAAATTTGGAATAAGTTTCTATGCCGTTCTCTTTTTCGAGTGGCAGCTATCCAACGACCAAAAAACCACTAAGAAAATGGAAGAAGAGTTTGTTTCTTCCCCACAAGTAGTCTATTTTGCTGAAGGGGACAACCCCAACATAAACTACATAGCTATGCTTGCTTTTTTTGATTTTGAAGATTACCAGGATTTTTTGAGTGAATTTAGACAAAAATACGGAAATTCTTTGAAACGTTTAGAGACATATTTTATCCAACCAAAGAAGATACTGAAGCAAGATTATACTGACTTGTCAAAAATGTTAATTGGAGGTAGATAGTATGAGTATTAAAACATACATGAAAGTGACTGTTTTTTTGCTTTGTCTCGCGACACTTACGATTGCGTGTGATCCTTCATCTGCATCTGACACCAAATTCACTCATTCTGGTTCTTGTAGTTTTGATAATATCGCTGGAACAGCTAGCTGTACACTCGCCCATGGCGATAAGGCTTGGTTTGGCGTGGATGTAAAGAACAATCTTTTCAATATTAATGTTTCTGTTTCCGGATATGCTCAGGATAGTGGATCTACAATTATTTGCAGCAGAGTCACTCCTGGGAACTATTGTACAATGCCAAACGTAATTTATGAAACAGCGCCCGCTCAAGGAAGCGGAACCATCACAAGAACCGACCAAATAATCACTCAAATGATTAATGCCCAAGGGCAGCCAATCACTAATGGTTTTGGTCAATCATGCTTCTCAAGGTCTTTAACTGTTACTCTTACGTATGGCACGGGCTACTCTGAATATTCAACAAAATATACATCGGCACAAGCAGCAGTTCAAGCAGCTCAAGCATCTATTAATTCAGCGCAATCAAAAATAACTGAGGCTGGAACTTATGGGGTATCCACTAGTTCTTATTCATTATCTTCCGCTCAGAGCTATCTCACTCAGGCTCAAGCCAAATTACAATCAGCCGCTTCAATGGCAACTGGACCGATTTTATATGACAACGCTGCGACTGAAGCAGATCAGGCAACGACCTTAGCTAATCAAGCTAAGTCCTCTGCAGATTCTATTTCTTCTCAGGTAACTGCTGTACTAACTGGAGCGTTACAGTTTAGTCTTATGCCAAGTAAATCGTCTGTTGTATTATACAATGGTCAAACTGAAACTATAACCGTCCAAGTGGCATCTCAAGATTCAAGAAAAATGGGTTGCACGTATCAAGGATCAGGTGCCTCTGGAAATATCGGGACATTGCTCGCGAGTAGCTCACAAAGCTTCTCAATGGTAGTATCTGCCCCTACAAGTGGATCGGGTACTCAAACATTTTCAGTCTCAGTCCTTTGTTCACTCGGGAGTTATGCAAGCACAACAAAAACAGCATCTATCTCAGTACAATACCAATCAAACCCAGCAGAAACTGCAATTAAGGAAGCGCGAGACGCAATAAACACGGCAAATACACAGATACAATCCCTAGAAAGTGCAATTCAAAGTGCAATTTCCCAAAACTCCCAAGTTGATCCATTTTTGGGTGAAGCGAGACAATATCTTGACAGGGCTAAAACTGCAAAATCACAGGCAGAAGCGAATCTCCAATCTGCCCAGACTACTTATTCATCAGGTGATTCGACTGGCGCATTAAACCAAGCAAATCAAGCAAAAGCATCCGCGCTATCAATAAATCAATATGTTGAATCAGGTAAAGCTTCAGTAGTAGACGCTACCGAAGATTTCAAATCTGAAGGCGGACAAGCACAACTGCTCATTAAATCCGCTGAAACAAAAATCAGCAGTGCCGAGTCATGGATTGACCGTGCAAATTCAATCATAAACAATGCAACGAATCTTGGCATGGATACCAAAGACCAAACCGCTAAAGTGGCAGCGGCAAAAGGATTTATCGTCAATGCAAAAAGTTATCTACAAAATGCAAATTCTGACTTTTCGTCAAGTAACTTTGCCCAAGCAAAAGTCAATGCCAAGAATGCTGAAGACAACGCAAATCAAGCTGAAACAAAGGCAAAAGAAGCCTATGAATCATTGAGCAGTATAATGGAAGCATGCAAGACGGGTTATCAAGAGATGCAGAAAGCGCAATCGGAAATCTCTAATGCGGAAAAAATCTACGCTAGTCTGGCAGAGGTTGTGAAGAATTTGCCTGCTGAAGTAAATGTAAGCCAGATGAAAGATGACATAGAGATTCAACGTCAAAAGATAGATGGTGCGAAGAACGATTATTCTGCATCACAAAACAAAGTATCGGCTGGATACTGTACTCAATCAGTAGATTTGGCAACAACTGCTAGGAATAATGCAGCTGACGCTACAAATATGTTGAGCAGAGTAGCAGAACGAATGAAGGACACAATTACTGCTGCACTAGACACCACACTGCAAACAAGAACCAATCAAATAGCGGCTGCAAAACAACAATTAAGCGATGCTAGTGGTGTTTACGGAGTGGATTCGAATAAAATAGCGGCAGCTCAAAAATCCATAGTAGACGCGGAAGTAGGACTGAAAGAGTCTGAAACCGAAGTCAGCGCCGCTAAATCTACAACTAGTCTATCTAACTTCCTAAACAAGGCGTCTGCGGCGTTTGGCACAATGAGTGTTGTATCCCAAAATGCTAAAGCTGGCTTGGATACAGCCAATCAAGCGAAGATGGATACTTATATCAAGTATGGCGTAGGCGCAGCTGCCGTAGGAACTACTGGTGTTGGAGCAGCAGGTGTAGGTTTCATGTGGTGGAGGAGCCGCAAGAAAAAAAAGGATGAAACTGAGAAAAAAGAGGAAACGATAGAGAAAAGCGAAAAACAGGAAGAAAAAGAGGCAGTCGAAGAAATTCCGCCAGAGAAAATGATTGAACAGCTAATAAAAGATGAAAAATTCGCCGAGGCTGCCGAAGAATACGTGAAACTTGATGAACTGAAACCCGCCGCAGAGCTTTTTGCAAAGGCAGGTGAATTCGAAAAAGCATCTGAAATCTACAAAAAACTGTCAGTGAGAGAAAAGAAGCACAAGGAGAAGTCCCACCACAAAAAGTGATACATATGTTCATCCTGCCTTTAGTAGTGACATTGTCTGTTTTTTTTCTAATCTTGTGGTTAGCAGACGTGTTTTTTACCATAAAAAGCACTCAGAAGAAAGGATGGGAATTGGAAGCAAATCCGATTATGCGTTTTATGCTCAAGTTAAGACGTTCATACCTCATTATCTTCAAAATAATCGAGATTGGGTGTTTTTTTGCCTTAACATACCTGATATCATTCCAAGATGCTGACTATGCTGTCACCTCTCTACTAATTGCGATTGGCGTCTATTCCATCGTTGTTTCAAACGGCATGAATATTTACCTCAAAGTCACTAGAGACGCTTTGCCCGTCGTGATTGTGTTCTTTCTGATTTGTTTATCCGTCCTTTATCTAGCTCATCTGAATTACACGACCTTTAGCAGTGATGTCATGCTCTTCCAAACTTGTTCAGAATGCTGCACAAATTATGCAGTACTGAAGGCGGATTGCGGTCAATCATCCATTAATGCGACTCCATTAAACCAAAGCCAAAATTCAGGGCTCGACATCAAGGTTCCAGGGTGACTATATGATGAAAAAGACGTTGTTTGTGTTTGTTGCATTGCTGGCAAGCTCCTGCTGGGCGCTCAACTTTGAAATTAATGTGACGCAACCTCAAAAAACTTATGACAATGAATCAATGTTGTTAAACGTCATAATTACAAATAATGAAATTGGATTCTCTGCGGAACAAGCGCAATTTCATTATGTTATGAAGGAGCAGGAAACTGTTATTGATTTGGGCGATTTGGAACCAAGCGCACAAATAGAAAAACAAATCGACTTTGGAGAACAATCAGCAGGTAGTTATTCAATAGATTATTTTGTCACATATAATTTCGTTGGGCAGGAAACAAGTACACAGATTCACCGCTTGAATGCGGTTGTCTTGTTATCCCATGAAATTGTAATGAAAACTTATCCAGTGATAATATCGAACATTAGAGTTCCAAATAAAATAGAGGTTTCCAAGCCGTTTATAGTTTCATTTAATCTCAATACAACAGTAAATGACGTGGAGATAAATATTTCAACCGAAGACAAATCCGAAGAAGTAGCAATATCCACCCCCACATCAATGCAAGTGGAACGAGAAATGATTGTTAAAAAGTCTGGAGGGCAGTTCTTGACAATATCTTCATATGTAAATGAAGATGGTCAAAAAATCTTAAAAGACACAAAAAAGATTCAACTGTACGTAGTTAACCTAGATGAAACCAAGCCAGTTGAAGTAAACATAGTTCGACCTGAAGAAAAACCAATTACGATATCAAATGGGACTAATCTTTTTGACCAATTTGTAAGTGATGTAAGCTGTTTTGCTACTGGTTGTAAAACAGACCTCCAGGGACCTGAATTGAGTGACTTTAGAGTATCTGAAAACGAAAATGAAGTGACAGTTACATTCATAGCCGATGACACAAATACTGGAAACTCGACAATAGTTTCATGCGAAGCTTTGACGCCGTCTGGTGCGATGTCTATTGATGTAGATGGAAACTACGGCAAGGTTCGTATCGCTGGCTCTTTCAAAACGAAGAATATGGATCAAATAACGAGTATAGAAATTAGATGCTTAGATGACACTGGAAACAGTGCGTCATCCCAAGTCAGTTTCAAAAAGAAGGAATCGGGTACGCTGGCAGTGCATCTAACCGATAAAAACACAAAACAACCTGTTTCAAATGCAGTTTTATATGTCAATGGAATAGCAAAGGTTACAACTAAAGATGATGGAACGGCTGCGATATCTCTCTATCCTTCAGATTATGATGTAAAAATAAAGAAAAAAGGGTATGAACTCATAGAATTTACTCAATTCATTGAAGAAAAAAAGACATCCTCAAGGGATTTTGAACTAGAGCCCGCTTTAGAAGCAGTATTTAATATCCCGCTTGGATATGAGGAGTATGTCACTGCACAAAAAGCTAGCGGAACTAACATCCACCCTCAAGAAAAACAGTTGATGCAATATTCTTTCCCTCTTTTAAGTAAAAACAAAGTAGATGTTGCAAAAGATTTAATCAGCGTAGTAGATAAGTACCTCGATTATGATATGTCATGCTATAATGCTGTGATTGAAAAGAAACCAATCCCATCTATATGTAAAGCATGGCACACTTCAGACTATGACATTATTCAAACGCATTCTGGTGTTTGTTATGACTGGGCAACGCTTGGAACCTCATTTTCCAATAGTTACGGTATCCCATCCAGGTTCGTGCACGGCTGCTGGACAAGCGTTTCGCTGACTGGTAAAAAGGAAAGCCTCTGCCACGCGTGGGAGGAGGTTTACCTCCCAGAATTGGGTGGTTGGAAACATCTGGACACTCTGTGGAACGAGTTCGATAATCCATGCGTATATGCAAAACAATTATCTGTATCATGTGTTTCTAGTTTCGCATATTATGACCCATCCAGTTCCAGCTTTGTATCTCTAGATTCAACTTATGGTTGTAGAAAGATATGCGGTGAAAGCAGTGGAGTAACCTCGTCGGCTTCTCTAAAACCAGAGAATATATTTTCTAACGGGGCAGGTTTTGAATACCAGTATAAGATATCTATCAATAAGAATTCAGTGAACTATAGATTTGGACGAAATTTAACTGAAAACGAGATTGATGATATCAATAAAAGAATTCAAGCGAACCAGCTAAATAACACGCAGATAAAGGAATACCTGTTCAGAAACCTATACATTCTTGCGTCTAATCCATCTGCTATTATATCCGAACCACAATTTATAGACAACAATTCTTTTGTTTTAATAAACATCACATATAACCTCTCCGATAACCAATTTATTGACAACGTAATTCTAAGTCAGTACGACTCTGCAACTTATGAAATATCATCTGATATTCCATTAATGTCTATATCTCCTGTTTCTGAAGCACAAATAAGCCAGGATACGATACACTGGAACTTTGATAAGCCGGGAGAGAAAAATATTCGCGTTTCATTTGCCCAGCCAAAAACCACCATATATGTTCTAGATTCAGATATCTCTTCAAAACCAATTATTACCTATGATGCGGGTTTATTGGGTTATGACGTGGTAGAATTTAGTGGTAACGAAACGCCAGCTTCGAGCCTCCCTCAAGGTTCTAAAGTTATCATCGCTGGTTTCTACACAGATATTAGCTCTAATTTGGATGACATGCTGATTAAGAGGAACAATTCCGTTCTTCGATTCAACTCAGAAGAACAAATAAGAATCGCAGATATAATACGAAGTTTCAACAACGTCAGTTCGACAGTATATCTAGTTGATGTAAATGATTTTGAAGCGATTGACAAAGGAATATTAGAGGCGAAGAAAGAAAATGCGATCGTTCTCGGGTCAAAAATGGCTGGGTTGGATCCGGATGTAAAATCTGCCATACAACAACTTCAACCAAACAATATAGTGGTCATCTATAGCCAAAACAATCCGTCTGCAGAGCTCGTGGCTGCACTTTCAAGTATTTCCAATATTAGCATGAAGAAGATAACGCCTCAAAATGCGTATGATGTTCACGTGTCTGCTATCTCTGAACAAAAAATAGAAAAAGAAGATAATCTTTTACCGCTTATGATTTTAGCAACAGTCATCGTAATAGTCATAGTAGTTTGGAAAGTTTCAAAGAAATCTAATAGGTGATTTGGATGAAATATATAACGCTACTTATTATCGTTGGACTGCTCATTCTTTATGGCTGCACATCTATACAAAACAATAATGAAATGAATTGTATAACACCGACCCTGAGCGGACAGTGTAAAGTAGCTGTATCTAGTCAACATCTAGAAAACTAGATTACAATTAATAAGGTAAATACTATTTTTCAAGGAACGAGTGCTGATAGGTTAATGATAGATATTAGTTTTGAAAATACTGGACAAAATGTTCAGACGATATGGGTAGATGGTGCCTCTTCAGATGGGTGGGATGTTAAGTTTTATGATTATAGAATATCTAATTGGAATGAAAAATGCGTCTTTACTGTCAATCCTGGACAGAAAAAAACATTTGAGTGCGTTTCAAATATCTTAAACTCTAAACATCCAGACTCTAAAACGACAATATTACCTCCTAGTGAATACAACTTCAAGTTTAGTATTTGGAGTAAAGAACCTTGCATTAACTATCAGTATTTTCCAGCAGGCAACAATGGCAAATCTGGTAATTTTATAGTAAAAAAGTATGATAGCTGCAATATCACCTAAAAATACCATTTCACATTTTTTCTTCTTTCGCGGGAACTACCCGCACTTGAAGACGCTGGGTTTCCTGCGCTTAGGCAATTGAGCTCTTAAGGGCTGTCTTTAGCTTAAAGGTGGTTTAGAAGTAGTTGTCTGGGCGCACAATGCTTCTAGGAGTAGTCAGTTAAGACGTAACTCTTTTCTTGAACAACTCGTCCCACTGCCACATAGAATTAATTATAGATAGACCAACAAACGCAGAAATTGGAGTTATATAATCTGGGGGTATTTCAACTTGAAACATTGGTGGAAAGCCAAA
>Ga0247841_10013801_pt1 | contig 10243 bp, 14 predicted proteins | sample LaCruzMarch2015__2_FD_192410 | JGI IMG/M metagenome (GOLD analysis project Ga0247841, IMG submission 192410) | Freshwater microbial communities from meromictic Lake La Cruz, Castile-La Mancha, Spain - LaCruzMarch2015_18m | ecosystem: Environmental > Aquatic > Freshwater > Lake | place: Spain...
TTCACCGATCGGACGATAGTCGAAAGTGACGATCTGGCCGTGGAAATTGACGATCCCGATGTTACCGCGCCAGCGTTCTCCCCCGCAGGATTTGTGCCACTGGTTCAGTTGGCCGTATTCGCGTACCTCGATCTTGCAGCCAAGTTCCGGGTGATGAATGGCATCCTCAGATACAAACGGCAGCTTGGGGCAGCGTTTACCATCCACAGTTACCTGCATGCCGCTAAAAACGGCGTTGATGTCCACCTTGGATGATCCCCACAGCTCATCCTGAAATTGCATGATAGTGCCTTTTCGAACAGGCTGCGGGTCCTTGAGCACCTTCGTTGGTGTAGTGGTCCAGCCATCTTCGGTAATGATGGCCTTCTTGCCTTTGGAGCGGATAGTGACTTCACGCGGCGCCAGGCAAAAAATGCCCACACCTGCCGGATCTTCGCTCTCCTCGCAGGCATTGTCCCAACCGGATCCGCCGAGGTCCAGGAGTTTAGCAAACTCGCCTATGCCTTGACCGTTATCCTTTACAGAGACCCAGCCGTCCTTGTTAGTGATGGTGACTTTCGTAGCCCCTGCCCGCCTGGCATTTTGCAGGAGCTCTATTATCCTGCCGTTCAAGGTGCCGGTAAAGAGCCGGTCGGCCTTGGTCAGCAGCCGTTGGTTTACACATGCTTGTATGGTTTCCATTTTAATTTTCCTCCCATGGTTGTTCTGACGACACCATGCCAAATATGACATGGTGTCGCTGATTGAATTCTTTACTGGTTATCTCGAAGGCTCCTGTCTTTCAGGAGATGTCCACCATTTCTAAATCCCTGATATCAGCTTCGTGCTTCGCGATTTCTTCGATGTAGGAATCACAATCCTCATCATTCTCCGGAAGGTCTCTATTTATGATCTCTGCCTTGACGGTCTTATCGGTGGACCAGATTGCCTGCACCAGTCCGCCTTCTATCTCGACTATGATCCTTGTCATATCTGAACGCCCCCTTATCTGTTCGGTGAATCCGCTGATTCGACTACACGATAATCCTTCACCGCCAGCCATCGCAGCGAAAGATCCAAGGCATAAGCTTCTGCATCCTTCTTTTCTTTGAATCGCAATCTGTTCCCGTAATAACTGTCATCTCCGATTGTCAGGACCTCTGCTTTGTACGACACGGTTCTTTCTCCTTTCGTGGCAATAAAAATAAAAAACCCCCGGTTTGATTATCAGAGGGCTGTTTTATCGGTTAATGTTGTTGTTTCTTCTGCTACTGATGCCTGTAAAATGCGCACTCTTCACAGGAGCTCTGATCGCGACATTCCTGACATACCTTGCCGGTATCAACTGCTTTACCGATCCAATCAAAGATCGATCCAAGCGTCTTGGTCATGGGCTTGCCAAAAGCCCAGGCAAGACGTCTCAGAGTCGAGCTGTGCCTCTGGCTCAGTTCTGGTGTGTAGGCCATAATGATCTCCTTTCTGTTTTTGTTTCGATTGTGGATGTATTGTTGATGGGGGGGGTGTTGAGGTAAATCGGGAATGATTGTTCAGGAAGGTTGTCTTTTGATATCCCGAAAAGAGGCTATTTAGAGCCACTCACTGAGGATGTCGGCCATCTTCGACGGTTTAAGATCATCTTCTCCGAATGTAGCCAGCATCTCACTGCCGCAGAGGTAAACATCGTTGATCTTTTCTCCGCCCTGAAATGCCTCCAATCCTACATATCCGAGTTTCAGGTTGAATGACAAAACAATGGTCAGGCCATGATTCTTAAAGACATGGACCTCATCGGAATAGCCTGCGGAAATTTTGTGCCTATGCAAGCCCGCTCTGTCCCGAAAGGTGATCTCCAGGCTGGGATTAAAGCGTCTTCCCTTGACCTGATCTTTCAGACTTTCCTTGGCGATGGTAAAGTTTTTCGCTCTTCGCATGTTCATGCCTCCTTTTTTTCTTGCCGTGACGTCTCAGGCAGGCCGGATGACAAACTCATAGCCTTTTGCAAACTGCCGCTGGGGAATATATATAGGCCAACCGTTGGCCCTGCTGATAAGCTCAATCTCGGACGCCGGTCTGACCTTCCAGAAATCTTCCAGCTCACAGTCGATTTCCAGCCAGTTGTTAATCCTGGTATTTCTCAGTTCCCTAAAGGATATATATCCCCATTCGGCGTTCTGAAGGTCACCACCCAGGCAGGCGAATCCCCAGAAGAGATCATCACCGTCATATTCGGCTATGTACCAGTCGCACCCGCCAATGAAGAAATGCAGGTGGATCTCTTTGTCCTTCAGGGGAACATTCTCCGTTTCATAGAGCTTCGGAATTCTCGCCAATCTCTCTTTTGATGGTACGTTCCACATATTTTTCACCTCCTTTTTTAATTGATTTTGATGGGCTGTCCGCAGAAGAGGCAGCACAGGGTATCCATGGCATTTTTGTCCCCACCGATATCTTCGATTCGGATATCGACGATTTTGCCGCAGTTGCCGCAGTTCAGGTGGAACGTCTGTTCCTTACCCTCAAACTCTGACTTAAGAGCCTGGAAGGCAGCATAACGTCGTTCGCTCTCCACTCCGTTGGCCCATCTGCCGATGGCTTCCTTGTGTTTATCCACGATACGGAAAAACTCTTCCTTGATTTCCGCCTTCCGATAACCCGTGTCTTGATACGGATCCTGATGGCAAGCGAAGTTGCCGCAGAAATACCGATGGTCCTGGTCGAAGTGACGGATGAACACATCGGCAAAATCCCTGGGTGCGGCATAGGTATTCCTAAACCCGTGAATGTCGTAATGGGCAATGAAGCCGCAGTGCAGGTTCAGGAACTGATACAGCTCCTTGTTCATAATGGACATGTCCCTGGCCTCGATGACCTTCTGGAAGTTTCTCACCACCGGCAATGTCTCTATTACCCTTTTTGCAGCTTCCCTTCTCTCGATGGTATGGCTTGATACGCTTTGCATTGTTTCACCTCCTGTTGAATCAAATGTGCCTCGCGGGGAGGCGCATTTGATTAGAAATAGTTTTTTGCTTTGTTTTCCTTCTTCCGCTGTTCACCATTCAGTGGCCAAGATCCCGCAGAAGGGACAGTAACGATGCCCGAAATCGTTATATTCATCCCCTTCCTTGAGCCATTCAACCCTGTAGATGTTGCCGCAGCTTTCGCAGATCTCCTCTGAATAGGGATCATCCATTGGCGGCAATGATTTGCTGATTGCCAGTATGCTCATCTCCTCTCCTCTCCTGTTGTGATTCCATTAGATCAAAGAACCCGTTGAGTACTTCCCGGATGCGACAGAATTTGCGGGTCAGCTCTCCGATAAGCTTTTCATCGGGTGCGTCTCTGACCGTTTCAGCAATCATCAAGGCCCGGCAGATCGTCATGATGATTGCCTGCCTGGACTGAATGTCAAAGACCGTCCTGTTCTCATAGACTCTGTTGAACCTGATCTTTAGCCTTTCCACCTCCTTTTCAAAGAAATCGATAGCCATATCTATTCACCTCCCTTCGTTGATTAATCTTCTGAAACAGCCGGATATTAAGAACTCCTGTAAGAAACAGCGCTGGCGCTAACAAAAAACCCGACTCCTGAGGGGGACGGGTATTCCACGTGGCAATTCGATGTTTCTGTGCTTGCGTTATCTGCCTGATGTTGTTTTGGTGTGATGTACCGGTGCGCCTGTCGCTATATAGTCATCCGCAGCCGATACACTTTTTCGGTGAGTGTGATTTGGATTGATAATGGGGGATTTGCTAAAGGACGGGGGGCGATTGAAGGAAGTCTTTTACATAAACGACCTGGATATTCTCGCGGTCGGGCAGGAAGTATTCCTTGAGGAGATCCCGAATACGGACCTCTGTTTCCCGGTTGGTTGCCAGGACATACTTCAGATCAGCCTTATACCGGCATATCTTCATAAGATTTCCGTGTACGTCTGATTTCCCCGTTTCCAACTGGATCGCCAGGGTTTTGTCTCCTTTATCAATGACGATATCGATGTTGTCCTTTTCAATAAATGTGAATCCTTCCCTGACCAGGTAGTGTTCCTTGATCTTTTCGATATAATACCTATGTTCAAGACCGCCCCGGCCTCTGTGGAACGCTTTTCTTCCTAAAGCTTCCCTGCCCGTTAGGGTAAGCTCATACAGGCGACTGCCGTCAATCGTCAGGGGTACGATAAGTTTCATGGCAGTCAGTTCCTCAATTGCTTTATAGCCATCTGTGATCCTGAGCCCCAGATCTTTGAAGCGTTTCACAAAGCCGATGAAGGGTTTGAGCTCGATATTCTCCAATATGATCCGGCCCAGGGGGGAGAGTGTTTCCTGATTCTGAATACCGTGAATACTGGCCTGTTTGGCAATTGTAGGGTATTCCGGCTTTAAATCCTTCAAATATCCAGCCATCAGCCCTTTCAGGTCTTCATCAGTCACGGCGCCTTTTTGGATGGGGAAATTATCAAGGGTAAGCAGGATGGGATGGGGGAACCTATCAGACCGGCAGACGCATTGACCCACGGTAAGCATAGCAAGATATTTTCGCTCTTCTTTTCCCAGGAGCATGGCGTTGGCAAGAGCGGCCACATCCTGATTGAGCGACAGGGTCAGGGCGAACTTGGTGGAAATGTTCCCCAGAGCGCTTACGGACATCTTGCTTGGGTGCTGATCAATAATGATGATAGCTTCACCAAATTCCCGGATCTCTCGCATGATGATATCGGCGATATCCTCTTCCTTCCTGGTCAGTAAAAAAAGATGGTGGGCTTCTTCGATAACAATGAAATGTTTCAATACCTCCCGCTCCGGCTGTCGCATCCGGTAGTGGTAGATCCAGAGGAGCAGACTGCCGATGATGAATGCCTGGTCTGAGTCAGACAAACCGTCCAACTCCAGGATGACTTTCTTATCCAGCAAATCTTCTATGGGATAACCCTTCTGACAGTTGACCACTTCTCCAAGACCCGGGTAGTTGATGGCATTCAGGGTTCTTTTGACGCTCGCCCACCAGAGGAGTTCCCTTGCACGTTTCTTCTGCTTCAGGACCTTTTCCCGCATTTCTTTGAAGGTGTTCATGCCGGCGCTTTCCATAAATACGTCATTGGCGCCGGGCCCCAGGAGATAGACTTTCTCGATAATTTGGGCAAGTTGCTTTATCCATACATGTTCCTCAACACCGGGAGGGCCTATTTTGGGATTGAACTGAAATGGGACCATATCGTTCCGGCCTACGGTGAAAATCAGGATGCCTTGCTTCTCGAAATCGGGATGCTTCAGGAGATCCCGGTAGTTTCGCTTGTAGTCGAAGATCAAAAAGGGCTTATCCTTCGCGCAAAGTTCTTTTAGGATCCTCACCATCAGGGTGGTCTTGCCGCTTCCGGTCTTTCCGAAGATCCCGCAGTGACGGATCCATTCCTTTTCACGGATGCCGAAGATACCTTTAGGGTTGTCCGGATAGCTGACCTTGCCTATTGCATAGTCTCCTAAAAGCATGCTTTCATCGGGCGGCGGTAGAAGGATCTGCTCCATTTGCAATCCTGGGACCTTCTGGGCTAACAGCAGATCGATCAGGCATTCAATCTCGATACGTTTGCGGATATCCTTTTCCAGGGCATGGCGGAGCCTGAGGTAATCCCATTGCTTCTGTGGAAGGATGGGTTTCAACAGCCTCAGTTTTTCCTCAATTGGGTTCATGCCTCACCCTTGATCGATGAAATCACGCTTGCAGTAACCATTGCAGGTGCAGGGATAATCTGTTTCATCTCTCGATTGTGTTTTCTCATGGATGGAGTCTATTAAAATTTTCCCATATTCCAGTTGAGCATCGTCTATGAACAGGGCCACGGGGTCGCCGGGATCCTTCAGGAAGTGAATATACACAGCGACGGGGATCTCTTCATACCGGTCCTCGTACAGGAGGCAATACAGGATGGCCTGGCGCATGATATCCTCGGTAATCGAAAAGTCCTTTGATGTCTTGTAATCGATAAGGAAAGTCCCGTTATCATTTACCACCACTGCGTCGATGATTCCCATGGTGCGCAGATTATCGGAAAATATCTTGAGCTCGGTTGAATTTACAACAGGCGGGGCTCTTTGGTTGGCAAGCCAGTGAGCGTAATTGCTCAGCATATCCGCGCTGTCCAGGTAATAGTCACCCAGGAGTTCTGTGGATAGGCCCAATGAATTGAGGGAGGTCTTTTCTTTTTGCCATTGATGCTGGAATATGCTTATCAGGTCTTTGCGGATTACCTTGGGATCCGGGCTTGGAGGACCTCTGATATAATTAATGTGGAATTCATGCAGGGTCTTATGGACGATGGCGCCACGGATAAGATGTATGGAGGGCTTGCCGGGGAGCTTTCGGATATACCGGAGATAATACTTACGTGGGCATGACAGGTAGGTATTGATGGCTGTTGGGCTTAATATACGTTTTTCAATTCTGATCACCTCGCTTGTGTTTTCGTTTTCTATCGTTCAGTACCGACACGAAGGTCACTATGACGTTCTCGATCTGCTGGTCTTCCATCAGAATGGCAAAATCCAGAGGGGCTTTTTTCAGCTTTCGGATGTCTTCTCTTGTTACACTCTTCATTGTTGTACCTCCGTTGGGTTCATGAACATCTCCGCCTTCTGTTCTTCTTCCAGCTTCTCGACGAAGGATTCCCTTAGTTCCTTTCTTAGGAAGAGGATATCCCGGAAGTAGGCGGATCGTTCACGTCTCTTCTCTTGTTCCAGATCGATGATTTTCTTTTCAATATCTACCCTTCGGCGGTCCTGGTAATGTTTACCGAGGAAGTAAATTAGGTTCCGGCAGGTGCACTGATCCAGATCGATTCGATAGAGATGATAATCTTTCATAATCCGGCGCTGATCAATTTCAGTGAGAACCATCTTGATTTTGGAATCGATTACCTCCTGCTTCTGGTACAGGAGACCTTCAAGGCCCAGGCCTGTTGCATATGAGACAGGTTTTCTTTCGAACGGCAAGCTGACGGTATATATAGCGCTTGCACGCTGATAGCCGTATCTCTGGGGATAAAGATATTGTACAGATGGAGGGGTATAGGTGAATGTAGTGGGAGCATTTCTGTTTTCATAGTCCGGGATGATTGGGATGATGTTCACTTTTGTCAGCCTCAAATTTCTTTTGTTACTGGAAAGTAGTCCTGATATATAAATGTTTCGTTTTTTGTTACTATTCACTGGGGGGAAGAAGTAGTCGTTTATCACGGCACCGATTTATTGATTTTCGCAGGAAGGTACAAAGTGGGAGCATGATTGCTACCGGTCAGTAGAGCGACAAGAATGTATGCCTCCACCTTGAATTGGTATAGAATGGTTGTGGTTGGTGATCATTAACGTTATTCCCCTTGTTATTATTGCATGATTTTTCTGCTGCGGATTATGACTTAGTTCGGGACAGACTCTAAGGACTGTGTGTGGAGGGAAGACATCATGGCGGAAGCATGGCGAGAACGTGCTATTGTTCTTTTGGAGATGAAAGACTGGCAGGGGTTGCTTGATTGGTGCGGGAACTGGACGAAAAACGAACCGGAAAATTTCTTTGCCTGGTACCTCCTCGGTTTTGCTTACGGAGGACTTATTCGCCATAACGACGCCATCGAAGCCTACCGTCAGGCCCTGCACATCAATCCGGAGGATGCCGACGCATGGTACAGCCTCGGAAACGCTTATAACAATCTCAAGCGCTATGGTGAGGCTACCGAAGCTTTTCATCAGTCCCTGCGCATCAATTCAGAGGATGCTGACGCCTTGAATAACCTCGGGATCGCTTACATCAATCTCAAGCGCTACGATGAGGCTATCGAAGCTTTTCGTCAGGCCCTGCGCATCAATCCCGAGTATGCCGAAGCTTTGAATAATCTCGGGGGCGCTTATGACGAACTCAAACACTACGATGACGCTATCGAGGCTTTTCGTCAGGCCCTGTGTATCAATCCCGAGTATGCCGGCGCCTGGTACAACCAGGGCATCGCTTACGACGAACTCCATCGCTACGATGAGGCTGCCGAAGCTTTTCGTCAGGCCCTCCGCATAAATCCAGAGCATGCTAACGCCTTGAATAACCTCGGGATCACTTACGTCAATCTCAAGCGCCACGATGAGGCTGCCGAAGCTTTTCGTCAGGCCCTGCGCATCAATCCCGAGTATGCCGACGCTTGGTACAACCTCGGAAACGCATGCGTCACCCTAGAGTGTTACGACGACGCCATCGAAGCCTACCGTCAGGTCCTACGCATCAATCCAGAGAATGCCGACGCTTGGAATAATCTTGTAAACGCTAACGATCTTTCCGGAAATTGGAAATTCGCATGATGATGATTATCGCATTTGTATTGTTTACAAGGCCCCGGGAAAAAGGTAAAATTTGCCGAGCCGGTTAGAGCATACGTCGTCTGCTTTGCAACCCGCCCCATAAAAAAAAGTTGGACATTTTCTGATATTTGTTGATAACCATTCGTAACGTGCGGTTTTGGGAAGGTGATTTTTAGGTTGATTGAGGGCGTGGGCTCCTTCCTGTACTGTTTATTTTTGAATTTTACCCGAATATCGAATAGTTCATATGGAAAGAGATAAGCGGCTAGCAAAAAATGAGGCCGGTTTTATCCGGCCTTTTGAATGTCATGGAATTGGACGTTATGTCGACTTGGGATGAGCCATTTACTGTAATTGATACAGGGGATAATCTTTCCCAAAATTAATGATTAGCGGTGTCTGTTCATGGCCAATTTCTTTTGATATAGCTCCAGTCAGCTTCTTTGAATATCTACCAAGACCTACCACGCCAATTTTTCCATCTTTATTAATATCCGCCTCTTTTTTGTTATCCAACCCATCAAGCAATGTATGGGTGAAGAGACCATTACCTTTATAACCATCCATAGCTGACTGTTTATCGCTGGCTGAGGCATAGATATGCAGCCCCATCTTTTTCGCAAGCACTGACATACGAGCATCATATAGACCGCTCACGATATAATCGACGCCACCCGCATGGCAGGTATCAAAGATGAGTAACTGGCTAAGAGACTTGATCTGCTTTGATGCTTCAACAAGTTCATTTGAACTTATCAAGGTTTTGTCATTTACAGTACCGTCGAAGTCATGCGTTAGCATGAAGTACTGGTTTTGCAAAAGAACACCATGACCAGCTACGAATAAAATAAATCCGTCCGTTGGCTTGATAAGCTTTGAATACTCAGCAATCTTGGTCTGGATATTTGCCTTAGTCGCCTCTTTGTCTTTTAGAATAGTAGCGTGGATATTTTCGGGTTTGTATATAGTTGCAGATTGGTTCAAGAGTTTTTCTTGAATATCTGAGGCGTCTTTTACTGCATATTTTAAATTTATATTTGGATCGTTATATTGGTCAACACCAACTATTAACATATACAGGTGCGGATCTCCTGATTGAATATCAGCTTTGAAGCTAGTTGTCTTCATATAACTTTGTATCGTATTCTCCTTGTTGAAAGCCGTCACGCTGACCTCATTCTCACCGGGAACGGCATCCACTACCACGCAATCATATACAATATTCCCCTTAGCCTTGCTTGTTATAGAGCCAATATCACCCTTGGTTTTGATGACAATACTTCTCATGTCTTCACGAATTGACTTACTGTCCAAAGACGCCAATTGGATTTTTTCGGTAGTCTTTGCAACGTCTTTATAAAAGCCATCCGATTGGATCAGTTTTCCGTTATGGAATAGTCTAACTTCACCAATGCCGCCGCCTGTGTTTTTGGCCTGATAACAGACCTTGACTTTAGGGGTAGTTGAGTTAGGCGGAACAGATATAAACTCAACCTCAGGGGGTGGATATTTTATTGCGTCGTCAATGGTAAGTGTGATCAGCGGTTTAATATCTTCACCTTTTAGTTTTGCCATCACGATATCGGGACGGTAAAAGACGTCGTAAAATTGGTCGATCCCATAGACGCTGAGACCCTGTCTAACATTAAGGTATTTATGGCCATAGAGGGATGAATTATAATAGCCTTCGGGGGTAATTACGATCCACCCATCATTCTTGAAGCTGCTGAATTGAGCAATTTCTTTACCTGTCTTTTTATCCCAAAGCTTAAAAATATTATTACTTCCTGCAAGGGCAGATCTACCGTCCGGGCTGAAGGATACGGATAAAATGCTATTTGCATGGCCAGAAAAGTTCCTAAGCTCGCGACCGGTATCTATATCCCAGAGCTTCATGCTCTTATCATGACTACCTGAGAGAGCATATTTC
>Ga0247841_10013802_pt1 | contig 10242 bp, 6 predicted proteins | sample LaCruzMarch2015__2_FD_192410 | JGI IMG/M metagenome (GOLD analysis project Ga0247841, IMG submission 192410) | Freshwater microbial communities from meromictic Lake La Cruz, Castile-La Mancha, Spain - LaCruzMarch2015_18m | ecosystem: Environmental > Aquatic > Freshwater > Lake | place: Spain...
CCGCCCGCCTGCTGGCGCAAGGTGCGCAGGCCTTCCGCTCCTTGAAAGACAGCGAGATCTCCCGCACCTCCGATTCGGACAGCGAGAGCAACGTGGTCACGTGGATGATCGAAGAAGAAGTGATGGGGGCAAAGTCTGGTGCAGACGTCCCGGACTGCGGAATCTGCCGCACCGATTGGGATCAAGCGATGGGGTTCCTCGCAGCCAACAACATCGCTCTGCTTCCCGACCGCGAGGCATCGTGGCAGGTCTTCAGCCGCATTCGTGCGCGCTACTTCGAGCCTGCCTATTTTCTGGCCCAGCATCTCTCCGCGGTGAATGCCCCGTGGTCGGGTCCGCGCCATCCGGCCTACGACTTCCCGTTGGCTTGGCCCCTCATGGCGCGTAAAGTCTTCGACAAGGGAACTGACGGAGGCTGAAAGCGCCTCTCCTGCCTTTGCCAATTGATGGGGCTTGCCGTTGGATCACCAGGCCCTGTACTACTTTTCGGGCCTTATGATCCCAACAAATCCCACCCGCAAAGAATCGGACAGCTTAGGGGATGTGGAGGTTTCTGCGGACAAGCTCTGGGGCGCCCAGACGCAGCGTTCCTTGGAGCACTTCAGCATCGGCGCGGATCTCATGCCGCGCGAGATGATCACGGCTTATGCAATTTTGAAGAAGGCCGCGGCCATTGCCAACCATGACGACAAACGCCTCGGCGACGAGCAGTTTCAACTCATCTCGCAAGTCTGCGACGAAGTTCTTTCCGGTCAGCACCAGGACATGTTTCCGCTGCATGTGTGGATGACGGGCAGCGGCACGCAGTTCAACATGAACGTCAACGAGGTCCTGTCGAACCGCTGCTGCCAACTCGCAGGGACACCGCTCGGCAGCAAGGCGCCGGTGCATCCGAACGACGACGTCAACATGGCGCAGTCGTCCAACGACTCTTTTCCCTCGGCCATGTATATCGCTGCCGCGGTCAATGTGAAGAGCCGGCTCATGCCTGCGGTCAGCGCCTTGCGCGACGCCATGGCGGCCAAGGCGGCGGCCTGGAAGGACATCATCAAAATCGGCCGCACCCACATGCAAGACGCGACACCGCTGACCCTCGGTCAGGAGTGGTCGGGCTACGTGGATGCACTTGGTGATGACCTGGAGCGAATCGAGGATGCGCTCAAAGGGGTTTATCGTCTGGCCTTGGGCGGCACAGCGGTGGGCACCGGCATCAATTCCGCCCCGGGCTTCGCCGAGGCCGCTGCTGCGCAGATTGCCAAGCTGACCGGACTCCCGTTCGTCACCGCCCCGAACAAGTTCACGGTCCAAGGTTCCCACGATGCTTTGGTCCAGCTCTCCGGGACCCTGCGGACGCTGGCGGTGACGCTTTACAAGATTGGCAACGACATTCGTCTCATGTCCTGCGGCCCGCGTGCCGGTTTCGCGGAGCTGATCATTCCGGCCAACGAACCCGGTTCCTCGATTATGCCCGGCAAGGTCAACCCGACACAGGCCGAAGCGTTGACCATGTTGTCCGCCCAAGTGATGGCCAATGACGTCGCGGTCGGCATGGGCGGGGCGGGGGGCTATCTGGAGATGAACGTTTACAAGCCGCTCATCATTTTCAATCTGACCCATTCCATCACCTTGCTGACTGATGGCTGCACGAATTTCCGCAAATTCCTCGTCGAAGGGACCGAGCCGAACCTCAAAAAGATCGCGGAATACGTCGATCGCTCTCTCATGCTGGTCACCGCGCTATCGCCGGTTATCGGCTATGACAAGTCCTCGCAAATCGCGCACTACGCGATGGACCACGATCTCACCCTCAAGGAAGCCGCCCTCACACTCGGCTTCGTCAGCGAGGCGGAGTTCGACCGCGTGGTCGACCCGGCCAAGATGGTTTCGCCCTATGTGGCGAAGGCCTGAATCCGTTTTTCCAAACAACCAACACCAACACGACCAATCCCATGTCTACCCGACCCAACACATTCATCAGAGAAGGCGATGCCCGCAAAATCCAGACCACCTTGCGCGGTTACGAGGTCCTCCACGACCCCGCGCTCAACAAAGGCACCGCCTTCACCGCCGCGGAGCGCAAGGCTCTTGGCATCGAGGGCTTGGTGCCCCCCGTGGTGACCACCGAACTGGAGCCACAACTCAAGCGGGCCTACGCGGCCTATCACGCGGCTCCCACAGACCTCGCCAAACACATCTACATGTGGCAACTGCACGACGAGAACGAGACCATTTTCTATGCCCTCATCCAGCGGCACATGATGGAAATTATGCCGGTGGTCTATGACCCGGTGGTCGGTGAAGCCATCGAGAATTACAGCGAGGTGATGACCCGCCCGCGCGGCGTTTTCCTCAGCATCGATGCACCCGAAAGTATCGAGGAGAGGCTCTCCGCCTGGGGCGCCGGAGCTGATGATATCGACCTGCTGGTGGCCAGCGACGCCGAAGCCATCTTGGGTATCGGCGACTGGGGTTCCAACGGCATCGATATTTCCGTGGGCAAACTCGCGGTCTACACCGCGGCTGCCGGGGTCGATCCTCATCGCGTCATTCCCGTCGTTCTGGATGTCGGCACAAACAACGAGAAACTGCTCAACGATCCCTCCTATGTCGGCTACCGCCACTCGCGGGTTACAGGTCAGGCATACGATGACTTTGTCGACGCCTACGTGAAAGCGGCCCGCAAGCTGTTCCCCAAGGCCTACCTGCACTGGGAGGACTTCGGGTCGAGCAACGCCCGGAGGATTCTCAACCGCCACCGCGATTCCATTCCGACCTTCAACGACGACATCCAAGGCACCGGCGCCATCGTTGTTTCCGGCCTGCTCAACGCGGTCAAACGCAGCGGCCTTGACTGGAAAGACCAGCGCATCGTCGTGCTCGGGGGCGGCACCGCCGGCTGCGGCATCGCCGATCAGGTCCGTGCCCAGATCATGCGCGCCGCCGGGATTTCCGCCGACGAAGCGAGCAAGCACATCTGGATCGTCGACCTGCCGGGGCTTCTTACCGATGACATGGCCGACGGCTTGTATGATTTCCAACGCCCCTATGCCCGTCCGGCTGCTGAGGTGAAAAACTATAAACGCACCCCGAGTTCACCCGATGCGGCGGCCGAGACCCGTTGGCCCAACATGGCCAAGTTGCTTTCCATTGAATCGGCCAAAGGCGGTATCATCGACCTCGCCACCACCGTGGCCGAAGTCAAACCGACTGTCCTCATTGGCACCTCGACCACGCCCAGCATGTTCACCGAGGCAATCGTCCGCAACATGGCTGCGAACGTTGAGCGTCCGATCATCTTCCCGCTCTCCAATCCCACCATCCTCCATGAAGCCACCCCGGCTCACCTGCTGGAGTGGACCAACGGCAAAGCCCTCGTGGCCACAGGCGCTCCTTTCGACAATGTGACCCAAGGAGGCATCAACTTCACGATCGGACAAGCCAACAACGCGGCACTCTACCCGGGCCTCGGCATGGGGATTATTGTGTCCCGCGCCAAGAAGGTCACCGACGAGATGATCTTCGCAGCTGCCAAGGCGGTCGCCGATCAAGCACCTCTCGACGCACCGGGCGCTTCGCTGCTTCCCTCCAACGAGGATTTGCGCGCGACGTCCAGCGTGGTGGCGGTGGAAGTCGTCCGCACCGCGCTGGATCAAGGCGTAGCCGGTGAGAAGGTCGACAATCCAGTTGAAGCCGTGCGCTGCACCGAATGGTGGCCGGTCTACCAGCCCGTTGAGGCCGTCTGAGGCGTCCCCGCACCTTGGCCGCGACGATCGCGATGACCTTGGGCATTCGACCTGCGGCCCGCCGACGTAGTCGGTGGGCGTGCGTCGTGCTGATGGCCTTGTGTGCCGACACCTTGCGCGCGGCGGTGCCTGATGCCGTCGTCACAGAGGATGCTGAATTCGATCAGCACTACCTCCTCGGCGACTGGATGGGCGTGCGCACGTCCCTCTGGGAACACGGCGTGAAGCCGAAGTTCCTCCTCATCTCGGATGCCTACGGAAATCCCTACGGAGGCAAGGAACAGGGCTTCACGTCCTACAGTATGTTCTGCGCGGACCTCAAGCTGGACACCGAAAAGCTGGTCAATCTTCCCGGCGGGGAATTCCACATCGGCTTTACGGTCAACTTCGGCACCCAACTCTCGCAGGATGTGGTCGGCAACGTGTTTCCCATCCAGTCGTCCGACGTCGCCCCGCCCGGACCGCGCCTCACCGACCTGAGCTACACGCAGTCGCTCTTCGATGACAAAGTGAGCCTGCGGGCCGGACGTGTTTCCATCGACAGCCTCTACGGTGAGGAATTCGCCGCTTCCGCGTATTTCCGCTCCTTCACCTCGGTGGCTTTCAACGCCATTCCCTTCGCCATCTTTTACAACTCGCCCGGCGCTTTCGGCTATCCCGCCACCACATGGGGCGCACGGGTCAAGGTCGCGCCGGTCGAGCAATTCTACGCCATGGCCGGCCTCTACAATGGCGACCCCGAGGTTGGACTGGGGGACCGCTACGGGTTGGATTTCACCTTCGATGGTCCGCCCTTCGGCATCGGCGAGATCGGGTGGCGCCGCAACCAAGCGGCGACCGACACCGGTTTGCCCGGCAACTTGAAACTCGGCGGGTTCGTCCTTGGCGGTAGTGTGCCGGAATATGACTCGAACGACGCGAGCGACGGACGCTTCGGAGTCTATGCGGTCGCCGATCAAGCTCTGGTGCGCTTCGGCCAACCGTCATCCAACCGCCATCTTGGTGTTTTCGGCAGCCTCGTCGTCGCTCCGCACGAAGCGGTGAGTCCGATGCCCTATTATTTCAGCTCCGGTCTCGTCGCCTACGGACCGATGGAATGCCGGCCGAAAGACTTCGTGGCCTTCGGTCTCGCTTACGGCGCCTACAGCAGCCAACTCCGCAGCGAGCAGTCCTCCCAGCAAAGCGCTGGCACGCCGGTGCTGCCGCAACTCTACGAAATGACGGTCGAGCTTTCCTACGGCATCCAAGTCTTGCCCGGCCTGATCATCCAGCCCGGCGCACAAATGCTGGTCAATCCCGGAGGAAACCCCGGAACTCCCAGCGCGTTGGCTCTCGGCGTGAACGCGGTGGTTTCCTTCTGATTCCGAAGGGCAAAGCATCTCTTCCTGACTTTGGGGTTGCGCCGGGGATTTTTTGAGGCAGGGTGACGCGCCCATGGCTCTGTTGCAGTTGAACTCGGTCTCTCTTCACTACGGGCGGGATTACCTCCTCGACGGGGCCGATCTTTCGATCGAGCGGGGCGAACGGGTGGCCTTGTTGGGGCGCAATGGCTGCGGCAAAACCAGCCTGATGAGGCTGATCGCCGGGGAGGAGGGGGCGAGCGCGGGGGAGATTCTTCGTGCGCCCGGAGCGGTCATGACCCGCTTGGATCAGGAAGTTCCGCAAGGGGTGGAGGGCACGGTGTTTTCGGTGGTGCGGGGCGGGATTTCGCCGACCCGCCACGAGGAGGATTGGGAGATCGATGTGCGGTTGGAGGATTTGCTGGCCGAAATGCAATTGCCTCCGGAGGCCGCGTTCGCCTCGCTTTCCGGCGGACTGAAACGCCGCGTGTTGCTGGCCCGGGCGCTGGCCGGGCAGCCGGATTTGCTCCTGCTCGATGAGCCGACGAACCATCTGGACCTCAGTTCCATCCTCTGGCTGGAGGATTTTTTGCTCAGGCACCCAATGAGCCTGCTTTTTGTCACGCACGACCGGACCTTTCTCCGGCGCCTGGCCAACCGGATTGTCGAGCTGGATCGCGGACGGCTTTTCGGTTGGGCCTGCGACTATGACACATTCCTGCAACGCAAAGCCGGGGTGCTCGAAGCCGAGTCAGTCCAATGGAAAGCTTTTGACAAAAAACTGGCCCAGGAGGAAGCGTGGTTGCGTCAGGGAGTCAAAGCACGTCGCACCCGCAACGAGGGCAGGGTGCGGGCCTTGCTTGACCTGCGCCGCGAACGGGCACGCCGCCGCGAGCGCTCGGGAACGGCCAAGATGGAGATTCAGGCGGGTGCGGTGTCGGGCCAGCGGGTTTTGCGGGCGGAGGGCATCACCTTCGCGCACCCGGAAATGCCCGAGCCGCTGGTAGCGAACTTTTCCACCGAGATTTTCCGCGGAGACAAGATCGGAATTTTGGGTCCGAACGGGTGCGGCAAGACCACCCTGCTCAAATTGCTGCTGGGGCAGCTCGCCCCGCAGTCCGGGCAGGTGACCACGGGGACCAATTTGCAGGTCGTGTATTTGGATCAGCTGCGGGATCAGATCGATTTGGACAAGACAGTGGCGGAGAACGTGGCCGGCGTCTCGCAGTCGGTGCATTTCCAAGGCCGCGACCGCAACATCCACAGTTACTTGGGTGATTTCCTCTTCCGCTCCGACCGCGTGCGCATGCCGGCGCGGTTGCTCTCCGGAGGCGAACGCAACCGCCTGCTGCTCGCCCGCCTGTTTCTGCAACCGGCCAATGTGCTGGTGCTCGATGAGCCGACCAATGATCTGGATGCCGAAACGCTCGAGTTGCTCGAGGAATTGTTGGTCAGCTGGGATCAAACCCTGCTCCTCGTTTCCCACGACCGCGCCTTCCTCGATGCCGTGGTGACCAGCCTGCTGGTCTTCGAAGGCGGCGGGAAAATTACGGAGGTCAATGGGGGCTACAGCGATTGGCAGCGTTGGTCGGCCCGTGGCGCCGCGGTGCCTCCGGCCGCCGCGCCCGTTCCTGCGAAGTTGGACGGCCCGAAAAAGGAACGCCAGGGACGTGCGGAAAAGTTCCTCAACCGGGAACGCCGGGAGTTGGAAGAACTGCCCGGGCAGATCGAGCAATGGGAGGCGGAGCAGGTCCGATTGGCCGAGCAGTTGCAGGACGCGGAACTCTACCGCACCAATCCCGCAGTCCTGCCGAAGATCGAGGCGGAATCCACCGCTCTCGAAGCGAAAATCCGTGCGGCTTACAGCCGATGGGAGGAGCTGGAAGCGAAGCGCTGTGCGTTTGAAGGAAATTTGTAGCCGCGGCTACATCAGAACTTACGGCTGAATAATTCGCGCCCCGCGCTGCCAAGTGAAGTAGGACCACACCCAGTGAATGAAGACGTTGATGCGGTTCCTCATGTGCATGAGGAAAATGAGATGGACGAAGAGCCACATCATCCAAGCGGGGAAGCCGCGCATTTGCAGGCGGCCTAAGCTGACCACCGCGGCCTTGCGTCCGATCGTCGCCATGCTGCCTTTATCCCAGTAAACAAAGGCGGGGCGGGTCTCGGATTTTGCTTCGGCGGTCACGAGCTTGGCGATGAATTGGCCCATTTGAATGGCCGCCGGCGACACCCCGGGCACGATGGCGCCCTTGGGGTCGGTCAGGGCCACGAGATCGCCCGCCGCGAAAACTTCGGGATGCCCCGGCAGGCTGAGATCCGGCAGAACTTCGATACGACCGCTGCGATCGAGCGGAATGCCGGCCAGGGTGCGCGTGACTTCACTGGCCTCCACGCCCGCGGCCCAGATGATGATGTCGGACTCGATGCGCTCGCCGGCCATTTGCACAAAGCCCCGGCCCACTTCCTGGACCGGGGAGTTCAGATGCACGTGGACGCCCATGCTGGTCAGGCGCTCGCGGGTGTAGTCGGGTAAATTGCCGGGAAACATGGGCAGTAGTTTTGGTCCGGCCTCAATGAGGTGCACTTGGGCGCGGGAGGGATCGATGCGGCGGAAATCATCTTTGAGAACCCGGCGCGACAACTCGGCCAACGATCCCGCCATTTCCACGCCGGTCGGTCCGCCTCCCACCACGACCATGGTCAACAGGCGGTCGGTCTCTGCCGCGTCGGCCGCGGACTCCGCCCGCTCGAAGGCCAGCAGGACTTCGCGGCGGATCTGCATGGCGTCCTTCAGGCTCTTGAGTCCATGCGTGTGCTCTTCCCACTCGGGGTGTCCAAAATAGCCCGTCTTGGCCCCGAGCCCGATGACCAAGTAGTCGTAATCCAGCACATGTTCCTTCAAGTGGACCTGACGCGAGGACAAATCGATCCGAGTCACTTCATCCATCAAGGTGGTGACATTCTTCTGGGCGGACAAAATCCCCCGCAGGGGTTGCGCCACCTCCGCCATGGTCAGACTGGCCGTGGCCACTTGGTAAAGCAAAGGCTGAAAGAGGTGGTGATTCCAGCGGTCGACCAAAGTGACCCGGAAACGCTCGTCGGTTAACTTCTGCGCGCAAGCCAAGCCGGCAAAACCGCCGCCGAGAATAATTACATGTTTTGTTTTCATCGAAAGATCCCAAGTCTAAACGCCTGCCGGCTCCATTAAGGCCGTAATATTTTCCGGAGGCCGCATGCCAAAGGTGAGGCGGCGAGGGCTAAAACGCGAGCGGAAGACTTGAGTGAGGGTGGATCGCGCTGGCCCAGCGCGATATCCCAACAAACCGCATCGCACCGGGACGGCGCGATCCACCTTGGGGAAGCGGCGTAAGGAGTTGCCTCCTGGACCAATGTTCCCCAGCATTACGCCATGCCTTTGCACGCGAAAAGTTCTCTGACCGGCGACCTGAACGACCAAATCTTTGCCGTTCCTGACGCGGCGACGGTGCTGCCGAAATTCAAGTTTCCTGACGAGGAGCGGGCGGCTCAGGAAATTTATCAGCTGGTCCATGATGAACTGATGCTTGACGGCAATGCGCGGCAGAATCTCGCCACCTTTTGCCAGACCTGGGAGGAGCCCGAGGTGCACCAGCTGATGGATGAGTGCCTCGACAAGAACATGGTCGACAAGGACGAGTATCCGCAGACCGCCGAAATTGAGGCGCGCTGCGTGCACATGCTGGCTGATTTGTGGAATTCGCCCGCGGCCGCCGACACCATCGGTTGCTCGACCACCGGGTCCAGCGAGGCGGCCATGCTGGGCGGAATGGCCATGAAATGGCGCTGGCGGGCCAAGCGCCGCGCCGAAGGCAAGCCGACGGACAAACCGAACCTCGTTTGCGGGCCGGTGCAGATTTGCTGGGAGAAATTCGCGCGTTACTGGGATGTCGAGTTGCGTCAGATCCCCATGACCAAAGACCGCCTCATCATGTCACCCGAGGAAGCGGTGCAGCGCTGCGACGAGAATACCATCGGCGTGGTGCCGACCCTCGGGGTCACCTTCACGGGGGACTACGAGCCGGTCGCCGCGGTCAGCGCCGCGCTCGACGAATTGCAGAAAACCAGCGGGCTCGACATCCCGATTCATGTCGACGCCGCCAGCGGTGGCTTCCTCGCGCCATTCTGTGCGCCGGACCTCGTGTGGGACTTCCGCCTGCCGCGGGTCAAATCGATCAACGCCTCCGGCCACAAATTCGGCCTCGCGCCACTCGGCGCGGGGTGGGTGGTCTGGCGGGAGAAGGCCGATCTGCCGGAGGATCTGATCTTTAACGTCAATTATCTCGGTGGCAACATGCCGACCTTCGCGCTGAACTTCTCGCGTCCGGGCGGACAAATTATCGCGCAATACTACAACTTTCTCCGTCTCGGCCGGGAAGGCTATGCTAAGGTTCATGGGGCGTGCTATGACACCGCGCAGTGGTTCGCCGCGCAACTTGCCAAGCTCGGCCCGTTCGAAATCATCTGCGGTGGAGATCCGGCCTCGGGTATTCCCTGCGTGAGTTGGAAGTTGCGCGACGGCGTCAAGGCGCCCTTCGGGCTCTACGACTTGGCTGACCGCCTCCGCATACGCGGTTGGCAGGTGCCGGCCTACAGCATGCCGCCAGACCGCGAAGATCTCGTCGTGCAGCGCATCCTGGTCCGCAATGGCGTGACCCGCGATCTGGTTGCGGCCCTGCTCGAGGACTTCCGCCGCGCGATCGAATATTTCGAGACGCACCCGGCGGCCTCCCCGCTTAGTGCGGAGGAGGGGACGGCTTACCATCATTGAGCCGTAACCGGCAGGCGCGGTTTTGGATTTTTTGATGCCGCGGCATGGGCGTCTTGCCCTTCGTGATTCCAGGCCCATCGGCAGGCGGCCGTCGCCACTTTGCGGCCGGCCAAGGGTAAACTCCGCCGCCTCCATTTTTGGACTTGGTTGTCCACGCGGCCCCTTTATCGTGCCGATTTCATGTCAGCACCAATCCCCTTCGATAACCGCCGCGCGCCCGTCTATGGCCGCTACGGCATGGCCTGTTCCAGCACACCGCTCGCCGCCGTGATCGGGCGCGATGTTTTGCAGGCGGGAGGAAATGCCGCGGATGCCGCGCTGGCCATGGCTGCGGAAGTCAACGTGA
>Ga0247841_10013803_pt1 | contig 10242 bp, 10 predicted proteins | sample LaCruzMarch2015__2_FD_192410 | JGI IMG/M metagenome (GOLD analysis project Ga0247841, IMG submission 192410) | Freshwater microbial communities from meromictic Lake La Cruz, Castile-La Mancha, Spain - LaCruzMarch2015_18m | ecosystem: Environmental > Aquatic > Freshwater > Lake | place: Spain...
GGCGATCGTGCGGTCGGTCGTCAAGGTCGCGATACCAGCGAGGGAACCAGAGAAGGAGGTCTTGATGTCCACATCGTAGTTGCCCACTTTGGTCGTGCCCCTGAATTCCGCCTGACCAGCGCCACTGAGGGAGGTGCCTGAATAACCATAGGTATACCCCGTGTTGAGGATGTTACCAATGGCTGTGTGCACCGCCGACCGGTACGCGGTCGCGCCGGTGATACGAATCACTGTCTGAGCGGAAGCTGTGCTGGCAACCGCCAACGCGGCCAATCCCGCTATCATTAATCGGTACTTGTTCATGTTACTTTCTCCTGTTACTTGCGTTTCTGCTGTTCTTCTATTAACGGGACCCACGCTACAGCGCGGCGCCCCGATACAATCGAGCAGCCAGTGGAAGGCCGCGGGTCTGCCCATCAAATCGTACTCCTCACATCGCACTCTCTCCCGACCCCATCGGCGCTTCTACTTCTGCTCGTGTGCCGCATAATAGGGAAACGTTCAAAACGTCTCGCACACTTCACAGACAACAGGCAGCAGGTTTCCGCCATGAAACGCCATCCCGCAATCCATTGCAGCCGAGTTGTTTCCTGAAAATGTGAACTCGCCGTCACGCGGTTGTGTCCAGCCGTTACCAAACAGTAACAACTCATTGTCAACGGATTCTCCGATGACGATGTCCGACGGGTGGGATTGCGACTGAGATGCTGCTGGTGACTCGAGAACGAGATCACGTCGCTGGAGGAAACTGCGATTACGCTTTCCGACGAAGACGCATGACGCCGGCGCACACGATCATTCCCATGCCGATCACCGCGTACACGGCCCGTTCCGGGTCCGTTTCCATTGTGTGATTCGCGATGAGAAGATGATTGGCGCCGATGTCCGACGCGATGGTGGCCTGCTGAAAGCGCGCCTGCGCGTCGGCGCTCTCCGCCCTGGCGAGATTGATCACAGCGAAAGTCAACACGGCCAGCGCCGCCGCCAATTTGATGTGTTTGTTGCTCATGTTGTCTCCTGTCGCTGTTTCTTATTTGTCCAACAGAGCGCAACTTTATTGTGAGCGGCGATTAAATTCGCCCGCTTCCCGGCCAACCGCCTGCACAATTCGGACAATCTGTAACATGCGTTTTGACTCGTGCTGGCGCGGGTTTTCCGCGCTTGGGAACGCAGTGGACGGGCTTGCGACCGCTGGCGTCACAGAAATGTCTTCACCGCAAGCGGCGGTTATTGCAGTTGTTGCCGGAGCGGGCTGAGAACCGCCTCAGAGGCAGCTTCGGTGCTCTTGAGCGGGGTCTTGGCCGTAGTGTCCATCGCGTACTTGAGATTAACGACGGCGCGTTGGTGAAGGGATTGCCCCCGTTCGTAGATCGCCAGTTGCTGTTTGATCAACTCGCCAACCCTCGGCATCTTCTGCTCGGCAGCCAGATCAACAGCTTCGCGAGCCGTTTGCACCGCCCTGTCCAGAAGCCCGTTTTCCGCATACGCGGCGGCAAGCGTGCTCAGGAAAAGCGAATTCTGCCGATGCGTCAACGACACCGCCCGCTGCGCCAATTCCACGGCGGCGGTGCCGTCGCGCAGTTTGCCGTCGGGGTTGGACGCGAGAATGTCAGCGAGATTGTTGAGCGCGACGGCGTCGTCCGGGTTGGAGTGCAAGATGGCGCGGTATTGCTCGGCGGCTTCCAGGCAACGGTCTTGTTGAGCCAACTGCATTGCCAAGTGGAGGCGGGCCGGTAAACATTCCGGTCCCATGGCCACCGCCTCTTGAAGTGTCTTCACGGCCTCCGCCGGTTGTTTGGCTTCAAGCTGTTTGTCGGCGCGGTGCATCAGTTCTCCCACCTTGGCGAAGGTGGAGGATTGATGTGCTGCCGTGTTCGTCGAAGTCGCGGCGGCCATCGCGGCCCGTTTCTTCGCCGCTTGTTGGATCTTGGTGTGGAATCCCTTCTTCATCACGACAATCGCCACCACCGCGAACACGCAAAAACTCCAGACGGCGATCCGACGGATCCGCCGACGCCGCAAATGGCGGATCGCCTCGGCGTATTCCCGGTCGTTGGCTAGTGCTTGTTCGTTGTTCATGACGTGTTCCTTGCTGATAGCTGTGTTTTGAAATTTCGGGGCAGGTTAGTGCAGATGGTTCCCGGCAGGCTTGCAGTTTTTGGATGTACAACAACAGAATCCGGACATGCGATTTGCTTCGTGCCGGCTTGGTCAAATCGCGCTTTCGTCCCGTGGTGTCGCCCGCGGGTGCGTGGGTGTTTGCCCAATCGTAACCGGTGGCCACCGGGCGGCGACACAGGACCGTCACAGAGGATTCACATGGATGAAGTGTTTTCGTCGCAATCGTCCGAATACATTGTCCGCACGGAGTATTACCATCGTGAGTCATCTAATCTTGCAGCGAAAAAATTTGAGTCCGGGCACCGAGTGGGAGTTCCAACCCCTCGGATGGGGATTCCTGCGGGTGCGCCAGGGCGAAGGATACCTCATGGAAACGCCGACGCCGCGCCTGCTCAACGAGGCCGACGTGCTGACGCAGGCGCCCCCGGCACGGTCGGTGATCCGGGCCAGCCGTCTCGGCGATTTGCATCTGGATTACTTTTATCTTCTCCCGGAGTTGTTGCTCGGCGTGGTCAGCCTCGGCGAGTTGCAGCGGCTTCGGGAACAACACCCGTTGCAACCCGCGCGCGTGTTCTCGGCGCAGGAACCGCTCGCGTTGCAGTTCAGCGCGCTGATCTCCAACCACGAAAAGGGCGAACAGCTTTCCGTTCGTTGCCTGATGCTCAACCTCGCCTCTTTCATCCTGCGCGACCTGCTTCCCCAGCGCGCCACTCCCGAACCGCGCTGGGCGTTGACGGCGCAGGAACGCTTCCAGACGTTGGTGCGCGAGATGCCCATCGCGGAGTTGCAGCAATCCAACGCCGAGGAACTGGCGCGCCGATGCGGTTGTAGTGCCCGGCATTTCTGTCGGCTCTTCAAGGAGCATTTCGGTTGCAGCCTGCTGAGCATGCAGATTTCCTTCCGCGTCCAGCGCGCCCAGCAACTATTGTTGGAAACCGACGCCAAGATCATCGAAGTCGCCATGGAAAGCGGATTCCAGCATGTCGGCCTGTTCACCTCGACGTTCAAGCGCCACGCCAAACTCACCCCCTCGCAGTGGCGCAAACGGGCGCGCTCAGCCCATCTCAAGCAGACCGCCGCTGCCAAATCCCGTCGCGCTGTGAATTGAAGGCAACCGGCGTGGACACGGAATCAGAGAAGTTGGCCGCGGAATTCAAGCGTCCCCTCGCCCTGTTCCACGATTTCTGGAACATGGGGGAGGATGTCAGGATTCAGGAAACCATCTGGCATGTCGAGATGGGACCGGGAAAGCGGATGTTGCTCTGGCTCACCTTTGCCCTGCTCACCCTAGCAGTGGGATTACTGTACGGCAGCCGTCAATTTCGCGGTCTCGAACACCGCGAATCAATGGAAATGGCACAATTGGCCCGCAACATCTCCCGCGGCCAGGGATTCACCACTTACGTCATCCGTCCGCTCAGCCTCTGGCAATTGGAAAAACACGCCCCGAACGACGGGCCGCGCCTTGGAAATCACCCCGACCTTCATTCCCCGCCGCTGTACCCGCTGGCTCTCGCGGTGTTGTTCGCGCCGTTCCCGTCCTGGATGTTTCAGTACCAACCGACCGACATCCTGTTCCTTCCTGAACGCTGGCTCATTCTTCCATTCAACTACCTTTGCCTCTTCGCAAGCCTCCTGCTGGTGCATTTCTGGACGCGCCGCCTCTTCCCGACGTGGGTGGCCATCACAGCGCCGCTGCTGTTGTTGTTCTCCGACCACTGGTGGGGATTCGCCATCTCCGGCCTTCCGACCTGCTTCCTCGTGCTGCTGTTCCTCAGCTCAATCCACTGCCTCTGGCGCGCCGACCAACTCTGGCATCCACTGAGGACACACGCCCGCACCGCCGTCCTCGCAAAACCTTCGTCGGTCTTCCCAAACGGCTGGTACTGCATCGCTGCTAGTGCCGTCTTGTTCGGACTGTGCTTCCTGACCCAGTACAACACCGTCCTGCTCCTGCCAGCCCTGCTGATTTACGCGGCCTCTATCTGCTTGAACCGCCGCGACGCCTGCCGCTGCGTCGCCATTTTCGCCGCGCTCTACGCGCTCATCATCGCCCCGTGGCTCCTCCGCAACCACCTCCTGTCCCACTCACTGCTCGGTGTCGCGACGTACGATTTCCTCAACGGTGTCCTGCCGTCACATTACCATCCCAACCTCGACAACCTCCTCGACCTCACCGCCTACGGGCGCCGGTTCTTCCAACAATCCCGCAGCCTCCTTTTCGACCTGCCGCGCCTCATCGGCTCGGAGTTTCTGGTCGTCTTCTTCGCGGTCGGATTGCTCTACCATTTCGCCAACCCGACCACCGTGCGGTTGCGACGCGCCGTCTGGATCGGACTGGCCTGCGCCACGCTCGGCCTGTCGTTGTTCCCCATGGAAACCGATACCGGCGGAGGATTACGAGGCCGAGTCCAGGCCGGCAACCTCTTCATCCTGTTTCTTCCCCTCGTGGCAGCGTACGGCGTCTCGTTCTTCTACCTCCTGTTGAATCGCATCGCGTTCCCCGCACTCGCGTTTCCTGCACGTCTTCTGCGAATGCTCGTGATCGCGATCTTCCTTCTCGTCAACGCCGCCGCACTCCTGTTAACCCTCAACTCAGGCCAACGTCCCACCTATCCCTATCCGCCCTACCACCCGCCTTGCACCGCAATGGTAGCCAATCAGTTTACCAAGGACACCATTGGAGCGAGTGATCTGCCCTGGGCAATGGCATGGGTGGGTGACCGAAGAACTGTGTGGCTGCCGACGTTGCCCGCTGACCTCGCAAAAATCCAAAAGAGCGCCAAGCCAACCGGTGGCCTATCCTTTCTCCTGCTGACGCCGCACCTGTTGGACCAACGATTCCAGACCGACTTGATCAAAGGCGAATTCGCCGCCTGGCGACTAACGGTCGAGGGCAAAATCCCGGAGGGTTGCGCGTTTACGGAAATGCGATGGATCCCCCCCGGTCGCGATCAAATCCTGTTCACAATCCACCCGAAGGACAACGAGTAGAGAATGGAGGCGGGTGTCGGAATCGTCTGCTGCTCGCCCGCGCTAAACCTTCAATACCAACGCATTAGCCGTTGTGTTTGTGCCAGCATATAAGCCTGTTACGTCCACTAGTCAAGTGTTACTACCCGATTACTGATCACTACCGTTTCAGTACCGTTTTCAAATGATTCTGCTGGCACTTTTGCTGGCACTTTTCGAGTGTCGATTTTCTCCACCCGCCTACGGCTTCAACATCTCCCTCAAGAAACCTACTGTCATCTCATACACCTGCGGATGTTTGCTTCCCCTTGGTCCAGCGACGTTCAACGTCTTGATGTTGTTCTGAGCAATCCAATCTCGAACAGATGACGGATCAGTTGAGGTAGCCAGATCAACGACAAGACACGGCTTCTCATGCTTCCTGGCGAAATCAATCGTCAACGCAGTGCCACCTGTTGGATTGCCAATCGTAAGGATCAAGGTGCCGTCACTGTCCCTGACGTTCCACTCCGTCCTCTCTGGATTTCGGTCAACGTTACCACTGGTTTCGGTCTAGGTTTCCAGTGATCGGAGCGTAGCGACGCTGACCGGTATGTTCATATGAAAGTGGTGACTTTCTGTCAAGGTTGTGTGTTGGTGGATGGTCGGAGTCCCGCACCTGCGGGCTACTTGCGACGGTGCTGGCGCTGCATTAGCAATTATAATCTGTTCTTCGCCGCCAATTCTTCCAACAAACTTAGATACTGTTTCTTAGCCTCAGGACTTGGCGAGTCGAGTTCCTTCAGTAGTTGTTTCACTTCTGCTGACAACTGCTTGGCCTCTTTTGTGTCCTGTGCATTGCGTGATTCTGTTTTTCTTTCAAGTAGTTGGATGATGGACTTTAGGTCCTCTTTGTCCTGTGCCGTCACTTTACGGGTTCGCAACTCTTTCAGCGTCTGCGAAAGAATCGCCTTACCTGTATTGATGATCTGTGCATGTACCGTCATTTGTTCTTCCTCCTTTGTGAATCTTAGTTTTTTGTTTACTTTCCCTTCAGACAATTGCGTTAGCAGTGTCAGCGGCGTACAGGTGCAGAAGTACCGACCGCAAGGTCATTTGGCAGGCGCAGATGAATTTGCCGTAGCGAGACACAAGTCTGGCTTCTTTTCACGCTCTGCTATGCATGGCAAGCACGATGTCTTATTCTGCACTGCATCCGTCAGCCATCGCCCGCAAGACCTATTTGTTGTATCCAACAACTTTTTGTACAAGTCAAATTGACGGTTTTGCAAGATAAGCAGCGCCCCGAGCACTGCCCCCACCCACAATCTCGTAGCAATGATTGTTGAGTAGAGAAACAGCGAGGTATCTTTAACAAGATACGGCCATAAGAATGTCGCTACAATTATGACCAAGTCCCATATAATAAGTTTTGTTAATTCATCCAACTGGTGACGCATCAACAGTAGCAGCGAGTGGCTGTAAAAGTACAACTCAGCCTTAACTGCCAGTATATTTGAGGCGGAGTGCATTTCTTCAAAGGTCTTACCTACTTCAGTAATTCCGTTGGAAGCCTCTTCCAGTCTTTTCACAAACCGTTTGATGCCTGCGTATCCCTTTTTTAACCCATACATCAATCCGATCAATAAGAAGCCAGCAATGATGTTCTGTATGATTACGGTTGGCTCAAACAGTTTTTCCCAGTTCATATGTTAGCTCCTCGGTCCGCTTCTACAGAGTAATTGTTAGCAATTCAAGACTGTTCCGGCTTCATGTAGCTTTTTGTGTCTAGTTGCCAAAGCACTGTTGCTGACGCTGCTAGCTACGCCCAAAGCAGCGGCGGGCGCGTTGGCCTTTCGGAATCTGGAGTACATGCAGGTCATGAACTCGACGACTGGATGCAAGCCGAGTATGAACTGATGGCATTGCCCGTTCAGAAAATCATCGATCTGAGACCAAACATCCCGAGTCAGATCAACAAGTATTCGCTTATAGGCTTGGTACAAGCTGCTGTGGTTCTTGGAACGACCAACCTGTATTCGTGGGGCACTAGTCGAATCTGACGTTGACTTCACTTGGAACGAGCCTACGTTGGCTTGGGAACCGACGAACAGGTAAGCGAATGTTTAAGTAGCGAACCGCATCAACCTCGGTTCCCTTCTTCTTTGTAGGATCGACCTTACCCCCTACACTTGCACTTTGGTTTCCTCAACGAACCGCTCAAGTTCTTTAACGCTCAGCATAATCCGCCGCGTTGCGCGATTGGGATTGAGTAGCCGACGCTCCAGTAGGCGATCCAATGTTGCAGTAGAACAACCCAGTAGGCGAGCTGCCTCATTTCGCCCGACGAGTAGTACAGCTCTCGATTCTTTCTTTGGAAGCGCTGGTGATTCTAGTGTTTTTACAACGGTTTCCAGCCTAGCAGTAACCCGATCAGCAATTCGATCTACGTCCTCATCTGACAGCGTGAAGTTAATGGTCGCCATATGTATTTCCTTTCTTTGCCAACTGATTTACACTTCAAGGCACCAAAATCAACCATGAGCCCAAAGTGCCCATTCTGTTCGGTTCCAAAGGGGCGGATCATCTACGCCACAGACCATGCGATCGCTTTCTACGATGGGTTCCCAATTTCCGAAGGTCATGCACTGGTAGTACCGACCAAACATGTCGCCAGCATCTATGACCTCTCTGGGAGCGAACAAGCCCATCTCTGGTTCATTGTGGGGCGGGTTCGTACATCCTTGCGAAAGAAGTTCCATCCAGACGGCTTCAACATCGGCTTGAACGATGGACCTGCTGCTGGTCAGACGATGATGCACACTCACATCTTCATATCAATCACCATTTGGATGTCTCTGTGGAACTCGAACACTCAATCAGATGGGATGAGCCAAGTTTTTCCGATTCCATTAATTCGGGAGGAGTAAAGCGGATGCCGCTGATAGTGAATCCAATAAAACCCAACTTCCCCCAATGCGACCATCCGCATGTTCCTTGTCGGCCTTGAAATATGGGGCGTCGATCAAGAAGTTTTTGGCCGGTTATGGCATCCACAATTCCCATACTGGGTGCGAATATCTTCATCCCATCCGGACTCCATGCGGGGTAGGCACCAGAATGATGGCCTTTGCGTTTGTCATTTGGATTGACAAAAATGCGACGGTTCGTGCCATCTATGTTCATCAGATAATTGCCCCCAGTTTTTGCATCTCCGACATGACCAAAAATGATTGTGCCACCGTCTGGTGAAACAGCAGGCTGCTCATCCCACGGTCCCTCAGTGAGCCTGCTGAAGTTCTTCCCGTCCCGGTCACATTTGGCAATTCGATGCTGGTTCGGTCTGGTGCCGCGCAGTTCCTCCTCAAACACAATCCACTGTCCGTCCGGTGTCCAACTCGGATGATTGATCGCTTGCAGATGTTTCTCATTCTGCTCCGGTGTGATGATCCGTTTCAACTCACTGCCATCAAGGTTCATCGTCCACAGCCCGGTGATACTGTTGCCCGCGTAGGTGATGGACATCGCGATCTTATGAGTCTTCCGTTTGACATCCATCCACGTGGATTGCCCTTGGGTGTCGATGGGGTAATTCGGATTACGCCAGAGTTCCTTAAGTTCTGTTTTCCCGCTGCCGTCCGGTTTCATCTTGCAGAGGTAGACGCTGATGCCGTGCCCGATTTCCCTAGTCCGTCCTCCGGAAACCGGGTTGGGAGTTGTCGCCTTTCCCCGCGTAAAGGAACCGACCTGTTTGAGAAAATAAACCTCTTCCTCCGTCTCGTTGAACTGCGGCGGCTCGTTGGTCTTGCCCCATGTGGTCATCGCCGGTCCCCAGTCGCAGCAGAGATATTCGACGTTGGCAAATTCCTGAGCAGATACTGGCACCACTGTTGCGCCGCCCATTACCAAGAAAACGACAAGACCTACGATGATGCTCTTCACCTATTCTTCCTCCGGTATGATAAACAAATCGTCCGTCAACCCTTGATTCACTTGAATATTGCCAATTGTGGATTCCACCACAATTTGTTCACCCGAGTCAAACTGGAGGGTCTGGCGATGCACAGTGAACAACCAGTGGCCAGGAAATACTTCAACCGGATTCAGGTATTCGGACTTCATGGCAACATCAGCGGTCTTGCCGCCCATTTGCGTCACGAATCCATGTGTGTAATCCGTGCCGAAATTCAATACCGGCCACAGCACTCCGGTCTTGGGGGATTGAAGGCAATTGAACGATGCTGAGTTGACCGAATTCGAGATGCTGGCATCCGTCCGCGTCTTGGACAATGGCACATCCCAGAAAAAGTCAGAAACACGACTACCCTCCACTGTTGAATCGCCATTAATCCCTTTTGTCATCGCCCCGCCTACATCCAGCGCATCGTTGTACCACCATGTTCGATTTTCGTTGCGAATTGCCACAAAACCAGCGTCGTTCTGACTCCACATTTTATAGGGGCCTTTCCACTTTACCGTGGCTGAATTAGTCCGAACTGTAACATTATCGTTATACTCAATCGCCGTCACGTTATACTGCAAATCAGCAAACGCCGAGTAGTTGGCCTGAATCTTATCGAGAATGTCGTTGACGTTGGGGTTGAGGATGACTTTGACGAAGGGACACCATTGGTTGTCTTGGCCTTGGGCGTGAACGAAGAGTTCGTGGCGTTCGCCGTAGGGGAAGGACGGGGTGAACGTGGCTTTGGCGATGATGTTGGTGGAGTTGAACGCGCCGTTGGTCGCGCTCATCGCGTTGCCTGTGCCGTTCACGACGCCGTTGGTCGAGTCGAGGAAATACTCCGCCGCCTTTACTTTCACCCATGCGTTGGTGGAGCGAATATCGGCGGTCACCTCCACTTGGTTGGTCGCGGTATAGAGCGCCCACGAGTTCGGGATCGTCAACAACGCGCTCGGATGGCTGTTGGAAGCTTGCGGGTTGGTTCCTGCCAAATACTCTTCCCAGTTGGTGAAGCCGTCTCCGTCCGCATCCACGTTGGCGTCGTTGACGCGCGTGTTCAACCCGTTTGCGACTTCCCATGAATTCGTCATCGCGTCGCCGTCGGAGTCCAACACCAGCCACGGCGCCACATCGAAGCTGAAGGCATATTTCGCTTGTCCGATGTTGGCGAGAGCGAAATCCCTGGGAGCATTTGTGGAATTGTTCCA
>Ga0247841_10013804_pt1 | contig 10241 bp, 7 predicted proteins | sample LaCruzMarch2015__2_FD_192410 | JGI IMG/M metagenome (GOLD analysis project Ga0247841, IMG submission 192410) | Freshwater microbial communities from meromictic Lake La Cruz, Castile-La Mancha, Spain - LaCruzMarch2015_18m | ecosystem: Environmental > Aquatic > Freshwater > Lake | place: Spain...
TGTACATGATGGTCGGGAAGGATCATTTTTTCAGTATTGACGAGCGTATAGATCCCGATCGGCAAAATGCCGCCGTCATCCAAGCCGTGGGCGCGGCCGCTCTTATTGGAGCAGGCTGATTCCAGGGGATGGACAACTTCGAATTGGGCGCCGACCGGTGGGGCGGCGGCTTCTGCGGGAATAATCCAGTTTACCATCCCAAAATGTTCGAGGAGATGTCGAACGACATCTGAATCGCCGACATTGACGCAATCACGTTTCATGGCAGTTTACCTCGTTTCGAAAGATTCAATATAGATATATTAGTCCAAAATAAAAAATAAGTCAATAATTTGAACTACAAAAAAAGCCTCAAGTAATTAACTAGTTGACAAAGCACAATTTTGTTGATAAGATTTTCTATTACACAAAAAGGAGGAAGCTGAATGTTATACCAGTTACTGACGCTTTCCCAAGAAGAAGAAAGCATCTTAAAAACATTGCTGACAAACAGTCAGGGGGAAATTCTGATTTTTGTTCATCCTTTTCAATTGGAATTAACCGCTTCTAAAAGAGTTGTTGAAAAACTGCCGTTTAAAATGATTTCTCGCTTTATTGAGCTGTTTAAAAACGAAAATCTTCCGCCGATTGTAATTCTGGAGAATATAAGGTTGTATCAGTGGACTGCAAAGATTGCACAAGCGCTATTTGAGAAGTGGGATAGAGCGGTGTATTTGGTTCCCACGCCACCGACTTTTCCGATACCAGGTTATACTAAGCCTCCTGTTAGTAAAAAAGCAGGAGAACGATACGAAAGTTTATATGAAGAAGCTTATTGGCAGCGATTTCTTGAATATCTTGGTTCTGTCGGAGTGAAAAAAACACTCGTCGGCGGAACATCTTTGGAGCTCTATCAATTAACGCAAGAAAATTTGCTTGATCCACGCCTCCGGCATTATCAGGCTTATTATGAGCAGAGAAGAAATAAGGGGGCCAGTAACACCAATTATGTTCCAGCCCGATGTGTTGGGACTGTCGCAGCTTGGTTATCGACCGTGTTCGATGTTGAGATCACTAACCTAACATTGCCCCACAACCGAGCCGATATATTATACATAGAGAACTTGCAGCCCGCACCAATAACATGACGCGGGTTTTTTGTATCAAAAAAGCCTCAAGTAATCGATAAGCCAGGTTTTGTTTAAGCAGTATCTATCTAAGCGTCGGACCCCACATGCTTTGCGGTCGAGCAGACCATTAAATGATTGGAGAGCATTATATCAATTAAGATATTTTGTTCAGAAATTCATTTATAAAGAATGCGGGGCCAACCGACTTGCACCAAGCTAGGCTTGCCACAGACATGTGTTACCACATGAACGCGTGTGCTCTTACCACACGATTTCAACCTTACTCGTCCTGACATAAAGTCAGGATCTCATCTCGATTTACATCGAGATTCAAGCGGTGTATTTTCTGTTGCGCTCTTCTTGAACCTCACGGCCCACTCATTTCCACGAGCGCTTTGCTCTTTGGTGCCTGGACTTTCCTCTATGACTATTGCTAGCCACAGTCACTGCCTCGATTACTTAAGGCGAATTTAATGTATCACAAAACGACGCAAAAATCAAGATTAAGACTTGATTTTTTGTGTATTTTAGAGTTTAATATTGGTAACAAACGTGTTGAAAGGGGACTGTGATGGGTGAACAAGGCCGTTTGTTTGATGACAGACTCAATCCTCTCGACGTGATGGACAAAATTGGACTGCGGATCCAACAAGTTTTTCCTGGGGCTCAAGAGATTCAGCCCCAACTTCCCGAAACCTTACCCGCACCAACTCCACGTGAACCGCCTGAGCCAGTCTGGCAATCACTCGGTTATCCCGAGTCAAAACCACACCGCTAACCAACCGGGAATCCCCCGGTTTTTTCTTTTGTAATTAAAAAGCCTCCGAAATTATCGCAGGCTGAGATTGAAATCTTTGACTTTAGCTAAGACAACTTTTTTGAGTTCTCCGTGCTCAATGATACCTAATTTGCCATGTTTTTCGCTACAGTAGACGCGCTCGACTAGTCTTCTTTTATCGTAGTCTATCAGTTTCTGCCATTCTTCAATTTCCGGAAAACCGAACGGACCAACGGTTTCGAATTGGCAACAACGGCATTTTTCTGTTGAATAGGCAATCGGTTCGAAACAGTTCGAGCAGATCGAAGCACTACAACCGCGTTTGGAATCGCGAATTTGAATCGGGAAAATATCATCGGCGACAACAAACAATCGAAAATCTTTCACTCTTTGCTCGATCGTTATGTCTGGCGAATTACCACAGTCACGACCTTCTTTGGCGATGGCTTTGATTTGCTCTACGATATCTTGCGGCGTGTGACCAACGCTAAAAGCATAATCATTATAATCTGACTGGTAAACATCCCGAGCCAGATAGTAAATGTGGCTCGAAAGCATTGGATATGTCTTTCCCGTCTCTTTCAACAGATTGTAAGCCTGAATAATAGCAATGCTTGATTCTCTTTTTTCAACAGCATCTTCCTCGATGTTGTAGGCTCTTCCACTACGATATTGATGACCGACCAGCAAGATTGCGTCGGCTTTGGCAATATTGTCGCGGACTTGTCTTAAAAGCTGTCTTAAAGTGCTCATCTTGCCCTCCCAAGATTTGAATAAGTGTATTAAAGCAGATTCCTCCAGGTAAGTCAATTAGTTTTTATTTTTTTCTGAGCCTGTTATTGCTTTTAAAGATTGCTATATTCATATAAAATTAACTCATAATTAATAAATGGATTTACTATGAACAAAAATGATTTTTACAAAAAAGTTGAAAAGTTGATTGACCCAATGATGGTTGGATCATTGCATTTTATTCAACCATTCAACCAATGGCTACCAAAAATAATTCAAACTAAATTTGTTGAATCCTCGTCAAAACAAATGCCTTACATGGGGTTTGTGGTTGAGCCATACAGTTTTTTTCTTTGTTATGAAATTATTGATCCAGAAAAAGCCGAATCTTTAATTCCTAAAAATTTTAAATTAATTAAGACTAAAATATTTGAAAACGATGAACCAAAATATTACTGCATTTTCGGATGTATTAATGCTCATACTAGCGCTTTTTGGGGTTCGAGAGTCGAGTTCTATATTATTGCCGAAAATACTGAAACAGGTTTATTAAGCTGGATAATTGTTGATTATGATACCAATACGATTAGTTATGATAAGAAAAGCGGTTTGCGCGGTCCCAATAGCCAGTCCGTTGTCACAACAAATCATCGTGGCGAAATAATTATTGACGTTCGAAATAATCGTGAAAATCGTAATTTGGTTTGTAATGCCAATATCAAAAACGGCGTCATGAATAATTTAGACCAGAGATTGTGGCTAGAAGGCAATCTTTCGATTGGTTACGGCCGAAATTTATCTGAGTCTGGCGATATCTTTTCTTTAAAGTTTGATCCTGATGAAGTGGAAAAAGCACTCCATATTTCAAACTCAGATTTGCAACTTGAACAAAACACTTGGTTTAAAGGGCTGTTTGCCAATGAGCCGTCAAATATTGTTTGTTTTCCTTATGCTCAGCACTTTGTCTCTGATAGTCCTGGTGCCGCCAGTAATCTGAAAAATAGAGATGAAATGGTGGCGGCCAAAGAGGCGATCGATTTTGATAAAATAAAAGTACTTTCGTCAAGATCTTTTCAAACTATGTTTCTTTTGAGCTCTTTAATTACTTTGGCCCTGACTGTAACTTTCTTTTTACTCTGGATATTGAAATAATTATAAATATTTAAAAAAGATCAAATGCATTAGTAGAAGATAATGATTGTGACCTTTTTTGTTTAAAGATTTTTGAATATATTTTGAAAAATTAGATCTGCTCCGGTTTGCGGCAGTTCAATGATAGTTGAGGTCGTACCGATAGTTGTCTCCTCTTTATCTTCATTAGAATCATGATTTACAATCGGTTCATCTGGTAATTCAATTAAACCAACCGTCGTAGTGCGTTCCAGGGCCTCTGTCCGATTTAAATCATCATCATAGGCATAAATTTTGATGTCCGAATGGTATTCTTCGGTGTCCCACTGACAGGTATAAACGCCGTCAGCATTAGTCATGTCCTCTGAGCAAATCCGAATGTCATCAATATAAAAATCCACATAGAAAATACCTTTTGGTGATGTCGGATAGACTTCAATTGTATAAGGATTGGTTGTAATTGTTTGCCCCTCGGTTATGTTAATTAGCACATTGCTTTCTGGTAAATTTTCAAATTCCGGCGACAAAGAATCAGCCGCCAAATCTGGCATGTCATATAAGGTTGGGTCGCCAGTTGTGGTTTCCCATTCATCAAAATCGAAATCTGCCGTGCCATTTGTTCGGAGGTTGACTAGACTATTTGCGATATTGGGATTTGTCGCGCTGCCGGCACCAATGGCGCTTCCTGTGCCATACCACCAGTTGTTGCTATCAGCATAATCCCAGCCATCTGCGCCGTTACCCACAAAGCCGCCGATAGCCGAAGGTTCCAAACCAATGCTAACTACCTCACCATAACTATAATTGAATTGGACACCCAGTATTTGGCCCCAATCCGTACCAATAAATCCCCCGACACCGAAATTACCAGAAGCAGTGCCGGACGAATAAGAGTGATTGATTGTATTGCCATTATTACCGGCAAAGCCGCCGACCGAAATCCAGCCAAATGCATTACCTGTGGCATAATTATTAATCAGTGTCCCGCCATTGCCCCAACCCAAAAATCCACCAATATAGCCTTGAGCTTCGCCAGTGACATTGCCGTTGGCATAGCTATTAGAGATATTACTATTATTGCCATCACCGAAGTCAGACGTGTAGCCGACAAAACCTCCGGCTGAGCCATCGACAGAATTGACATCGCCAGTGGCAAAACTTCTAGAAATGACGCCACTTGCCACAATAGCACCGACAAAGCCGCCCACGCCGGAACCGCCGTTAACAGCTCCGGTTGCATAGCTGGTATCAATTGTGGCGCCATTATCAAGAACGCCCACAAACCCACCGACATTGGTTGAAGTTGGGGCGGTTACACTACCGGTCGCGTGGGAAGTATTTATATCACCGCTATGATCATAACCGACAAAGCCGCCAACCTGGTCAAGATCATCACCAGTTAAGGTTATATTAACATTGGCCGAAGAGCCAGAAATAGTGCCGCCGCCTTTGTAACCGACAAAACCGCCAAGCATGCCGACGCTAGAAGTGATACTGCCGGTTGCACGGGAATTAGTGATATTTGCGCGGCTTGAACCCACGAGCCCACCGACTCTTGTGCTGCTGGCTGTAATATCGACATTCACGGTCACGTTATTGATCGTTGTTCCGCTGTTGTATCCAACCAAACCGCCAACATATCCTATGCCAATAATAGTTTCGTTGGTTAATTTCAGATTTTCAATTTGACCGGCGCCAGTAATGTAAAAAAGCGCCGCATAATTACCATTGTGGTTGATATAAAGCCCGTCAATTATATGGTTTTGACCATTGAGAGTGCCCGTGAAAGCTGTTGCTTCTGAAAGCCCAATTGGGCTAAAACCTGCACCGCTATTGTAAAGTGAACCGCTCGTGGTACGTGTCGCTTGAGCACAGCTAAAATCACTGGTAATGATATAATCAGCGCTAAGATCCTGGTCAATATTTTGCAAATCTTGGCAGCTATCAATTTCAATTGGATCGGCCGCTTGAACCGGGCTTTGTATACCTAAAAAACCAACAACCAATATCAATATTAAAAAGCCTGTCGCAAATTTAGATCTGACTAATTTCATTTATCCCCATCTTTTTGAACCTAATGCTATAATTTCGACATAAATTTCGTTGATTACTCATCTCAATTCTATTATATAGTAATTTTCTATATCAAAAAATGACCAAATGGAGTGCTCATCTTGCCCTTTCAAGATTTAGATAAGTGTATTTAAAAAAGTTCTTTAGATGGGTCAACCAAATCTCTTTTTAGCTGGTGAATTTCGAATTCATATAATGTATAATTTTAAATTTTCGAAATTGACTTAAATTTTAAAAAGCCTAGAATAAAATTAAATAAAACTAATTTAAAAGAGGAGTTAGTCATGGCGGAAAATTTTGAGAGCGGCCCAAAAACACCACCGGAGTTGGTAAAACTAAATTGGGGAGATAAGGCAATCGAAAGCTCAATTATGGCTTACGCCGCAGAACACAACCAGCCAGATTTTGACGTCTCCAAGATGAATACGCCAGAGGGGAAAAATTTAAGAACAGATTGGCTTTTAAACAATACAGAAAATTCAGCAGGAATAAATACAGAAATTTCCGGCTCCATTGATTATGAGTTGGGTGATCTTAATATTGCCTTAAGAGGCGGCGATCGTGAAAAGGCTCTGTCGCGAATTACACGATTAAAAGGTTTATTGGACAAGCTCGAACAAGGGGTTCAGTCAGCACAATAAATTTGAGTTAATTAATCTATCAAATTCAAACTTATATAAAATTGCATACCTGGAACTTTAAAGCAAACAACTGCGTACGTGATTTTTAAGCTGTAAATTTCTTGGCTCCCGGACAGGGATTCGAAGTCGTGGGCCCTTGCCCCAAGTCTGCATTCGCACTCGGCAATTTAATTGAATTCCTTGGGCTATAATTTATCACTTCGTCTTAATTTTGAAGATGGGTTTATCATGCGTGGTTCTTCACAACCTGCCAGAAAAACAAAAAATGACCACATAAAGTGCTCATCTTTTGTTTTTCTCCCGGACAGGGATTCGAACCCCGACTTACAGGACCAAAACCTGTCGTCCTGCCATTAGACGATCCGGGAATATATTTCCTGCCCATCATATCATTTCTCAGTAATTTTTTCAAGAAAAAACCCTCTTGTTAGAGGGTTAGGATCTGAGACAGACGAGTCTCAATTAGTTGGTGTTCTATTAAAACGCTTTCAAACCAGAAGGCATTGTCCAATCTGGTGTAATGGCTACCGTTCATCATGGAAAAAGCGAGGAGTAATTCCCAATTTCCGATTGGCTGGGATAAAAGTTCGCCCAGGCGAACTTTAGCTGCAACGACGTTCATAAGAAAAGTTTTTCGGGTATTGTAGGCCTCGTCGTGATTTATGATCATGGCCAAAATATTGTCCTTACGAATAGTGAATTCATAAGCATACTGCTCAGCAAATGCGGCGGCTAGCCAAGCGTGATTATTCTCGCCAACTTTTGGTTGATCGGGATCTACCTGGTATTTAAAGGAATCGTGGACTATGGCCAGAAAACGCAGAACCCGATACTCGAATTCGCTGAAAAATCTTCGGTTGATCTCAATTCTTCCCAGTATTACCTGAACGTGCTCAAAAACATGCTCTTGGGCTCCGCTACGTCTGGGAATTCTCCAGATCAAACCGTCTCTGAGGGCCTGGCTACGAAGCATGGCGCTCTCGAAATCGCTTTCCGGCGTAATAAGGTGCATCGAAGGCCTCCTCGAATTGGATATTTGTAATTATAGCAGTTCAAGGTTTACGAGTCAAGATTAGCGGTTAGCTGCCTCTAAAGCGGTTTTTTTGAGTCTTAACCCTTGACTTTTTTCTGAAATGTGCTATAATTACAGGTTCAATATGAGTACACAAAATCCTATTTTTTACGATCAAAATCGTCGCCGCTGGAAGATCACAAAAATCGTTCTTTATTGCATATCTTTGATTTTTGTCAGCGGTCTTATTGGTATACTTTTGGGAATATTGATCCAACCAAAACTACCTGCAAATGCCTCCAAACAAACAAAAAATAATAACGCTGTCGCGGCCATCAGGACTTGGTATCCGACTGATCCGGAATTAGCTTATGCACTCTCACAAAAACAATATTTACCAAATATTAAAGATGTAAGTACTATTAAAACAAGAGAAATCTACGCTTTCTATCAATTATCAGACTTTAACAGTATGCAATCTTTTATGGATAATGGTGGCAATATCGATCAAGTCATAATTGACTCACTTTATCTGAAAGATTTAGAAGGTAATATTAGCGAAGAAAATGTTTTAGAAAAAGAAGACTTAATTACAGAGATTGAAAACGAGCAATTAAGCACAAAAATTATTCCAACTATTAGTAATTATGAAGAAAACGATTTTTCTTCTGATAAAATTTCGGCCATTTTCTTAAACGAGGATGTCAGAAATACGAACATCAATAGTATTACCGATTATTTAAAAAGTAACGACTTTGAAGCTGTAAATATTTCCTTTATCGACGTACCTGCCGGGTTGCAGCAGTCTTATACCAGCTATTTGCAAAATCTTGCGGATAAGTTGCATGAAGAAAACAAATTTCTTTACGTTACCCTGTCAATCGATGATAACAGTTACGATTATGTTGGAATTTCTAAAATCGCTGACCGCATCATCTTGACCGGATATAGCCAAACTTTGGCCACCGATCAACCTGGCCCAATTGCCTCGCAAGCTTGGCTTGTTCAGGTTTATGCCAAAAGAATTGCTCAAATTCCTCAAGAAAAAATAGTTTTGGGGCTGGCAAATTTCGGCTATGACTGGACAAGTGGTGTGGCTAAAACTATAACTTATGCTGAAGCTATGAATTTAGCCGGCGACAACAATGTTAATTTTCAATTCGATTCCAATGCATTAAATCCTCACTTTGCTTTCGTAGATGCTAACAATCAAAAACATGAAATTTGGTTCTTGGACGCTGCTACATTATTCAACGGTATAATCGCCGGCGAAAAAACCCCTCCGGCTGGTTATGCTTTATGGTCTCTTGGGTCGGAAGATCCGTCGGTTTGGAATTTTTTCAAAAAAGATTTGAATCTTAAAATTAATACAGACTTGCTAAAAGATGTTCCTGTTTCGAATAACGCTATTTATGATGGCGAAAAAAGTATTCTAAGAGTGGTAAAATTTCCTTTTTCTGGCGAAAGAGAATATAGATTAGAAAAAAACCTGATTATAGATGAAAAATATCTTAAATTTCCTTCGAGCTACGAAATAGAAACAGCTGATTTTGTCAACAATAAAAAAATTGTTTTAACTTTTGACGACGGCCCAGATAAAACTTATACGCCGCAAATAATGGATGTTCTTAAAAAATACAATGTACCAGCAACTTTCTTTGTAATTGGCTCAAGCGCCAATGATAATCCAGCAATTATGGAACAACTATCTAAAGATTTCGAAATAGGAAACCACACTTATACGCATCCCAACATCAATCGCATTAACGCACGAACTTTGGAATATGAGCTAAATGCTACTCAAAGGGTCATTGAGAATTTGGCTGGACGTCACACAGTTTTATTCAGAAGTCCTTATGCTACTGATTCGGACGCGGTTAAATCGCATGATTTATCAAGCTTAGTTACCTTGAGCAATTTAGGATATTTCAATGTTCCAATTGGCGCCGATAGTCTTGATTGGCAAAAAACTGAAGCAAAGGTGCTGGCTGAAAGAGTAATTGACGGCGTAAAGAACAATAATGACAGAATTATTCTTTTTCATGACGGCGGCGGCAATAGAACTCAAACAGTCAAAGCGTTGCCAATGATAATTGAGCAACTCAAAAAAGATGGTTATGAATTTTCCACAGTTCAGGCGGCCACAGGCATCAGTGAGGAACTTATAACGCCAAAAACGTCTGGAACAGTTTTTTCTTCGCTCAATAGTTTCGGTTACCGTTTGGTTGATGAAATTAATGCAATTGTCTGGGTAATCTTTTTTATCGGAATTATTTTGGGGATTGCTCGTTTTGTGATGTTAACAAGTTTCGCTACCACAGGATGGTTCAGGTCAAGAAAATATTTTTCACATCAATTTAAACCAAAAGTGTCCGTGATCATTTCTGCATTTAATGAAGAGAATGTGATTCAAAGAACAGTGGATGCCGTTTTGACGAGCGACTATGAAAATATGGAAATTATTCTAGTTAATGACGGATCGTCCGACAATACTCTTCAAATCATGAAAATGTACTACGGCGAAAATGAAAAAATTAAAATTTTAACTCACCAAAATAAAGGTAAAGCAGCCAGCTTAAATCGTGGCATTCGAACAGCCGATGGCGCAATTATTGTTACACTAGATGCCGATACTATTTTTAATCCCGATACCATTTCTCTTTTGGTCAGACATTTCGATGATCCGCGAGTTGGCGCAGTAGCCGGCAACGCCAAAGTCGGTAATCGGATTAATCTTTTAACTAAACTTCAAGCACTGGAATATA
>Ga0247841_10013805_pt1 | contig 10241 bp, 7 predicted proteins | sample LaCruzMarch2015__2_FD_192410 | JGI IMG/M metagenome (GOLD analysis project Ga0247841, IMG submission 192410) | Freshwater microbial communities from meromictic Lake La Cruz, Castile-La Mancha, Spain - LaCruzMarch2015_18m | ecosystem: Environmental > Aquatic > Freshwater > Lake | place: Spain...
AGATAATCATTGGTTTTGCGAACTGGAATGATAACAGAAAATTTTGGTGATTTCATGATTATTTTCCAGTGTTAATTCTCATGTCTAATTCCGGATTATAAACCCATTTTCTTTTATTTTTGTCGTCGTAATATTTTAATATCTTTAAACGATAAAAAACAGCTAAAGCATCAATTAGACAATTATAAATGGTTTTAATACCTGTGGCATGGGTTAGACTGGTAAAATCATAAGTTAATTTAATTGGAGCTTCATATATTTTAGAAAATCCTAATCTATTGGCAACAGATAAAATTTCTAGATCAAAAGCATAACTTCTGACCATAAGCCTAGGTAATACTTTTATTAAGACCTGTCTTTTAAAGATTTTAAGACCAGCTTGAGTATCGTGGATATTTATATCTAAAAGAAAACGAGAGATGATATGGGCTCCCAGACTGACAATTTTACGACTTGGTGGGTATTTAACCATTGAGGCCGGATGTCGTTTTGAAGCGACAATAATATCGGCGTTGTACCATTCCATATGCTCTAGGACTAAGGAAATACCGTTGGGGTCAATTTCCATACCTGAATCAATAAAAGCAATATAATCCCCTTTTGTTTTGGCCATACCGTATCTGACGGCATAACCTTTGCCGTGATTATTTTTGTAGCCAAAAACTTTTAATTTTGGCAATTTTATTTTTTTAGCTTCCTCAAACGATTTATCAACAGAAATACCATCAACAACAGCAATTATTTCATAGTCATAACGGATTTGTTTTAGAGTTTCGTTAATGTTTAAAAGGTCTTGTTTAATGGTTTTTTCTTGTTTGTAGATAGGGATAATTACCGACAAAAAATGATTGTTATTTTTCATCCTTTAAAATTAAATTATAAAGGGCAAGAGTTTGAATGGCAGTATGTTTCCATTCAAAAGTTTTAGCGTGAACTAGGGCAAGTTTAATATATTTTTGACGAAGATCATTATTATTCCAAAATTGAACTAGGGACTTTTCTAAATCTTTTTGGGAATAAGGGTTAAATTTAAGGCCGTTAGAATTCATAATTTCATCCAAGCAAGAATCTTGACTATAAACAATAGGACAACCTGATTGCATAGCTTGGACAAGTGGTAGACCGAAACCCTCAGCAAAAGATGGTTGGCAATAAATGGTGGCAAGATTGTAAATATAAGGTAAATCTTCATCTGAGACAAAACCAGTAAGAATTAGATTTGATGAATGTTGAGATTGGAGCCAAAGAAGATCTTGTGTCCATGGATGATTGGGAACATTTTTTTTGGTGGCCGAAGAACCGACAATAACTAGAGGATATTTTAATTTTAAACAAGCTTTGACCAGAGTCGGAATATTTTTATTCCAATTAATATCGCCAACAAATAGGATAAATTTATTTGGTAAATTGTATTTAATTTGAATTTCTTTTAATTTTTTATTATCGGAAGAAATTTTAAAAGTTTGATCTGCAGCTAAGTGGGTAACGAAAATATTATTTAAATTATATTTAGTAATTTGATTAATAATATTTTTAGAAAATTCAGAAACAGTTAAAATTTTATCGACTTTTAAGAGACGATGTTTTTGAATTAACCATTTAATCTCACCTTTAATTCCAACAGGAAAATGAGATTTAAACTGGCGAGGGATGAGATCGTGGACAGTAACAACTGTGGGGATGTCGGTTTTTTTTGGAAGAGTTAATTTAAAAGGATCGAAATAGGGATAATGAATTAAATCGTAGGTATTAGATTGTAGATCGTTAATATTAGTGATTAAATCGATTTGGTAATTTTTATATAAGGGGTTAGTTTTTATTTCGGTTTGGAGAGTAGAAACTAGATTAGCAGTATAGTAACCAACGCCACGAAGAGCATTACCATCTTGAGTCGGAGAAATGTCTATAGCAATTTTTTTCATTTTTTGTCCCAATCTTTTGATAAATCGATATGGCGATTAGTTTTTGTCAACTCCCAATATTTAGTGTAAGAAATGGGAAATCTTAAGGCTGAATAAAAAGCAAAAACAAAACCGGGGAAGCCATCATAAAATCCCTTGTGTCGAAAAAAGGCCATTAAAAACCACCATGTTGGTTTAAAAATATAATAATTCAGAAAATTAAAACCATTTATGGGAATATTTTTTTGTTGGAATTCTCGGGCATATGAGGTGGTATAACGATTGTGTCTGAGAAGATAGCGAGAAAAAGAAATATCAGCGTAGTGCTCTAAATCATTTTTTAGATGACCAGATTCACCTTCTATTTTTGGTTGTTCATGAACGTCAAGACAAGGTAATCTGCCTTTTCCTTTTTTAAATAATCTTGGAGTGGGATCTGGATATTGGCCACCTTTTTTAAGAAATGTGCCTAAAAAATAATTTTTTCGATTAATCCAAAAGCCATTTTCTTTAATATCTTTTGGATTCTTTTCTAAAATTTTTTGGATTTCTTTTTTGAGCTCTGAAGTAACAATTTCGTCAGCGTCCAATTGGAGTATCCAATCACAAGTGCAAGCATCAATAGCCATATTTTTATTAATATGAAAGACTTCTTTGTTGGTGGTCTTAATTATTTTAACTTTTTTAAAAGTTGATGCAATTTCAACAGTTTTATCTTGAGAACTACCATCAGCAATAATAATTTCATCAACCCAGTCTGAAACTGCATTTAAACACTTTTCAATATTATTTTCTTCATTGTAAGTGGCAATGGCAACAGATATTGTTATTTTTTGGTTTTTCATAACTTTGAATAGATTTTAAACCCTGGTTGACCATTTGGGAAATTAATAATTTTTATAGGCTCGATTGGAACTGTTTCGTCGCTAGTTATAACTAATGAATTTGAAGGAATTTTGTCCCATTCTATTTTTTGAAAATTATATTTATCGTAATTTAAAACCGTAGAAAAGCCGAAATTATCTGGTGGGGTTAGTTTAATCTCAGATTGAATTTTTTGAGGTGAATATCTTGAATAAAATAAAAAAAGAATGTAAGGTTGGTCATATTTATTGGTGACATAAATTTGATTATAATTATCCTTTTGTTGTTCTAGATATGGAACTAATTGGTCAAAACCATACTGCCAAGCAAAGGGATATCTTTTAGGATAATGGACAAAATAGGCATCAAAATAATAAGCAACAAAATAACTATAGATAATAATAAAAATAGTTAAGACTATTTTAAATAGTTTTTTATTTTTGATTAAAGTAAAGAAATAATAAATACCACTAGCAATTAAAATTAACAAAGGAATGACCATGGAAAGAGCTCTGAGAGCTGATGGAGCTTGAAAAGTTAGAGATGAAGCGATTGGAGCAATTAATAAAAATCCAATAATAAATATTTTGGATTTTTGATTATAAATAGTGGTTTTCAATAAAAATATTAGACCGAGAATTAGAAAAGGAAGATCAATTAGATGAATTTGACCCATCTCGGGAACTTTTGATCTGGGAACTTCGTCACCATTAATTACTAAGAAGTTTAAATCAAAATGAGAAGTATATTTTTGACCCCAAGAAATTAAATAAAGAATCCTTTTGTTATGCATTACCCGATTAATCAATTTGACATTATTATGATGATTTATAAGCTCGTTGGCTCGCCAAATTGGGCCTTGGTCGGCGGTTAAACCAACTCCACCGATACGAGCGGTTCCGCCATTGTTTAAAAATGAAAAAGCTACAGGTAAGGCCAAAAGAGCACCAAAAAAAATGAGAATTAAAATTTGAGGAAGCTTTTTTGTTAAATTTTTAAAATAAAGAATAACTAAAATTAAAGCTAAAAGAGGAGCAATTAAACGGGCTGAATGATAAATATAAAGTGATAAAACATAAAAGAAAACAAAGAAACTAAAATTCAACAAAAATTTGTCTTTAATTGATTTGAAGAAAAAATAAGTACCAATAACAATAAAAGAAAGAGCAGCCGAAGACTCCCAGGCTCCGCGGCTGAAATGAATATGCCAAGGAGATAGGGATAAAACAGTGGCGGTTAATAAAGAAAGAAAATTGTTTTTGGTAAGAAGAAAAATTAATTTATATAAAAAGAGAATCATTAAAATGGAAAGAATTAAATTTGGTAAACGAACAGCTAAAGTATTTAGTCCAAAAACTTTTATAAAAGGTAGACTTAAGTAAACATATCCACCTGGTTTGAAATCTCCAAAAGATTTGAAATGAAGTGGCCAAGAAATTCCATGCTCATCTTTACCGGTTTGAATAAGAGAATAAGCATTGTAACCAAGAGCGGCTTCGTCGGGGTTTAGGGCTGGAGTTGATCCAAGATTTATAAATCTAATTAAAAAAGCAATTACAAGAATAATTATTAATGGTAATTTATTAGTTTTGGTAGGCATAAAAAGTAGAAATATTATTGATAGGACTTAATGGTAAGAAATTTTTAAAATTGTCCGATTTATCAATTGATTGACGATAAATTTCATTGTGATTAAAAATAGCCAAAGTATTTGGACGTTCTTTGACTAGATCAAAACTAGGAGTGGTAAATTTAATATTATCAATTTGCTCAACTTTGCCAGTGTCACCAGATGAATTTTCAATTAATTTGGCTTGTTGTTGGTAGAGTCGAGGTGGATATTTTGAGTAAAAAAGGTAATAGATGTAGGCTTGACCATAATAATCACTCATAATTATCTGACTATATTTATTTTGGTTTTTAATTATGTGTTCCATAGATTGACGATAACCGTAAAGAAAATCATCGGGACTTTTTTCTATCATATGATTTAAATAAAGATCGCCATAATAAAAAAATGAAAGTGAATAAGTACCGATAATAAGGCTATATATAAATATATTTTTATATTTATTAATGACACAATAGATGCCAAGGGAAATAAAATAAAGTAAAGGTATAGAAAAAGACATTGATCTTAAGGGTTGAATAATGTCTCGAGTAAGAGCGCCAGGGATAGGAGCAATTAAGAGCCAAAGAAAAAAGAAATAATTAATTTTATCTATTTTTTGGCGACTTAGAGCAAAAAATATGCCAATAATTAAAAAAAATAGACTGGGATAGAGAATAAAACCAATGTAAGGAGCTCCATGACGAGGGCTTTGCCAATCCCCTTCAAAAGCAAGAAATCTTGGTGAAAAAAGATTAAAATAACGAGTTAAAAAATTACGTTTAAAAAATAAGGATTGATTGTGAAATAGGGAATAATCCAATTGATTACCTTCATTTTTAATAAGGTTTGTTTCTTTGGCGGTTCTGGGATAAGAAAAAAGACTAACAACTTTTAGACGATTGGCATTATTAGAAAATAATAGACCGTAAAGAATAGGAAGAGAAAAAATAAAAAGAGGTAAAACAAAATTTAAGAATAATGATTTAATATTTTTTTTATTGATTATAGATAAATTAATTAAAAATAAAATAATTATTAAAAATAAACTAATCATTTTTCCGGCTTGGTAGGTAAAAAGAGTTAAACCAAAAATAATAGCGGAATATAATAAATATTTATTTAATTTTTTATTAATATATTTGAAAAAGAAATACGAAGCCAGAACTAATTCAAAGGTTAAAACATTACTTTCCCAAGCACCTCTGGAAAAATGAATTGAATAAGGATTAAAAACAGTAATAATGGCAGCAATAATAGCGGTTTTGTGGGCTTTTTGGTTAATTTCTTTGATTAGAAAATAAATCAGAATAGGAAGTAAAGAACCTAGTATTACTGATGGTAACCTAGTGGCGGTGGCATTTAGACCAAAAATTTTAATGAAAGGAGCGGCTAAATAAATATAAAGACCTGGTTTATAGTCTCCAAATGATTTGAAAATAATTGGCAAAGTTTGACCATATTCATCTTTGCCAGTTTCGATAATAGAATAAGCATTGTAGCCAATGGCGGCTTCGTCCCAAAGAAGAGTTGGATAGTCGCCTACTTTATAAAATCTTAAGAAGAAAGAAATTAGAAAAATGATGATTAGAAACAATTTATTATTTTTGATCATAGATGCTTAAAATATCAAAAGCTGGTTTTTTATTTAAAAAATAGATTGTTTTAATCAAAGTACTATTGTCTTTATTATAATTGTCGGGAGAAGTGATTAAAAGTGTTTTTTTATCAATATTTTCAGTAGTTTTTTTAATTTCCCAGTCGTTTATAAATTTAAATTTATCAAAAGCGTTAACCCAATACCAATCAGCGTGAAAATCCCAATTTAAATTGGGATCGTTTTGGTAAGATTTTGGATCCCATGGCCAATAAAACAAGATAAATTCATGAGCTTCACCGTAATTTTTAGTGAAAATAATTTGATCATAATTATTATAATTAGTTTTTATATAATCTATAACTTCTTTGTATCCGTATTGCCAAGAAGCAGAATAATTTTTTGAATAATCATTAAAATAATTTTTGAAATAAAAAAATGATTGAATTGATAGGATTAATATAAACAAAATCGTAAATAAAGATTTTGATTTTTGATTTTTGAAAAGAGAAACAGTTTTTATAAATCCGTAAACTATAAAAATTTGAGGTAAAGGTAGAACAGTCATGGCTCGGATTATAGGAAAATCGCCGATGGTAATAACAGCAGGTATTAGACCAACTAGAAACCAAGAAATAAGAAATAATGAAATTCCTCGATTTTTTATTGATTTAATTATTAAAATAATCAAGCCAATGTAAAAAAATGGCAGACAAACAGAAAAAAGAACACCGGTTTTAGGAATATTAAATTGAGAATTTTGAGTACTGTCGAAAAACAATATTTTGGGGTTTATAAAACCAAGATAATTTTTGGCAACAATTGCCGAAAATACGGTGACTCGATTATATTTTAGTTTGGCAATTATTTTATTACCTTGATAATTATTGCGATTAACTTCGATTTGGTTGATAGTTGATGGATTGATAGCAAAAACCCAGCGACTGCGAGCTTGAGCATCTTTATTAAAAATATTAATTGCTTGAGGAAGCATTAAAATGAAAAGAATTAGAAAACTAGTTATAAAAACTTTTTTATTTTTAATAAAATTTTCTTTAAAATGCTTAAAGAAAATAATGAAATAAATAAAAAGTAAAATTGGAACGACTATTTTAGTGTTGTGGTAAGCATAAGTGGAAATCGAGGTAAAGAAAATTGCTGGTAAAAGAAAATTTATTTTTTTGGTGGCTTTGATTAAAAGCAAAAGACCAAGAGAAAAGAAGAATTGAGCAACAATGGATTGAAAAACACCTCTAGATGGGAAAAAAGTCCAAGGGGAAATAGCAACTAAAAACATTAATAAATAAGATATTTTTTTGTTATTAAATAATTCTTTGCCTAAAAAATAAGCAATAATAACCAAAGCAAAACCACAAAGAGCGGAAACAATTCTAGTTGTCCAAGCATTAAGACCAAATAAATAAATAAAAGGCATGGAGAGATACATATTAAGAGTGGTGGGGTAATCACCATAGGCTCGAAAATTAAAAATAGGCCAAGAAGTTGACCATTGATCTTGTCCAGTTTCAATTAGACTGTAGGCATTATAACCATGGCTAATTTCATCCCAATTAAGACTGACGGGGTATTTATCTAGAAAAAGAAAACGAGTTAGGAGTCCAATGGCTAAAATAATTCCAAAAATAATTGAATAAAGTTTAGTCATGTTTGTATAATGTTATCACTTGAATGATTATAAGAAAAATGGAGCCAAATTGGAAATTAATTAGGCTATAATAGTTAAGATGAAACGCCATATTTGGATAATTGTTTTAATTTTGTTTATAGTTCCGTCTTTTATAACATTGTTGCGACCGGGAATTCATAATATTCAGGATAATATGCAGTATTTTAGGATTTATGAAATGCAAAAATGTTTTGAAGATAAACAAATACCCTGTCGTTGGGTACCAGATATGGGTTATGGTTTTGGCTATCCCCTGTTTTTGTATTATTCCCCTGGCCCTTATTATTTAGGGACTCTTTTTCATAATATTGGTTTTCAATATATAGACTCGGTAAAAATATTATTTATAGGTGGGTTTTTAATATCTGGAATTGGAATGTTTTTTTTATTGTCAGCTTTATTATCTAATCCAAAAACAGCTTTTATTGGTTCATTAATATATGTATATGCTCCAGTAAGAGCGGTACAAGTTTATGTAAGAGGATCTTTGGGAGAATTTTTATCAATGGCGATATTCCCATTTCTGTTTTTATTTTCGTACAGAATTATTAAAGATATAGGTAAAAATAATATTTTATGGTTAGGGTTAGCGGTTTTTAGTTTATTAGTGACACACAATTTAATGTCATTGGCCTTTTTTCCAATATTGGGATTATGGATAATTATTTTGTTAATTCAAGAGAAAAAAATAAAAAGATTTTTTGACATTTTTTGGGCTTTCTTGATTGGAGTTGGTTTGGCTTCTTTTTTTGTTATCCCTTTAATTTTTGAAAGAAACTATGTTCATTTAGAAACAATGATTGGAGGTTATTTTGATTATCGACAGCATTTTGTAAATTTATACCAACTGTTTATTTCAAATCATTTTGGGTATGGATCATCTTATTTAGGACCTGGTGATGATTTGTCGCTGTCCGTAGGACAAATACAATGGATATTAGGTTTATTGGCGGTATTGTTGGCAATAAAAAATTATAAAAAATCAAAAAAAAATAGTGTGATTATTTTTGTTTTGGGATTAATTAGTTTATTAACTGTTTTTTTAATTCATCAAAAATCATCTTTTATTTGGAGTAATTTTAGTTTTATGGAGATGTTCCAATTTCCTTGGAGATTTTTGGTTATTAGTACTTTCTTATTATCTTTAATGTCGGGTTATGCAATTAATTTTATTAAAGGAAAAGGACAGAATATTGTTGGAGTAATTGTTATTTTGGTTTTATTATTTTTGTATGGGAATATTTTTAGACCACAAAAATGGATGAATATTAATGATTCGCAATTACTGACTGGTCAAGAATTTTTAAAACAACAAACAGCAAGTATTTTTGATTATTTACCAAAAACGGCGACTTTACCACCTAATTATCAAGCTCCAGAATTACCAGAATTAATTGAAGGTGATGTGGAAATATTTACTGATTATAAAAAGGGCAGCAATTGGCAGTCAGGAAAAATAATAGTATATAGTGAAACAGCAATAATAAGATTGCCAATTTTTGATTTTCCAGGGATGGAGGTAACCGATAATGGGTTAAAAATTGCAATTAATCATAATGAATGTGCAAGGCAGGATTATTGTTTTGGACAAATTAGTTTTGATTTAACTAAAGGTTCGCATCAAATTTCAGCTAAATTGAAATCTACTACACCTAGAAAAGTGGGAGATTTTATAAGTTTACTAACTTTAATATCTCTTCCAATAGTCTTTATAATTAAGAGAAAAAGGTTTTTATGAAAATAAAAGAAATATTAATATTAATTTTATTAGTAGTGCCCGCCAGTTTATCTTTATTTAAACCAGGATTTTTTGGAGCCTCTGATGATATGCATGTTGCTTGGTTACAACAAATGGATCAGTCTGTAAAAGAAGGTCAAATACCACCAAGATATGTTTCTGGTTTAAGTTTTGGATTTGGTTATCCCCTTTTTAATTTTATTTCCCCACTACCTTATTATTTAGGAGAGATTTTTCATTTAACTGGGTTAAGTTTTGTAGATAGTATTAAAGCTGTCTTTATATTTAGTTTATTTGCATCGGCACTAGCGATGTATATTTTGGCGAGAAAAATGTCTGGAAAGTTTATAGGAATGGCAACGGCAGTACTTTATATTTACACACCTTATAGATCTACAGATATATATGTTCGAGGAGCTCTTGGAGAATCGATGTCTTTTATTTTTCTACCACTAATTATCTTTTTCTTGATAAAAATTTATGAATCAAAAGATAAAAAAAATGATTATAAATGGGTGGTTGGAGGGTCACTATCGGTTACTGCATTGATTTTAACCCACAATATAGTTTCGTATATGTTTATTCCTTTAGCATTTATTCTTGGAGTTTTTATATTACACAAAAAAATAAAAAAATTATTTTTATTATTTTTTGGTGGTTTAATGGGAAGTATTTATTTTTGGTTACCGGCATTATTGGATAGTAAATTAATGGAGTATGAAACAGTTTTTAATTTTTTTGATCATTTTCCAACAATAAAGCAATTAATAACTCCATTCTGGGGCTATGGAGCTTCAGTTCCTGGGCCATATGACGGAATGTCTTTTTTTATAGGTGAAATAAAT
>Ga0247841_10013808_pt1 | contig 10239 bp, 7 predicted proteins | sample LaCruzMarch2015__2_FD_192410 | JGI IMG/M metagenome (GOLD analysis project Ga0247841, IMG submission 192410) | Freshwater microbial communities from meromictic Lake La Cruz, Castile-La Mancha, Spain - LaCruzMarch2015_18m | ecosystem: Environmental > Aquatic > Freshwater > Lake | place: Spain...
ATGCATACTGGATTTGACTGGACAACGGAAGCCGTGACGGCGGGTCATCCCGACAAAATTGCCGACCAGATATCGGACGCAATACTGGATGCGTACCTGGCGCAGGATCCGCTGGCGCGGGTGGCGTGCGAGACGCTGGTGTGCCCGCATGCGATCGTACTGGCGGGCGAGATCACCTCGAAGGCGGCGGTGAATCATGAAGAGGTGGTGCGCGAGATAGTGCGGAAGATCGGGTATGACCGGCCGGAGAACGGGTTCAATGCGAATGACGTGGCCGTGCAGAGTTATCTGCATCCGCAATCGTTACAGATCGCCGCGGCGGTCGGCGACGTAAACGCGGGCGATCAAGGCATCATGTTCGGCTTTGCCTGCGATGAAAGCGAGAACTACATGCCGCTGTGCCACCATCTGGCGTTTGAACTGGTGCGCCTGATCGAGCAGGACATTGCCGGCAAGCGCCGGGGCGATGAATGGGGCAGCTTGTTCCTGCCGGACGCGAAGACGCAGGTGACGGTTCGCTATGCGGAGACAGGCAAGCCGGTCCACGTCGAAACGGTGGTCATTTCCGTGTGCCATCGCCCGACAACGCTGGACAATGTGAAAACGTATGTGCGCGAACATGTGATTGCGCCATTGGCGGCGCGCTATCCGCAGTGGTTCGACGGCCGGACGGTGTACAAGATCAATCCGTCTGGAGTGTGGAACATAGGCGGGCCGTGTGCCGACAGCGGTCTCACCGGTCGCAAGATTGTCATTGACAACTATGGCGCGGACTGCCCGGTGGGCGGTGGGGCGTTCAGTGGCAAGGATCCGACCAAGGTTGACCGCAGCGCGGCGTATGCGGCGCGGCACATTGCCAAGAATCTTGTGGCCGCCGGCCTGTGTCGCCGCGCCCAGGTGCAACTCGCCTACGCGATTGGCGAGCGCGACCCGGTGTCGCTGCGGGTTCAGAGTGATGCGCAACGGGACTTTGAGCCGCTGATCCGCGCAAGTGTGAACTTGACGCCCAAGCGCATTATAGAGCGACTCGGTCTGCGCGCGCCGATTTACGCCGCGACGGCGGCCGGCGGGCACTTTGGCCGCGAAGGCTTTTCCTGGGAGCGTCTGGACTTGGTGGATGTGTTTCGGATAGGCTAACCCAACAAGGAGGTGATGATGGCAACAATGAGCGAGGTGATTGCTGAACGACGGACGACATTGCAGATCAGCAGCGAAGAACTGGCGGTGCGCATCAACGAGCCGTCAAGTGACCGCGTGGGTGCATTTGAGGCGGGGACGCTGGTGTTGGACGAGGGCACAGAATGCCGGCTGTTGACCGCACTGGGCTTCAGCGCGGCGGAAACGGCGGCGTTGCAGAAAGGTCCGCGCGTCCCGCCCTTGCGCACAGTGCTGTTGCGGCGGCGCACCACGCTTGGCATGGATCGCCGGGAATTCATCAAAGGTGTGCCGTACACCCGTGCCTGCGCCGGGGAGAAGCGTTCGCACTGGAGCGCGAACCGGCTCGAACGCTATGAACGCGGCCTTGTCATTCTGCGGCCGAAGGACGTGCGCAACCTGTTCGAGAAGCTGGGCTACAGTGCGGACGACATAGACCGTCTGTGCGCGCATGAACTCGCGTACTGGCCACACGCGCTCTATGCCCAACATGACGCGGAAGAGGCGCAGGGTCAGCAAACGCAAGCGCAGCAAGTCATCCTGAGAAGCATCCGTGATATTCACTCCGGCATTCTCTGGGACAACCTGCAGGTACTGCGCGCCCACAGAGACGCTATTCTGGCGAGACCGGAATACTACCATGCGGCGATTCCCGTGCGCATCTTCATCAGCAAGGCATTCATCGGCGGCGGCCATTTGTGCCTGGGCGATTGCGTCGCCCTGTGGTTTGCCGACGGCGGCAGTCCGACGGTAAAGCCATGCCCGCACTGCGGCAAAACCATGTACTGCATCTGGGCTGGCGGCGGCTTGGGATCAACGTGGTCGAATTTTCTGTGCCCTTCCTGTAATAACGTGTGCCGTGGGGAGATTGACGCATCTTTTGGTGAAATGTACAGGCGTATCCACGAGCGGCCCGAATGCACCGCCCTCCCCAAAAATTGCATCACGATCCTGCGTGAACTTGGCGCGCCCGTCGAGCAAGCCCTGCTTGACCGGCACAATCTGTTCATACGCGACAACAACCTCGACCTCGAGCCGTTGCTCTACCCGGAGCAAGCCTGGGTGTATCCCAACGGCGACACGCGGTTGAACAGAGCCTGCCAGAACGGCGACATTGCCACCGTTTGTGAACGGCTGGAGAATGGTGACGATATCAACGGCGGCGCGCATCCGCCCCTGATCGACGCCATCGAGCACTGGAACGAGGATCTTCTGCGGTTGCTGCTGGAGCGTGGCGCGGCTGTGTCACCCGCGGTCTTGGATGCATGCGAGGAAAAAGTGCGCTGCGCCATCACGCGCTACGAGTGGGCACTGGGCCTGTTTTATGAATGCGGCATGGCGCGCGAGCGGCTGGCCGCCTACGCCAACGTGCTCCCGCCCGGCGCGGCCTATGTGCCTGAAGCGATGGACACGCCCTCGCTTGCCTGTCCCACGTTTTCGCTCAAGAAAGGCGGGCGGCAGTATCCGGTGTCGATCTTGCTGGGTGAAGCCAAGCATGCACCGCAGGAGCAGAAATAACCAAGGAGGCACAAATGCAGACACTAGGCAAAATAATCGCCGAACGGCGGCAGGCGATACATAAGAGTCCTAATTATCTGGCCGGGCGCAAAAGTGGGTGCGACGTTGACTTTACAGATCGCATGAAATTACATGTGTCTGAACAGCTTGCGCTGGACGAAGTGGTGATCACGGGCGAGTTTCAAGATCGTTTGCGTTTGCATGAACATGGACTGCTTGTGTTTGACAGTGCCACCGAGCAGCGCCTGTTCGCACTTCTCGACTACAACGTGGACGAGATTGAAGCGCTGCGGGATGTCCCGCGCGCGCTGCCGCTGCACGTACTAGTGCGGCGGCGGCGCCAATCGTTGCAATTAAGCCACAAACAACTTGTGCAACGCATTAACAAGCTGAGTTGCCGTCTGCACGCCGCGGTGAACAGCATAGCGGAAGCGGCCCTCACCGAACATGAGCTTGAAGCCTATGAGCGCCGGGAAATGGCGTTAGATCTTCCGCTGCTATATATAACACTGCTAATGCTCGACTACAGTCAGGCAGATGCGGAAGAACTGGTCAGGCATGAGCATACACATTGGCGCATACCGGACGATAGTTCGGCTTGCACGCCAGAGCGGTTGACAACTGTGATGGCGACTGTGCGGGTGGTTATGCGAGACACATTGTTGCGCATTGCGCAAGATTACAAAATCAGAGAACAACCGGAAGAACGCAAATTGGTTCACGCTGTTCACGATCCGAAATACAGGGCAACAATCAGTGAAGCAACACTTGCGCGCATACTTTCCGGCAGCGACTGCAATCAAGGTGTGGGGATTGTGTCGGAATGGGGGAAATACGCCGCCCATGAACGCCCTTGTATGGATGGCCCGGCGCATGCCACGCTCTGCGGGGCGCACAATAAGCAGGAGCAAGAACGCGAATCCCTGCTACGCAGCTTCCTTAACGAATGGTCGTATGGATATATTCCGATGTGGAGTGGCTATGCAGACGCCATTGAAGATTATGTGGCGGGCCAACACTATCCTGGCGAAGATCCAAACAACAAGGGATATTACAAACCGGAAGTTGAACCCACATACATAGTGTGCATAACGCGCCTATATACTTATATATGCAGTGAGGAGAAATTGTTTGAAATGTGCAAAAACCTGTGTAGTGTGTTTGACCAGGAGAATTTCTATTGCAGTTCCCCCAACCACGCACCTGCATATTACGATTGCAACGGTCAAGTAGACAGGCGGTACGAACATGTGAACGCAACCGCCGATAATTGGCTGGCTAAATATATCGCAGGCAAGACGGATGGAAACACGCCGGAAAGCAAGCAAGGGCGCAAGTATGTGTTTCAGATGTTATACCCAGCAACACCAAATCACTGGGTGAGGCAAAGGGAAATAAATGTTAATCATATATTAAGAGAAGCGCTTGATACCAGCGAGATGCTCAACCTGCTGCGAGCGGAGTTGACCCACAATAGAATTAAAAGAGAGGATAGATGGCATATGCATATCTAATCGAGTGATGCCAGAAATCAGGATGCATATCTCTTAACGGCGTAATGTATAACCAACGGCAAAGGGAAGACAATGAATGAAACTACGTCCAGCACGCATAGCATGCATGACTACCGGCATTGGTTTGTCAAGTATATTCACGGATTGGTGCCGGCGGATTTCACGTTGATCGAATTGAGCCGCGCGCAGAGCACGCCGCGCCGCATCATAACTTATCTGCTTGATCCCGCAAAAAAAGCAGAGGTGTTGCCGGCGTTCAATGTAGAGTGGATCGAAGCGGTGATGCCGCGCTATTTCAACTGCCGTTTCGAGGCGCAATGGGACAACGACGATGTGCTGGAACGCGACGATCTATTTTTGCAGGCCCAGGACAAACGCGTCTTGTCCGGCATGGATATGACCAAAACCGGATGGAAGGGCATCCTGAAAATCAGCCGTGGCGAAGATGTCCTTTATTGGTGCGAAGACCAATGCTGTAATGGCAATGGCTGGACCGATTTACACTATGTTGCGTTCAAGAACGAGGCGTTCCTTGAAGAGCTCATGCTGGTGCTGATCCAGGCAGAGAAGCAGCACGCGAGCAAGAACACGAAAACAATCTACTGCCAGAACGGGCCGGACTTGGAATTGGAGTATGTGGCACTTGACCGGGTGGTCTTGCCGGAGACGCTGAAACACGATGTGGTAACCTGCACCGAGGCGTTCTTCAAGTGCAGCACGACCTTCAGTGGGATCGGTATTCCGAGCAAGCGCGGCTTCTTGCTGGCGGGTTCGCCCGGCAACGGCAAGACCCTCTTGTGCCATGCCCTGGCCAATCATGCGGCCGGGCTGTTTAATGTCAGCATTGCGACGCTGCGCGTCAATGCCAATGTGGACAACGACGATGTGGTGATGCTGTACGAGTGGGGCGCGATGCATGCCCCGTGCATGATCTTGCTCGAAGATGTCGAGACGCTGCTGACACAAACCCAAGTGACGCGCTCGGGTTTTCTCAATGTCCTGGACGGCTTGACCCCCAAGCGCGGCGTACTCACGATTGCCACCACCAACTATCCGGAGAAACTTGACCCGGCGCTGGCCAATCGGCCCAGCAGGTACGACCGTGTGTGGCGGATTCCATCGCCGGATGACAAGCAACGGCGCGTGTTTCTCGACATGTTGTTTGCCAAGCCATCGTTCCAAGCACCGCTGTATGATGAGCTTGTGCGTCGTACGCGCGGGTGGTCCATGGCCTACGTCCAAGAGTTGAAAGCCACGGCCGTGGTCAATGCGATGCAGTACGAACGTGATCACTTGTTGCCTGAGGATGTGCAGTATGCAATGACAGTGCTGGCCAAGCAGTTCCGCGGCGCACAAAAACAGCACCAAAAGGACAACCCGGATGACACACTCGGCTTTGCGGCATGAATGGGAGCGTGGCAGGCCATGCGGCTGGCATGAGACGCGGCACACAACCACTCAGTCGGTAACCAAGGACGCGAGAATATATCGTTATTGAGTGGATCAATTGGCGTATGGATGTATGAGAAAACGAATATCCATTATGGTCTAATATTGCGGAGTTGAAGAATATTATGCAGATTAGGGATTTTATGGCAGAACGTGCAGCAGAAGACAGGCTGATTGAAGCTAGATTGTCTAGAGTAATCGATCATATAGTTGCGGGCGGCAAGCACTTCGGCATGGTGTCTGCTTGTACATTTTCGTTGTTGCCAGACAAAGAGCAAGCGGATATGTTAATGTCCATTGGCAAGACAACCAATGCCGATATGAAGGCCATTGCGTATGTCGGCAATAATAAAGATAAGTATGATGATAATACTGTGCTATCCAGACATAACACACAAAGACACGAAAATCTAAAAATGCGTGTTGCTAAAATGGGACATTGGTATATTGAAATGGCAGGAATTTATCAAGGAGTGCGTGAAAAATGCTTACTGATTCCCAATATCACACGTGAAGACGTCATTAATCTTGGAATTGTGTTTGAGCAAGACACTATTATTCATAAAAACGCACAAGACATTTCAATGATTAGATGTCGAAACTATTCAACGGCAATGCAATTTGTCAATGCCGGCGACGTTAAGCGGGATGTTGAGTTGTGCAAGAATATGATGAATGAATATTGGTCGAAGCTGTTAAAAGAAAGTCACCAACATCAAAAGCTCTTGTTGGTAGACAAAAAAGATGAGGCCACGTCTTACGGTGAGCGGTTGATTGTTGAAATGCAAAAGGAAAACAACTTTAACAATGCGGCATATCTTCACAAACCATTAAAATGGTACACCGTGATGGAATATGAAAACGGCAAGGAAATATGAACAGTAATGAATTACCACATGTTCCTCTTATGTATGATCCAGCCAAAAGAGTACGTATTAATAAAAACACATTAAGTCGTATTTTGACAAGCGATGTATATAATAAAGGATATGCCATTATATCAGCATGGCGACAATATCGACCGGATGACAAGACTCCTATTCCTGAAAGTGAAAATCTCTCTAATACCATTGAGCTATGCAACATAATTGCCGATGCTGGCTATGGTTTTACTAGATTATGGGGTGGTTATGCAGAACAAATAAATGATAAAGATTATCAATTTAGGTTAAAGGTTGTTAGGTTATTGCTTTCAATAAGGCCATTGCTGAAGGTGAAAAGATATCAAAAGATTATAGCAATGGTCAAGGGAGAATATCCATATCCAGTAGAAGACGATAAAAACATAGGATATTATCCGCCAGTGTTAGAGCCTTCATTTATCATTAGTACCCTTACCCGAGAAAAAGAGCAAGAGGCGGAACAATTATTTAGATTATGCAGTAATATCAGTCAAAAATACAATCAAGCTGCATTTGTTTTCTGGGTGGGGAGTAATAAGGTTGTTGTTGATGGTGCTCGAAAAGTCTCTGGAATGTACGACAAGTATGGAAAACAATATGAGCCGAAGCCATTAGGAACACCAAGAGCCAATAAGATGCAATATCCATATTTTACATTATTGGTATGCCCCAAAAGAATGGAATGTGCCGATAGACGTTATAGTTATATGCCACCAAAAGATAATACGAAACTTGTTGCAGAAGTTATTGACCCAAGAGCGGTGAGTCCGTTTAGTAGACAGTTAGAAAACAATATCAATATGTTGTTGCTGAAAGAACACCCACATATTATGGATAGCTATTTCACAGCAATAAAGAATCCGCCTAAAAGAGTTCGTTGGAGTGGTAAGGGTAAAAAAGCAAACAAAATAGTCAATTAATATGTGACGGCGAAAATAAGCGTGGTATTGGTATTATATCAATGCGGATTAACCAAACTAAATATGAGGACACAGAATGTTCCGAAACGTGGAATTACCCCGCAGTGTCGCCGGCAAACTGTTCTTGCACAGCATGCCAGGCAGCCGTGAGCCGTTGGAACGCGTCTGGCAGCAGGTGCGCAAAGATGCGGTTGGCAAGATTGTCTGCCTGACCGGCACCGATGAAATCAAGAGGAAGTCGCCCACCTATGCGCTGTCGTTGGAAGGCGGAACCACACCCTGTCCGGTCGTCGTGTACGCGATGTCAGACTATGGCGTTCCGACCGACCTCGATTCCTTCTGGGCACTGGCGCGCGACATTGCACGGGATCTGCGAACCGGCATGTGTGTGCTGATCCACTGCGCCGCGGGTATCGGCCGCACGGGCACGCTGGCTGCCAGCGTGCTGATCGCCTTGGGCATGGATGAGGACAATGCGTGTGCGATGGTGACGTGTGCCGGTTCGCGCTCTGAAACGGAATCCCAGCGCGGGGTCATTGCATGGTGCGCGGAACAGCCGAAGAAACCGCGGCAGCAGACATGAAGGCGTGCCATCCGCCGCCGGTTTTGCCGGTACTCCCTTTGCGAAAGGGAGATTTGAGTGGCCGCGCCGCGCGGTTGGGTGAACTGCCATTACTTTGCTGGAGAATGTCAGCATATGCCCGAAAAGAAATTGAGTCCATGTTGATCCTATTCTCAAGGTATGAATGGTGGTTGACGACAATTAAAATTGCGGGATGGCGATGAGGTAAAATTTCCTGTCGAGCGGTCTAAAATAGTACACTGTCAGCGAACCCAAGAACGGGAGGGCTGATGGTGACAAAACGACAGGTGGAGAAGATGAGAAAGGCAATAGCCGAAGGACAGCCGCAGCATGCCGCGGCGGCATGCGGAGGCATGAGCGAACGGACGGCGTGGAAGTATGCGCGGGACTGGCGCTGGCCGGAGGAGCTGCGAAAGCGGCGAGAGGGACGGACGCGGCGTGATCCGTTTGCCACGGTGTGGGAAGAGGCGCGCGCGCTGCTGGAGCGGGCGCATGGACTTGAGGCGAAGACGGTGTTCGCGGAGCTTGTGCGGCGGCATCCCGGAGTATTCACGGAAGGGCAGTTGCGGACACTGCAGCGGCGGGTGAAGGAGTGGCGGGCGACGGCGGGGCCGCGCAAGGAGGTGATGTTTGCGCAGGAACACCGGCCTGGCGAACTTGGGGCGTACGACTTCACCTGCATGAACGAACTGATGGTGACGTTGCGCGGGGTACATTACAAGCATGACGTATTTCATTTCGTGCTAACGTACTCAAACTGGGAGTGGGCGCGGCGCTGCCACGGGGAGACGTTCGAGAACGTGAGCGAGGGGTTGCAGGGAGCGCTGTGGGAACTGGGCGGGGTGCCTGGGGCAGTGCGGTCGGACAACCTGACCGCGGCGGTGCAGACGATCGGACGGGAGAAGAAATTCCAAGCACGCTACGCGGGGTTATTGCGGCACTGTGGTATGCGCGGCAGCGCGATCAATGCAGGCAAAGCGAACGAGAACGGGGATGCGGAGTCGAGCCACCACCAGTTCAAGAGCGCCATGGAACAGGCGCTGTTGCTGCGCGGGAGCCGGGCGTTCGAGAGTGAGGGGGAATACGAGGAGTTCATGCAGGATCTGGTGGCGCGCAAGAACAGCGCCCGGGAGGCGAAAGTGAAGGAAGAGCGCACGCTCCTGGGAGCGTTGCCGGCGCGGAGGCTCGAAGCGTGCCGGGTGGCGCGGGTGCGGGTGGGCGCGGGGAGCACGATCAGCGTGGAACGGAACGTGTATTCAGTGGACAGTAGGTTGATCAGGGAGCACGTGGAAACGCGTACCTACGCGGAGCGGATCGAGGTGTGGTACGGACAAAAGAAGCTGGAAGAGATGCCGCGGCTGCTGGGGCGTGGCGGGCACCGGATCGAGTATCGGCACATCATCGACTGGCTGATGAGGAAGCCGGGTGCGTTTGCGGCGTACCGCTACCGGGACGACCTGTTTCCCGGGACGTGCTTTAGAATGGCGTACGACCAGTTCCGGCGCGAGCAGCCGCTGCGTGCGGTGAAGGAGTATCTTGGGATATTGGACTGTGCGGCGAAGGAGGGCGAGGCGCGGACGAGGGCCGTGCTCGAAACGATGCTGGCGGCCGGCGTGGCGGTGAGTGCGACGGCGGTACGGGCGCGCGTGGCGGCGGGAGCCGCGCTGCCCGAGGTGGCGCTGGGCGTCGTGGCGCCGGTGAACCTTGCGGTCTACGACGTTCTGCTGGAACGGACTGTGGGACAGGAGGCGGGCCATGAGCGCGCGGCGTAACAAGGATCCCCACGGCGCAGAGATGCGCAAGAGTATTGAGATGATGCTGGCGGCGCTGCACCTGCCCGGCATGCGTGCGGCATACGACGAGTGTACGCGCACAGCCGCGCGGGAGAACCTTGCCGGTGAGGAGTTCCTGCGCATGTTGTTGGAGCGGGAGACCGAGACACGGGAGGCGCGGCGGATCGAGCGGCTCTCCGTCCAGTCGCGCTTGCCGTACGAAAAGACCTTCGCAACCTTCGACCAGCAGCGGCTGCCGCCCGGCACCGCGCGGACCGTCGCAGCGCTGGGTGACGGCGGCTTCCTCGACCGGCGTGAGAACGTGCTGGTCTTCGGCAATCCCGGCAGCGGCAAAACGCACCTTGTGTGCGCCATCGCTGCGGAGCAGGTGCGCAGGGGCCGCAGTGTGCTCTTTACGACCTGCAG
>Ga0247841_10013811_pt1 | contig 10238 bp, 10 predicted proteins | sample LaCruzMarch2015__2_FD_192410 | JGI IMG/M metagenome (GOLD analysis project Ga0247841, IMG submission 192410) | Freshwater microbial communities from meromictic Lake La Cruz, Castile-La Mancha, Spain - LaCruzMarch2015_18m | ecosystem: Environmental > Aquatic > Freshwater > Lake | place: Spain...
TATGACTCAAAATCCATCAACAAAATCAGCCTGGATACAACTCTACGAGGCTCGCCGTGTCACGGCTGAAGCCCCTGCCCGGACTCCCGGGAGGCCTCCGGCCCCGATCCCGCGCCGTAAGGTAGGCCTGACATTGTCCCAGGGGGAGATCCATGAACTGGAGGTCTGGCAGGACCGTTTTTCAAAGCTATTGGGGAGAAAAGCCTCGATTGGGGAAACAGCCGGTATTCTTACCCGCGTCTGCACCGCCCGCTTTGATTCGATTGCCATTGATCAAATTCCACCCTCCCTTGCAGAGCTTGTAGAGAAAATGATAGGGCGTGAATAATTTATTCTTCCAATTACCCGTATAATTTACGGAAGAAATAATAGGAGTTGGGGTAATTTTGTGGATAAACTGTGGATAACCAGATGGCAACTCTTACCTGAAATGTATCAACGTGTGATGCCTTCTCCTCAAAAACAAAAATGCCAGTACGGTCCCTGGAAACCTGGATAATGGAACATCCTATCCAGACTCGGATCATGTTTGAGACGCCTGATTACCAGCAAGCCTGGGAAATGGTCCTCAGCCAGCTGTGCCTGGAGATGTCGCGCGCTGATTTCGAAAGCTGGGTAAAGCCTTTGCGCCCCGTAGGGTATCGGGACGGCGAGTTTTTGGTGGGGGCTAAGAATCCCTATAATCGCGATTGGGTCGAAAGCCGGTTAAAAAGCCAGATCACACGCATTTTGGAAGGGATGTTTAATGAAAAACTTACCTTCCGGGTAACTGTGGATAACAACTATTTCCCTGCCGGGGGACGGGTCTCTCCAGGAACTGCTTTTGAAGAACCTGGAGAAATCGAACTTGAGAAGGAACCAGAAAAAGAGGTCGTTAAAAGTCAGCCCCGATCCCGGAAAATGATGCTGGCCCGGGCGTACGGCAGCAAGCGGGCAGCGGTGATCCAACCCGACCGGACCTTGTTTGTTACCCAGTATTTCTTTTTCCAATGGCTGCCCCTTGTAGGGCATTCCGCCATGGCGGTAATTATGGCTGCCCGCTCGATGTGCTACTGGAATCCCATGACCGGGGAACTGCGCAACATGGTGGAAACCGAAATGGGAGACCTGGCGCTGCGCGCCTCGGTCAGCGTCCGCACCGTCAAAGACGTCCTCAAAAACGACCTTGTCCAGCGCTTTTTCCTGCGCTACAAGGCGCGCCGCATGATGACCCCGAACGGCATCCGTACGGCAGGCATTACCCTCGAAGTTCGTATGGATGACCCCCTGACCCCCGATGACCAAGAACTGCACCAGCTGCCGGAAGAGGATCAGTGGTATTCACTCGACTTTGAAGAACTTGAGGATTGAACAATTCAGAATTGACCGACCTGTGTGACTGAAATTGGCGAATCATTCAGAGACCGGAAATGGGGGCAAGATCACCGTTTTTCTTGAGAAAAATTGGTTGGGAATAGAGGAATGATTTTCAAAATTAATATAAATTAAATAATTTGCTGATATTTTTTTGATACTGCCTCGATATATTAAGGATTAACCAGAACCATCAGGTTATCGAAAAGGAGGCATACCATGTTATATCGAAAATTCTATTCTTCACCCTGGCAGGAAATGGAGCGTCTGCAGAGCGAGATGAACAGGCTGTTCAACAGCCATTCCCGCAGCACCTATGAAAATCCGCCCTCATTTCCCGCGGTAAATATTTGGGCGCATGACGAAGGACAGGTAGTCACAGCCGAGCTGCCCGGTGTCGACATCAAAGATATCGAGCTTTCAGTTGCCGGCAATACGCTCACCCTGTCCGGGAAACGGGAGCCGGAGGAGGCCCTTAATGATGCGCGTGTGCTGCGCCGGGAACGGGAATGCGGAAGCTTCAATCGCTCGATCCAGCTGCCTTATCCGGTCAATGTAGAAAAGGTCGATGCTGTCATGGAAAAGGGGCTTTTACGGATCAACCTGCCCCGGGCAGAAGCGGATAAGCCCAAAAAGATCAGTGTAAAAACGATCTCATAAGCGGGAAAGGAGTTTGAAATGAATAAATCAATTGAAGTCCAAAAAAAACAGGAAGTCGCCCTGTCGGAAGGCTCTGAGAGGGTGCGTGACCAACGTGTGTATGCACCCCGCGCGGATATCTTTGAAACCGGTGAAGAAGTTGTCTTGATTACTGATATGCCTGGTGTAAATGAGAAGAATGTGGATATCACCCTGGAAAAGAATATCCTCAATATTAACGGCCTGGTCGAAGTGACCCCACCGGAGGGCTGTCACCCGGTCTACCTGGAATATGAAACTGGAGATTACGAACGCAGCTTTATTCTTTCCAACGTGATCGACCGGGAAAAAATTGAGGCCAATATTAAGGACGGCGTGCTGTACCTTAAAATGCACAAGGTGAGCCCTGCGGTCACCCGTAAGATCCAGGTCAAGGCCGAATAACCACATTGTATAATGTAGTGATCGATCGTATTGGCGAAAAATTGATTTAATAGTTTTCCCCTGCCTGTGAGGAAAAGGCAGGGGTTTTTTTCGGGCATGGATTGGGCATCCAAATAAAAGGTGACAACTGACTGTCCCATGCCTGAAATTCATCAGGCATCTTTTTTCCAGGATTAAAATATAATAGAAGTATCGGGATAACAGCCCGTAGGCGGGACCCGGCTGTGCAGATCGATTGGTGATATTTAAGGGGACAGTGAAACCCAATAGACATTTGGATAAGCAAGTCGATAGGAGAAATGATGACTCGAACTAGTGAAACTGATTTCCACAGCCTGTTTGTCGGATTGGATGTGATGACCCCGCTGCTCGACGGCACCCAAAGACGCTATATCAACCTGGATAATGCCGCCTCAACGCCCCCGATGAAAGCGGTCCAGGAGGCGGTCAACAACTTCATGGTTTATTACAGCAGTGTGCACCGCGGTTCGGGTTTTAAAAGCCAGCTTTCCACATATATTTTCGAAGAAGCCCGGGATAAGATCATGCAGTTTGTGGGGGCTGACCCCGGTGATCATGTCTGCATTTTTGGAAAAAATGCTACCGAAGCCTCCAATAAACTGGCGCGCCGTTTCCCCTTCACCTCGCAGCGCAACGTCGTCCTGGTCAGCACCATGGAACACCATTCCAACGACCTGCCCTGGCGAGCAGTGGCTCATGTTGAGCATATCCGGATCCTTCCGGACGGGCGCCTGGATGAGGCGGATTTTGACCGCCTGCTGAAGCAGTATGATGGCAGGGTAGCCCTGGTTTCGGTCACCGGGGCAAGTAATGTGACCGGTTATATCAACCCCATCCACCGCCTGGCTGAAAAAGCGCATGCTGCCGGGGCACAGATGGCAGCCGACTGCGCCCAGCTGGCTCCTCACCGGGCGGTCAATATGCTGCCCTTGAGCGACCCTGCCCACCTGGACTACGTTTTCCTATCCGCCCATAAGCTCTATGCGCCTTATGGTACAGGGGCGCTGATCGGCCGCCGGGATACCTTTGAACAGGGCGACCCCGACTTGCGCGGAGGTGGAGAGGTTGAGATCGTCACCCTCGACAGCGTGGTGTGGGCGGCTCCCCCAGACCGTGATGAAGCCGGCAGCCCCAATACAGCCGGGGCCGTGGCCATGGCTTCAGCTGTCCACCAGCTGCAGTCGATCGGCATGGATCAGGTAGCCGGGCACGAAGCGCAGTTGACATCCCACCTTCTCTCGCGCCTGAAGGAAGTCAACGGGGTTCATATCTTTGGGGACAGCGACCCAGCCCATGCCCCTGAACGCCTGGGAGTGATTCCCTTTAACCTGGGCGATATGCAGCACTACCTTTTATCCGCCATCCTGGGCTATGAATTCGGCATCGGGGTGCGCAACGGCTGTTTCTGCGCCCATCCCTACCTGCTGGACCTCATGGGTGTCAAAGATAAGGAATCAGAGCAGGTTCGCAGCCAGATCATTTCCGGGGACCGCCGCTACATTCCGGGGCTGGTGCGTGCTTCTTTTGGCCTGTATAACACGGTCGAAGAGATCGATATCTTTATCGCTGCCTTGAAGGAAATCGCATGTGGAAAATACCGCGGTAACTATACCCAGAAAGTGGCCTCCGGCCAGTATGTTCCCGTTGGATACCGGCTTGAAGTGGGGAAGTATTTCAGCTTCTGAACCATTATGAAATTTCTCAAGGAACTTCGGGGTTGGGTGTTGGGCATTTTTATTATCCTTGGCATTGGGTTGATCATTCTGGCTGTTGCCGTCGAGTTCGGACAGTTATCAAGGGGCTATCTGGAAATTTTTTCAATCAAAACACCCATATCCTCGCTGCCCCCTGTATTGGTGAAAATCATAAACTATATAATTAGTATTCTTTCAGAAATAGTAAAATTTCTTAAGTTACTTTTCGACAAATAAACGATGCTTGATGCACATTAGTGTCAGTTTTCCAGGTAGCTTGCAGGGGGAAAAATGATTTGTGACTTAAATTTATAACGCACTGCGTATTGACATCTCCCCGTCTTAGCGCGATAAAACGCTATCACATTAATGGTAGTTAAATAATAAATTTCGGGAGAGCTTATGTCCATACGGATGTGGCTGGTACGGTTGATCAAGGCGAATTTTAAGAACCGGTTCAGGATCGCACGCTGGACGAGGAAAAATCGGCTGATGCGCAGGTTCATCGATTTCATGCTCTTTGAGGAGGATGAGATCTATTACCTCCCCAAGGATAAACTGGTCATCAACCAGTCTATTGCAGGGTCGGAAGATATCGCCGTACCCTCCGATATCATCCGCCATTTTATCGATGAGGCCGGCCATATCGTCATTATGAACCGCTGCATCTGCCGCGAATCGGACCACTGTGAGGATTACCCCATCGACCTGGGATGCATGATGATGGGCGAGGCATCCCGCAAGATCAGCCCTGACCTGGGACATCCCGCCAGCAGAGAAGAAGCTTATGCTCATTTGAAACGCGCCGGCGACCTGGGAATGGTGCACCTGATCGGGCGCAATAAGATCGATACCCAGTGGCTGGGAGCGAGTCCTGGCGACCACCTGTTGACGGTCTGCAACTGCTGCCCGTGCTGCTGCCTTTACAAGGTCCTGCCCGATCTGGATGTTTCGATCAGTAAAAAGATAACCAGGGCTCCCGGCGTTACGATAAATGTGACAGATAAGTGTGTCGGCTGCGGAACCTGTGCCAGGGAGGGCGTTTGCTTTGTGAATGCAATTTCCATGGTGGACGGCCGTTCGGTAAAAGCAGACCACTGTGTGGCATGCGGGCGCTGTGTTGATGTCTGCCCCTACCATGCCATAGAACTGGTGATCACAGACCAATCCTTTATGGAAAAGACCATCGAACGGGTCAGCAAGAAAGTGGATGTGACCTGAGGATCAATAATATTATATGGAACGAACCGAGGTAGCTGTCATCGGGGCCGGCCCGGGGGGGGCAACGGCCGCATATTTCCTTGCAGAAGCCGGGATAAAAGTCACCCTTTTTGATAAGAAAACCTTTCCCCGGGATAAGACCTGCGGGGACATGGTCACGGCCGAGGGACTCCAGGTCCTGGAACAGATGCAGCTTGGGGAATGGTCTTCTCCATTCAAGAAGGTGGGCGCCCTGCGCTTTACCTCCCCGGCCGCCGCGGTGCTCGATATCCCTGTCATGCCTGTGCGCTCGGATACCGCAGCCAGAATTATTCCCCGCCGGGAATTGGACCATGAACTGGTGCGGGCAGCTGTAAGGGCAGGGGCCGGTCTCCGGGATGGTGTTTGTGTAAGCGATATCGATCTCGGAGGACCCCGCCCGGTTATCAGATCGGATTCAATGACTATGGAAGCCGATATGGTCATCCTTGCGGACGGCAGCCGGGCTCCGTTGACCAGACGCCTGGGTCTGGTCAGGGAAGATTTTGATCTGATCGCCGTCCAGCAGTACCTGTTCCATGACGGCGACCCGGCCGGACCGGTGGAATTTCACTTTCAGCGCACGGTTATCCCCGGTTACACCTGGTTAATACCCATGGGTGACGGCCGCCTGAATATAGGCGCCGGCACTTTTACCAGCCGGGTCCGGCGCAACGAACTGGATCTTAAGGCGGTGCTGGAGTCTTTCAAATCCGCCCATCCCGTGGAAAGGGATTTCTTCAAGGATGCCAGACCAGACGGGCCCATCAAAGCCCATCCCCTGCGCACCAGCCTGGACGGGACGCAGACCCATGCCGCTCGCATCCTGGTGGTAGGTGATGCCGCAGGGCTGGTCAGCCCGTTCACCGGTGAGGGAATTGCCTCTGCCATGTGGAGCGGAAAACAGGCTGCAGGGCGGGCAAAACTGGCCCTCACCGCCGGCGACTTTTCCGCGGGATTCCTGTCAACCTATACCCGCGACCTTCGCAGCCGATATTCGGCCGATAAGCGTGCAGGGCGGGCGTTGCGCAGGATATTGAAGAACCCGTCTCTGCTGGATCACGCATTCAAGCGCATGCAGGGGGACCCGGGGCTGGCCCAACTGTTCATGCATGTCTTTCTCGATGAGCGATCCCCGCGTCTCATGTTCGGGATGAAAACCCTCCTGAGGTTGCTGCTGTAATCTTTGGCTGGGTTAATGAAAGGGTGGGGGTATATCTACACTGTTTTCTCAGAATATGATCATTAACCAATATGCGCATAGATTAGTGTTTTTGACAAACCGTATCCTAGTCAGAAATTCAGTTTCCTCTTGACACAATAAGGTAAACATTGTAAAATAAATATAACACTGTAAATAGTATTGAAACAGGTTCCCAAATGCAGGGGCCAATAATGGAAGGTTGATGATGTCCAGGATCCGCAGTGCTGCTTTAAAGGCGGCTACATGTGAAGAAATTAAGATGACAGCCCGCCTCATTATGGGGCGAGAAGGAACGGCGAACATCTCCATGCGGGCTATCGGCCGCTCCATGCAGATCACAGCGCCTGCTTTATACCATTATTACCCGAGCCGGGAAGCATTGATTACGGATTTGATCCTGGATGCTTTTACAGCCCTGGGAGATGCACTCGAACTGGCTCGCGATAATATCGCTGACCAATCCCCGGTTGAACAGCTGATGACCGTCCTTCTGGCATACCGGAGATGGGTGCTGGTCCATCCTATCGACTTTCAGTTGATCTATGGCAACCCGATACCCGGTTACCAGGCGCCGGCTGAGATGACGGTCCCGGCTGCCACCCGCAGTTTCATTATAATTGCAGGTCTGATAGCCAGGGCAATTTCAGCATCCCCGCATATTCCACAACCAGAATACAGTCGGGTGCCTGAAAAGTTGGTCCCCTATATTCAAGAACTTGCCAGTCAAATTGCCGGAACCGGTGTCTGTTTCCCTGAATTAGCTCTGTACCTGACATTGGTCGGCTGGCCGCGAATCCATGGCATCATCATGCTGGAGCTGTTCCATCATATTCAGCCGGTAGCTGGAGATGTGGATTTGTTTTACCAGATCCAGTTGGAGGATATGCTCCGCTCGATGGGGCTGTTGGGTTAGACCCGGCTTGTAAGATGGGATAAATCAAGAAAACAAAAACGCATTGCCACAAACAACGGGAATATTATAGCCGCCTGGAACAATTTCAGGCAAAAAGGAGAAAAAATGACCTCGAATAATGATCTTCATGTAATTTTTGGAAGTGGTCCGGTTGGAAAAGCTGTAATGAATGAATTGGTCTCGAAGGGGAAACGTGTCCGGATCGTTAACCGCAGCGGCCGTTTGCAAGTCAAGGAAGGTGTAGAAGTGGTGGCTGGGGATGCCACCGATGTAAACGCAACCCGTGTCTTATGCCAGGGAGCCGCGGTTGTTTACAACTGCACCAATGCTCCCTATACCCAATGGCCGCAGAAATTTCCCCCTTTACAGGCGGGTGTGCTGGAAGGAGCTGTTTCTGCAGCTGCAAAATTGGTTGTAATGGATAATGTTTACATGTATGGTCCAACGGGTGGGCTGCCTATCACGGAAGATCTTCCATATAAGGCTACGGGGCGAAAAGGCAGGACCCGGGCGAGCATGGCTGAAGAGTTATTATCTGCCCATGCCAGCGGAAAAGTTCGCGTTGCCATTGGTCGGGCGTCTGATTTCTTTGGACCCGGCTGCAGGGATTCTTCCGCTGGTGAGCGGATGTTTGTACCGGCGATTTCCGGAAAAACGGTCCGGGTTTTGGGCAACCCGGACCTGCCCCATACTTACACTTACCTCCCTGATATTGGCAGGGGACTTGTGACTCTGGGGGAACGGGATGAAGCCCTGGGCAGAGCTTGGCACCTTCCCAGCGAACGCACGGTGTCCACGCGTGAATTTATAGGAATGATCTGCCGCACAGCAGGGCAGGCAGTCCACATCCAGGCTGCTCCCGGGCTTCTAATAAAAGGGATGGGCTTATTCGATCCCATGATGCGCGAACTGGCAGAAATGCTGTATGAATATGAGGAACCCTTTATCCTGGACTATTCCAACTTTGAAAGCATCTTTGGAAATCACAGCACTCCCTTGGAGGAAGCTGTTAAAGAGACGGCTGTCTGGTACATGGACCAGCACAAACAACCGGTTTAGGTCCATAAAACGATAATTCCAGAACCCGGTATCTTTATAAAGATGCCGGGTCTTTTGGTTTTAGAAGATGTAATCAAGCGCATTCTTCCTCCAAAAATTGTGATATAGTTGCAGGTTGGAATTAATTCAAGAAAAGGTGGAGGTATCTATATGAAAATGCCTAACTATCAAAGTCTAATTCGTCCGGCGAGGATATTTTTCCTTTTTGTTTTTCTGCTTACAGCCTGTTCAGCAGCCCCGGCTGCTGGCCAGACTGCTGCCCAGGAGCCAACAAAGGAAAATGCCCCTCCGGCCCAGTCCGTGGAGGAACCCACCGTGCTTTCTCCAACTGCGGCTGCTCCAGCTGCGACTGAAGTGCCCCAGCAGCCTAGAGAGGTACCTGTCGAACCCACTCAATCCAATTTTCGCATTTCCGAAGTGGACCAGATGGAACAGATCTATATTCCTGCAGGCGACTTCTTTATGGGGTCTGACGATTCAGAAGCAAAATTAACCGTGGAAGGGGGCCGCGCCTACCCCGAGATTCCCATACACACAGTTTACCTGGATGGGTATTGGTTCGATAAATTCGAAGTGACCAACAGACAGTATTCGCTGTGTGTGGATGCCGGGGTCTGCAAGAAGCCTAATTACGTCCGCTCATACACCCGTGAACATTACTACGACAATCCTGAATTTGCGAACTATCCGGTTTTATATGTCGACTGGTTTATGTCCCAGGAATACTGCAAGTGGGCTGGCAGGCGCCTGCCGAATGAAGCCGAATGGGAAAAGGCTGCCCGCGGCGACGATAAACGCAAGTATGCCTGGGGAAACGAGAAAGTGGATGGAACACGGGCAAATTTCTGCGATATCAATTGCCCCAAGGTCCATGCCAATCCAAACTACGACGACGGCAGCGCAGATACGGCTGAGGTTGGAAGTTACCCGGCGGGTGCCAGCTTTTATGGCATAATGGACATGTCTGGCAATGCCTGGGAATGGACCACATCCAAACCCCGTCCCTATCCCTATGATGCAACCGATGGCCGCGAGGACTATGACACAAACAATGAGCGGGTCTGGCGCGGCGGCCCCTGGAGCAATGGGGAATGGTGGACCCGGGCAACCCTGCGCTACCGTTCAGTCCCCACTTACTGGTATGGCAACCTGGGTTTCCGCTGCGCAGCGACAGAATAGATCGCTGCGGGTATTAAAAAGCCACCGGGTACCCATCCCTCTTATGGGATAGCATGTTGCCAAATCGGCTGACATAATAAATCAACAAGTTTGCCGCCCTGCCTGGAAACAGGCAGGGTTTTGTTTTAAACTGCCGTTTATGCGTCTGGTATCCAACGCCGCCTTGCAGGTGGCAGAAAATTGCCGTTATTGTCATTTGTAGTAAAACGACATAATATAAATTGCTTATTGACAATTAACGACATAATCCATATACTATTTTGTATGAAAACATTTTCCGGGTTACGATCCAGGAAAGGGTCTTAATGTCTCACAAAGTGGATACGGTCGATGAGAGTATTATCTGCCTCTTGCAGGAAAACGGTCGTATGCCGGCTGCCGAGATCGCCCGGCGGATCGGGGCGGGGGTTACTGAACGGATCGTTCGGTTTCGCATAGATAAATTGTGTAAGGATGGCGTCATCCACGTCAGCGCTTTTGTGGACCCAGAAAA
>Ga0247841_10013812_pt1 | contig 10237 bp, 11 predicted proteins | sample LaCruzMarch2015__2_FD_192410 | JGI IMG/M metagenome (GOLD analysis project Ga0247841, IMG submission 192410) | Freshwater microbial communities from meromictic Lake La Cruz, Castile-La Mancha, Spain - LaCruzMarch2015_18m | ecosystem: Environmental > Aquatic > Freshwater > Lake | place: Spain...
GTCTCATTACGCCGCTGTCAACGCCACCACTTCCGGAGTGGAAGAATTAAGGCGGGTGATTGCTTCGGCAAAAATCAAAAAATCCAACACCGGCCAGAAAACCATCCTGTTTATCGACGAGATACATCGTTTTAACAAAGCCCAGCAGGATGTACTTTTGCCTGATATCGAAGAAGGCAATCCCATCTTAATCGGCGCCACCGTGCATAACCCATTTTTTTCTATCGCCGCGCCGCTTGTGTCCCGGTCGCTGGTCTGCGAATTAAAGCCCCTCAAAGAAGACGAGATTGCAGAGATCCTTTCTTCTGCGTTGGCAGATAAAGAAAGGGGCCTGGGAAATTTAAAAATAAAAATAGATAAAAAGGCACTTGTCTTTTTATCCAAGACCTGCGAGGGAGATGCCCGCCGGGCTTTGAATGCCCTGGAAGTAGGGGCGCTTACTACTCCTAAGTCCAAAGATGGCTGTATAAATTTTGATTTAGAGGTTGCTTCAGAGTCCATCCAAAAAAAGGCGATACTTTACGATAAAGACGAGGATGGGCATTATGATACCGCTTCGGCTTTTATAAAGTCGATGCGCGGCTCAGACCCCGACGCGGCTTTATACTGGATGGCAAAAATGCTCTGCGCCGGAGAAGACCCCCGTTTTATTGCCCGCCGGGTCTGTATCCTTGCCGCGGAAGACGTGGGTAATGCCGATCCTTTAGCCCTGGTTTTGGCTAACGCGGCAATGCAGATCTCAGAATTTGTCGGGATGCCGGAAGCCAGGATACCTTTGGCCCAGGCGGTGATTTATGTCTCCTGCGCCCCTAAATCTAATGCCGGCTACCTCGCTATTGAGAAAGCCTACCAGGATATTGAGAATGAAAAGGTACAGGAAGTGCCGGATCATCTTAAGGATACATCTTACTCCGGGGCAGAGAAGCTTGGGCATGGCAAGGGGTATAAATATGCCCATGATTACCAGGGACATTATGTAAAGCAGAAATATACCAGGAAGAAAGTCCGGTACTACGAGCCAACGGATATCGGGCATGAGGCCAAGATAAAACAGCGCTTGGAAAACTTACGTAAAATTGGCAGATAAAAAAGGAGGGTAACATGAAAAGGATATGCGCATTGATTTTTTGCGCGGGCCTAATCTTATTAGGCGCGGGTTGCGAGACTAATAAAACTAGGGTAGCCGAAGGGTCGGTTATCGGCGGCGTATTAGGTGCTGCGGCAGGCGCAGGCCTAGGCAGTTTAGGCGGAAATGCCGGCGCAGGCGCAGGGATAGGCGCGGCAGTAGGCGCCTTAGGCGGCGGTATAATCGGCAGCCAGATGGAAAAAAAGCCTGCTAATGCAGAAGGGCAGGCCGCTAGTTCTACCCAGATGACAACCCAACAGGTTGTTGATTTTGCCAGGCAGGGCGTAAGCGACGACGCTATTATTGAAAAGATCCGTTCGACTAATTCTCGTTTTACCTTAAGCCCGGCCCAGGTTAACAACTTAAAGCAGCAAGGCGTGAGCCAAAAGGTCATCGACGCTATGCAGGGGGTCCTAAAATAGGGCTAAAATATAATTGTGTTCATTTTTGTTTAGTTGTAAAATATAGCAGGAGGTATTATGCTGCGGAACTTCCTTATCACCAATATTATTTACGAAAAAGATAAAATAAGCAACTCGGTGGTGGTGACCGGGGAAATATCAAACAGGTCCGGGAAAGATTACAACGCCGTAGTTTTCAGGTTAGTATTGTTCGTCAGAGAGAAGCCGGTGGGGCATGTTATGATGACCATAAACGGCTTCAGTAATAATGAAACAAAGACGTTTTCGAAGCTTGTAAGAGAAGCCGACTTCAGGTATATCACTCAATCGGCCAGGACCGAAATAATCGCGGAAAGTGCTTATTAAGAAAAGGTGCGGCTAGATGGAAAAAATCATCAAACTGGCAGTTTTTTCAGTGCTGCTGGCCGCGGGTTTGTTTCTCGGCCGCAACTGGCTGGCGGTCTATTATTGTAACCAAGGGAGCAATCACTATAACCGCGGCGCATACCAAGAGGCGGCAGGGTCTTTTAAAAAATCATTAGCGATTAATTCTTCCGTCGCCATGGTCCATTATAATTTGGCCTGTGCCTACAGGGAAATCAACATGGATGAACAGGCGATAGGAGAATACCGGAACACAATCCGCATCGACCCCAAATATAGCCGCGCTTATACAGGGCTGAGCAAGTTATACTGGGAAGATAAGAAGCACGAAGAAGCTTTAGCCCTGCTTAAGCAGGCGTCAGCCAAGCTTCCCTATGACCAGGAAATCGAAAAATTATCCGACGCCATTTCTTTCGAGTATATGACTTATTGTTTGGACAAGGGCATAGATGTGTTTTTATCCGGCAACCAAAAGATGGCCCGGGATTTGTTAAATAAGGCGCTGGAGATAAGGCCGGATTTCGCTTATGCGCACTACACATTAGGCTACTTTTATTACGCCGAAAATAATTACAAAGAAGCGGAAGAGGCGTTAAACAGGGCGTTGCAGGCAGATTCTCGTTATTGGCCGGCGTATAAACTTTTAGGTGATATATGTATGGAAAAGGGAGATTACAAAGAAGCAGTCACTAAATATAGCGTGGCTTTAAATTTAAACCGTGAAAGCGCCAGCGTTAACAATGATTTAGGCCTGGCGTTGATGCAGATGGAGCATTACAAAGAAGCAGCCGGGTATTTAAAAGAAGCCCTCAGGCTGCAGCCGGGAAGCATTGATATTCAATGCAGCCTTGCCAATGTATATAAAGATATGGGGTTGTTCGGCCAGGCAGCGAGTGAATATGAAAAGATAATACTGCGCAAGCCCGATTATCCCAATGTGCATAATTACCTGGCGGATAGCTATAAAGAGCTGGGCAGAAAAGATGAGGCGCTCGCGGCATATCAGAGAGAAATAAATATTTCGCAGAAGAAAATTTTAACCAGCCCTAATAGCGCCGTCACCATCAACAGCCTGGCCTATGCTTACAATGGGATGGGGAATTATAAAGAAGCAGAAGGGGCTATTCATAGAGCCCTGGCTCTGCAGCCTGGTTACAGGGAAGCGTATTTAACCCTTGCCAAAATCCAGGAGAACGCCGGCAATAATACCGAGGCGGTAGCCTCGTTGGCCAAAGCCAGGTCTTTATCCAGGGAAACAGGTTTTATAGACAGGGATATCGACAGGATTAAAAAGGAATCTCTGCAGGCGTTTAAGAATAAAGCGTCATTTTTGCCATCCGATATAGTTTATCTGAAAAATGGCCGCCGGCTAGCGGGCGTGATAAAATCAGAAAACGGGAAACAGGTGGTTTTAGAGGCGTATGTTGGGGGTTCCTCGGTGACAACCGTATTGCCTCGCGGAGAAATCGAACGCATATTCAGGTCCTCTGACACTGCTAATTAACGCGCGTGAAAAACAGGAGAAGGCTATGGATTTTATCCAATTAAAAACGCAAATTAAGAATGTGGTTTTTGAGACGGTCCGGGCAGATTACGAGGATTACTTTGAGGCAGTCATAACAAAAGAGAAACTGGACGAGCTTAATCTTAACCTGGAAAGGGGCCTTGGCGCTCCGGCATGGCCTTCAAAAAACAGACTGGCATCCCAGGTACAAAAAGCCGTTGAAGAGTTCGGGGGGATAAGGGCCGGCCAAACCCTCTATTGGGGAGACCAGGAAAAATTTTCTTTATTTGCCATGCTTTGGCCCTGGCAAGACGCGGTGCATATTACTTTAAAGATGGTGATGAAATGATTTTTGAAGGAGGCGCTATATGAAAATAAAAGGGATAGTCTTGATTGTGCTGGGTATTTTGGGCGCCATATTTGTCTGCACATTTGATATAATCATGGGGAAACCGGTTAATGATATAAGTGGGCCAAAGTCCATATCTGCTCTTGTATTTTGTGGAGTATTGGTAATAGCAGGAGTAAATTTAATATCAAGAAAATCGCCTACGCGATAACTTTCTGCGATTTTCGCAGCCTGCCCTGGCTTGGTATTCTGGCAGGCCAGGGTGGTACAGGAAAGTTTTATACTTTCCTGTACTATAAAAAGCGTAAAAAAGGTTAAATAAAATATATTTTTATGGTAAAATTTTATAGTATCAGTATAAGCCATTTCGGGGAGTAAGATGATTATAACAGAGCAAAAACCGCTTCAAGAAATTATAGATAGCCTGAAAAACCAGGCCAAGGTATTTTTAATAGGTTGCGGCGAATGCGCGACTACCGCTAAGACCGGTGGGGAGCCTGAATTGCTTAGGATGAAAGAGCAATTGGAAGCCCAGGGCAAAGTAGTCCTGGGTATGTGTATTCCTAGCGCACCCTGCGTGGCAGCTCAGATAAAGACGGAGCTGGCCAAGAACATGAAATCCTTGCGCGAGGCAGATGCGGTTTTAGTCTTAGCTTGCGGGCTGGGGACACAGTCGGTTAAAGAGAATAACAGGCTGGGGCAGGTGGTTTTGCCCGGCTGTAATACTTTATTCGGCGCTGTTGTGGATTCCCAGGGTAGCTTTATTGAAAAATGCTCTATGTGCGGGGAGTGCGTGTTGGAAGCTACCGCCGGTATCTGTCCTATTACGCTTTGCGCTAAGGGCCTCTTGAACGGCCCCTGCGGAGGAATGAACAAGGGCAAGTGCGAGGTAGATAAAGATAAGGATTGCGCGTGGGTTTTGATTTATAATGAACTGGATAAAAAGAAAAAGCTTGATACGTTGAGGATCATCCGGGAGCCGAAAGATTTTGCGAAAACAACCAGGCCGCGCAAGATAATAGCGGCAAAATAGGCAATATAATGACAGAGCATCCGTATTCAGACAAGGTCATGGACCATTTTACTAATCCCAGGAATGTGGGAGAGATCCCCGATGCCAGCGGAGTCGGTAGCGTAGGCAATCCCATCTGCGGCGATGTCATGCGTATGTATCTTAAGATAGAAAACGGGATTATTGTGGACGCCAAATTCAAAACTTTTGGTTGCGGCGCGGCTATTGCCACCAGTTCCATGGTTACCGAAATGGTCAAGAATAAGACCATTGCAGAGGCATTGAAGATTTCCAATAAAGCGGTAGCAGAAGCATTAGGAGGCCTGCCGGCGGTCAAGATGCACTGTTCTGTGCTGGGGGAAGAGGCGCTTAAATCAGCGATAGCCGATTATTATAAAAAACAGGGTAAAGATGCCCCATCCGATAATGTTGACAAAGAGAATAATCCGTAGTAAAATTAAGGCTGAACTAAAGGCACAAAAAGAAAGGGATAGGAGCCGAAAAAGCAAATCAATCAAAGATGCGCTTTTTGGCGCGTCGATTTTTAAAAAAGCGAAGAGAGTGATGTTCTACATCGCCTTTGGCGGCGAGGTTGACACAACAGATATGATAAAAGAAGCGCAAAAACTAGGGAAGACAATCGTGGTACCCGTTTGCAAAAAAAATAGAATAATCAAAGCTTGTTTATTAGGTAAAGATGCAAAACTCGCAAGAGGCCCTTACGGAATATGGGAACCGGTGATACAGGAGTGTTTGGATTTAAAACACCTGGATCTTGTGGTTGTGCCGGGGATCGCCTTTGATAAAGAGGGTAACCGTTTAGGCCGCGGGAAGGGTTACTACGATCGTTTTTTAAAAAAACTCCCTAAGAAAACTACTTCTATCGGACTAGCATTTGACTTCCAAATCTTACCTTTTGTACCCGCCAAAGTTCACGATGTGAGCGTCAATAAAATCTTTTTTGCTTAGCGAAACAAAAGCAGGGCTTATATAACGATAGCAAACGCAAGTTCTATGTTTGAATTTGGTTCGCGCAGCGGCCTGTGCTTACTCGCTGTGCTCGTTTAGTAAGTCGCGTGCTCATTAAAGGAGGCTGATTATACATGTGGAATATAGTTATGTTTGCGGTGATTGCTTCGGTTGCACTATGCATGGGATATTTGCTCAGAAGATATGTGGCCGAGAAAAAGTTACACGATGCCGAAACAGAGGCAAGGCATATTTTAGAACAAGCTAAAAAAGAAGGCCAGGACCGCCGCCGGGAAGTTGAATTGGAGGCCAAAGATCTCCTATACCGGATGCGCCAGGATTTTGAACGCGAGACCAAGGATAGGCGCCAGGAGATATCCAACCTGGAGAAGCGGTTGACCCAGAAAGAAGAAAACATCGACCGACGCCTCGACCTTTTGGAGGTCAAGGAAAGAGAAATCAACCAGAGGACGCAGAACCTGGTAAAGCAGGAAGAGGCCATAAAGGCAAAGGATAACCAGCTGCATATGCTTATTGCCGAGGAAAAAGAAAGGCTGCAAAAAATATCCTCTCTGTCTGCCGAAGAGGCAAAGCATATTTTGCTTAACCGCCTCAGCGAGGAGTTAAACGTCGAAAAAGCGGTCTTGATAAAAAGAGAAGAAGAGGAATTACGCGGTACTGTGGATAAGAAGGCGCGGGAAGTGATAAGCCTGGCCATACAGAGATGCGCCGCAGAACATGCGGTAGAGTCAACAGTGAGTGTGGTAACTTTGCCTAGCGATGAGATGAAAGGAAGGGTCATCGGAAGGGAAGGAAGGAATATCCGGGCGTTGGAGATGGCTACGGGAGTCGATGTCATAATTGACGATACCCCCGAAGCGGTAACCTTGTCCGCTTTTGACACCGTGCGCAGGGAGATAGCCCGTTTAAGCCTGGAGAAGCTTATCCACGACGGAAGAATTCATCCGGGGAGAATCGAAGAAATAGTCGAGAAGACCAAGAAAGAGATGGATGAGAAGATACGCGAAGAAGGAGAGCGGGCAGCGTTTGAAGCGGGAGTTAACGGCTTGCATCCGGAGTTGATCAAGCTTTTAGGCCGCCTGAGATACCGCACCAGCTTCGGTCAAAACGCCCTTCAACATTCAAAAGAAGTCTCTTTTCTTTTAGGAGTGATGTCTTCAGAAATAGGGCTGGATTTCAAACTGGCCAGGCGCATCGGCCTGTTACACGATATAGGTAAGGCAGTTGACCACCAGGTTGAAGGTACGCATGCTAAGCTGGGGGCGGATTTAGCCAGGAAATTCAATGAGTCGGCGGAAGTTGTGCATGCCATTGAAGCGCACCACGAAGAGGCCCAGCCGCAGAGTTTATATGCGGTTTTGGCTATAGCCGCGGATGCAATCAGCGCCGCCAGGCCGGGTGCCAGGCGCGAGACGCTGGAAACCTACATTAAGAGATTGGAGAAACTGGAATCCATCGCTAATGTGTTCAAGGGCGTGGAGAAATCTTTTGCCATACAGGCCGGACGGGAGATTCGCGTAATCGTACAGCCGGAGAAGATTTCAGACAGTGATGCTATCAATTTAGCCAGGGATATCCGTAAAAAGATAGAAGAAGGGATGGAATATCCCGGACAGATAAAGGTAACGGTCATCCGGGAAACCAGGGTAATTGAGTTTGCCAAATAATATGAAGATAATATTTCTTGGAGATATAGTAGGCAGTCCTGGCCGGGAGGCGGTAAAAATGCTCCTGCCGGGATTAAAAAAAGAATATGGCCTTGATTTTGCCATTGCCAACGCGGAGAACGCCTCAGGCGGCTCGGGTATTACTCTTCAGGTTGCTGAAGAATTATTTGCCTCGGGACTGGATGTACTTACCTCCGGTGATCATATATGGAAGAAAAAAGAGATCATCGAGCTTATTAACAGGGAAGGGCGTATTTTGCGGCCGGTGAATTTTCCTCCGGGATCGCCGGGTAACGGTTATGCTATATTTAAAACCAAAAAAGGCCAGAGTCTCGGCGTAATCAATGTCAATGGCAGGGTGTTTATGGAAGCGCTGGATTGCCCTTTTCGGACCTCTGCCAAAGCCCAAGAAGAGTTGAGTAAAGAAACAAAGGTGATTATCGTGGATATCCACGCCGAAGCAACTTCGGAGAAAGTTGCTTTAGGCTGGTTTTTCGACGGTAAAGTATCGGCAGTATTAGGGACCCACACCCATATCCAGACAGCAGATGAGAAGATTTTGCCGAACGGCACCGCTTATATTACCGATGTCGGTATGACCGGGCCTTATAATTCGGTCATCGGCAGAAGAGTAGAAGATGTTTTGCAGAGGTTCCTTACTTCCATCCCGGTGAGGTTTGAGGTAGCCAGTGAGAACATACAGCTGCACGGGGTGGTTTTGGATATTGATGAAGATACAGGTAAGGCAAGATCAATCGTAAGAATACAGAAAAAGCTTTAAAATGCAGAAATTAACCGGATATTTTTTTGCTCTCGCTGCCTGCTGCCTTTTTTTTGCCGGCCAAGCTTTTGCCCAGGACAGCGATATCGAGTTCACTTTAGATGTTTCTTCCCGCACCGTTCCCCTTCCCGCGGTCTTTAAGCCCAATATTGATTTAAGCGGCCGCGGCTATCATCGCGCGATTACCTGGCCGCAGAATCTGGCGGCAAAAAAAGTCCTGGATGCCTGGGAAAGCGATATCGGCTTCCCGGGGATATATCGCATTCAATACAATCTTTGGGAGATAAATCAGCTGGCTAAATTCAAAGATCTGCAGGATCAGTTGTTAGGTAATTATGAAAGTGTAATCAAAAGCATCAGTAATTCAGGCGGCATAGTCATTTTAGATATATTCGGCACGCCCGCCGGCTTGGGAAAAGTTTTAGATAAAAAGAGCCCTCCCTGGGATCTAAAGGCATTCAAAGAATTAATCAAGAACCATATAAGAGATTTAAGTTGTAATAAAAAATATAATATCTGGTATGAAATATGGAGCGCGCCTGATTTGGACGATTTCTTTTTAGGCAAGAAGCAGGAATACCTGAATTTATATAAGGTAGTTGCTGAGGCGGTAAAAGAATTAGAAGAAGAAACAAAGATGCATATACCCATAGGCGCTCCTAGCGTAAGTTGGTGGTTCCAGAATTTAGATGGCAACACCATCATTACTCCCGAAAGAAGCCTCATTTATGAACTCATCAAGTTTTGCTACAGCTATCACCTGCCCCTGGATTTTATCACCTGGCATGGTTATTCCACCAGCTCCGGCGTAGAGCAAGAGGCCACCATATATAAAAAGACAGCGGTCAATCTTATTCGCGACTGGCTGTCTTACTTTAATTTTAACAGGAATACTCCGTTAGTGGTTGATGAATGGAATTATGACTCCGGCGCCAATGTTTTGCCGGAGAGGCAGGAAGATGCCTATATCTCTGCCAGTTATATCCCCAGCCGCCTGAAAAATATGTATGAGGCGGGAATTAATTACCAGCTTTATTTTTGTCTGGAGGATTTTTTTAATAAAAAAGAAGGGGTAGCCAGAAACGTAGGGGTATTTTGGTTTGACCTGGAAGCCTCTGAATATAAAGGAAACCCCAAGTCCACATATAATGTTTTTAAGATGCTTTCCCGCCTGGGCCCGGATATGTTTTTGGCCCCGGCAAAAGTTAACGATGAATTCGTAGGCACGATCGCCACAAAGACCCAGGACGGCATCTCGCTGGTTATTTATAATTATATCGACCCCGAAGCGGGCAAAAGTTATTTATCAAATAATATTGCCAGCTTAAACGAAGAAGAAAGAAAATCCCTTTTAAACCTTATCACTACAAACAGGATTGCCAAAATTTTCAGCCGGGAATTAGAAGTTTCCAGTTTACACCTGTCTAAAAAAGAGGAGGCGTTCCTGCTGAAGGCCCGGGAGTTAAATGACCGGGCGGCTAAATTCAGGGCTTCTCCGCGTAACGTCAAATTAACGATTAAAAACATACAGGAAGATTATTTATACCAGAAATTTATCATAGATTCTTCCTGTAATATTGAATGCGAATTCACCCCGGCCGAAAAAAAGGAAGTGCGCGCCGCTGATATTTATCAGGAAACATTGTCATTAAAACCGTATTCGGTGAATATGATAATATTCCAGAAGAAAGCAAAAGAATCTGAGATTCCACCCGGTGAGGCTAAAGAACCGGCAATCCCTAAGATAATTTCTGAAGGTAGCGGCGCCGGGAAATCGTTAAATATCACAGAGGAGGCTCCTAAAAGCGAAGCCGCGCCCGACGCGGCAGGCCTCCTTAATAATGGAGAATTTTAGCAATGCAAGAGCAGCGCGTTTTTACCGTCTCCGAAATTACTCAGGATATAAAATTAATTTTAGAGGCGAATTTTGGCGAGGTTTGGCTGGAGGGAGAGGTTTCTAATTTTAAGGCCGCCTCTTCGGGCCACTTTTATTTCTCTTTAAAAGACGAAATAGCGGTTATAG